>Ga0187781_10001789_pt1 | contig 16383 bp, 14 predicted proteins | sample 0715_SJ02_MP02_2_FD_132447 | JGI IMG/M metagenome (GOLD analysis project Ga0187781, IMG submission 132447) | Tropical peat soil microbial communities from peatlands in Department of Meta, Colombia - 0715_SJ02_MP02_20_MG | ecosystem: Environmental > Terrestrial > Soil > Wetlands > Peat | place...
TGCCGGCCGAGCGGTGGCCCAGAGCCGCCCGGGAACGGTTTGCGAGACCGCGCGCGGGCACCGCACTCGCTCCGCATCTGGATCGCATCCGGAATGCGCCCTTCGGTGAGCGAGATTCGATAAAGCGTTTGTAACTGAAATAGTGACAATTGTCAACGGCGGGACGGCCATTACAAGTAGTCATGACGGAAGATAAGTGAGGAGCATAAGGTAATCTTTACCGCGCTTGCGGTGGTTGGCGCGGCGCGCCTGGGCATTGATGAAAATCAAATAAGTTCGTGCCCGAATGTCTTAAGAGAATCATCGTCTGCCTCACCATCGGTCGGGCTCAGCAATTTTGGAGCTTCGCGTGGACTGGGACGACTATCTTCGTGACGAAGCCAGAAAATACCGAGAACTTGCCGAACAGGCCGGCGATCCTTTGACGAAGCAAGAATTGCTCGAATTGGCTGACATTTGTGACAAGGTGGCGAACAATATCGAGGATCGCATGACTGCCGGCTAAGATTGTCCGGGGTGTCGAGGCCGAATCGCTACTCCTTAAGCGACCACCCGGGCTCTAGTGGGCGGATCACTGGCGCGGATCACTGGCGACGTACGCATACATGCCGGCCCCAACCGTCGCTAGGTACGGGCAAGGTCGAATAGTTGCTTCGCAAGATCCGCGAGCTTCGGATCGAGGGGACGTGGCCTTAAGTTCAGTCCCTTGCCAAGGACTTCAATCAATATCGCAAAAGTGGCTAGACGGCCGTAAAGCTTGTCATTGGCGGGAATCAAATACCACGGAGCGGAGTTCGGCGAGGTTTTCTCGATCATGTCTTCAATCGCCGCCTCATAGTCAGCCCAATGTGATCGATTGCGGAAGTCTTCATACGAAAGCTTCCAACGTTTGAGCGGGTTGGTGAGCCGGTCCTTGAACCGGCGAACTTGTTCAGCCGGAGTGATGTGCAAAAATATTTTTGCGATCCGAATACCGTCCGCGACCATCATGCGTTCGAATTCGTTGATCTCTTCGTAGCCTCTCCGCCATTCGTGTTTGCTGGCAAAGCCCTCAACCCTTTCAACCAAAACTCGCCCGTACCAGGAGCGATCGAAAACGACGATTTGGCCCGGGTCTGGGAGCTTTTCCCAAAAGCGTTGCAAATAGTGCCGGCCGCGTTCGTGCGACAATGGCGCCGCAATCGGATATACCTTGAAACTTCTCGGGTCTAATGCCCAGCCGAGCCGACGAACAATTCCACCCTTGCCTGCGGTATCCCAGCCTTCGAGCACGACGACGGCCCGTTCGCGGGTGCCGAGATAGGCTTGCTGGATCGACTGCATGACAGACTGCATCGATCCCAATCGCCGTTCATAGTTGGCAAATCCAATCCTTGGATATTCGGTGATTTTTGCCAACGTCGGGCGCTTGACGACAATAAAATCTTTCGCCCTCATGACCACAATAAAACTGCGCGCGATTGGCTATGCCTTGATCGAGATCAATCAATCCGCGGTTCCGATGCGGCCGAGCGAAGCGTCGAGCGTCGTGACCGGCATTGATCCACGTCAAGGAAGGATACAGGCTTTCTGTCATTCTATTAAACGATCAAGCCTCTTGAAGAACGGGTTTTGGACGCGAGCCGACGGAGGCTGAATGTGTCCGCACCATCGCCGAAGATAAAGAGCAATTTTAATTGAACAAAATGGAGGGGTGGTTGTGATTGCGGCGGATGTCATGGTCCGGGAAGTTGTCACGATCGGACCCGATGAGAGCGTGGCCCGCGCGGCGGCGTTGATGACAGCCAACGATGTCAGCGCCTTGCCGGTTATCGGCAGCGACGGCCGCCTGGTGGGGATCATAAGCGAAGCAGACCTGCTGCGGCGCGAGGAAATCGGCACGGCGATTAGCCGTCCTTCCTGGGTGGAAACGATCACTCCCGCGACGACACTTGCGGCCGATTTCGTGAAGTCGCACGGCAAGCGCGTCGCCGACCTCATGTCCAAAGACGTCATATCCGTGGGCGAGGCTGCCTCGCTGAATGACATTGCAGCGGTCCTCGAGCGCAACAGGATCAAACGGGTTCCGGTCGTCCGCGGCGATGAATTGGTCGGGATCGTGAGCCGCGGCAATCTTATTCAGGCCTTGGCGTCGGCGGTGGTTACCACCGAGGTTCCTTCTGATGAAAGTCGTTCCATCAGGGAGGAAGTGTTGGCTCGCCTGAAGGAACAATCCTGGACCGATTTCGCCGGCCACAATGTGATCGTGAAGGATGGCGAGGTGCACCTCTGGGGCCTTGTCCGCTCGGAAGATGAGCGAAAGGCGCTGATCGTCCTGGCTGAAGGCGTCCCGGGCGTCACCAAGGTCGTCGACGAGACGATACAATTGGTGTTGTCGGACCCTGACACGGTCGATAGCAGCTATAACGATCGCGATGCTCAAGTCGCCGTCGCCACGGCCGCGACGGTCGCCGCCGTCGGAATAGGCACGGCAGTGGTCGAGGCGGCCTTGCTGCCCGCCGTTGTTCTCGGTGCGGTTGCCGTATGGCTCCCGAAGTATTTTCCGAAAGCAGGCGCGACCCTTCGTCCGCTATTTAGGGCGGCCGTCCGCAACGCCGACAAGATCAGCCAAAAAACGCGCGCAATAATAACCGAGCCCTGATTTACCGACGCGCCTTCACGAAGTGGGCGAAAGCTTTGAGCGTCGTTTCCGAGACGTGATGCTCGATCCCCTCGGCGTCGGCTTCCGCCGCTGCGGTCGGCACGCCGAGCGCACAGAGAACATCGACCACGAGCCGATGGCGAATGCGCACGCGCTCGGCCAGCGCTTGCCCCTTCTCGGTGAGGAACACGCCGCGATACGGCCGCGCGGTCGCGAGCCCCGCGCGCTTTAAGCGCGCGATCGTCTTGATCGCGGTGGCGTGCGAAACGCCGAGCCGCCGAGCGATGTCGGTCGGCCGCGCCTCGCCCGAATCCTGCAGCAGGTCGGCGATCAGCTCCACATAGTCTTCCAGCAAGGCCGTCGATTGCGCCGAGCGCGTCTTGCCGAACCGGCGCGCCTGGGTGCCCTCCGCCGGAAGCTTTTCCGCCGCCGGTCCGCGCCTGCCCTTCGCCGTCTTCGTCATTGCCAATGTTATCGCTGCCGATGTCATCGCTCGCGACGCCCTGGCTCGCCGTGCCGCGCAATGCCGCGGTTGGTCATGTCCCGGGGTGGCGAGGTCGCGGTTCGCGCCGTTCTGATCGCGGCCGGAACCGGCCACATCCTTAGGTGAAAGTATAGCAATGGCTACATTTTGCAACCATTGACCCGGCGAGGCCGCATCCCTACAATGTAGCCTATGCTACATTTTCGAGTTATTGCTGCAAGGGCTGCAAAGGCCCGCATGTCGAACGATCAATGCGAGGTGATGGGTCCCGCCGCCGGCTCGTTGTCGGCGCGCACCATCGCGGCCGGGCAGGCGGTGCTCGCCGGCGACCGCGGCGGCTGGCGCGCCTGGCGAGCCTACGCCGCGTTTGCCGGTCCGGCGGTCATCGCCTCGATCGCCTATGTCGATCCTGGCAATTTCGCCACCAACATCCAGGCCGGCGCCAAATACGGCTATACCCTGCTCTGGGTGGTCCTGCTCGCCAATCTGATCGCCATGCTGTTCCAGGCGCTGTCCGCCAAGCTCGGCATCGTGACCGGGAAAAACCTCGCGGAAATGTGCCGCGACCACTTTCCGCCGCCGCTGGTGTGGGGGATGTGGGGGATCAGCGAGATCGCGGCGATGGCGACCGACCTGGCCGAATTCCTCGGCGGCGCCATCGGTCTTTCGCTCCTCTTTCACATCCCGCTGCTCGCCGGCATGGTCGTGACCGCAATCGTGACCTATGCGCTGTTGATGTTGCAGCGCTACGGCTTCCGGCCGATCGAGCTCATCATCGGCGCCATGGTGAGCATCATCGCGCTCTGCTATCTGGTCGAGATGTTCATCGTGCCGGTCGACTGGGCGTCAGCGGCCGTGCATACGGTGGTGCCGCAAATCCCCGACGCGCAGGCGCTGCTGCTCGCGGTCGGCATCATCGGCGCCACCGTGATGCCGCATGCCGTGTATCTGCATTCCGGGCTCACGCAAACCCGCATGCCGGTGCGCGACGACAAAGAGCGCCGCAAGCTCCTGCGCTTTTCGAATTGGGAAGTGGTCTGTGCGCTGACCGTCGCCGGCCTCGTCAATCTGGCGATGGTGATGATGGCTTCGAGCGCGTTCCATGCCGGACACACCGACGTCGCCGAGATCGAAACCGCCTATCACACGCTGACACCGCTGCTCGGCGCCGGCGCCGCGAGCGTATTCCTGCTGTCGTTGATCGTTTCCGGCATCTCGGCGTCGACGGTCGGCACCATGGCCGGCCAGTTGATCATGCAGGGCTTCGTCGGCTTTCGGATTCCGCTCTGGGTGCGCAGGATCGTGACCATGCTGCCGGCCTTCGCGGTCGTGGCCATGGGCGTCAATTCGACCAACGCGCTGGTGATCAGCCAGGTGGTGCTCAGCATCGCGCTGCCGCTGCCGATGATCGCGCTCATCATCTTCACCGGCCGGCGCGACATCATGGGCGGCTTCGTCAACGGCAAGATCACGCGCGCTGCCGCGCTGATCGGCGCGGGCGTGGTGCTGGTGCTGAATTTGGTGCTGATAGCGCAGGCCGCGGGCCTGCAAATCCCCGGCCTCTCGGCCGCGGGGTGAAGAACTTTTGTTTGAGCATGATCTTTTCGGAAAACCGGGTTCCACTTTTCCGGATCATGCTTTTTGTTTGAGCATGATCTTTTCGGAAAACCGGGTTCCACTTTTCCGGATCATGCTTTTTGTTTGAGCATGATCTTTTCGGAAAACCGGCTTCCACTTTTCCGGATCATGCTCGAAAAAGGCGAGACCGCTTTGCGGTCTCGCCTTTGTACTCGCTCAGACGGTCTTCAGATTCTCGGCCGCCGACTTGCCGGTCTTGCGGTCAACCACGACCTCGAACGCAACACGCTGGCCTTCGCGCAGCTCACGCAGGCCGGCGCGCTCGACGGCACTGATATGGACGAACACGTCCTTGCCGCCGCCCTCGGGCTGGATAAATCCGTAACCCTTTTGCGCGTTGAACCATTTGACGGTTCCGTTGCTCACGGGGGACACTCCTTGTGTAGAATCACGATTTCAGCCGCGCAATGTGCTCGGCCCGGTTCGCTCGAGATTTTGGTGAAAGATGGTCAGTCAGGCGCGGTATCGTCGCTGCTGCGTGGCCTAGTCGTTCGGCCGAAAACTCGATTGCACCTATTTAGCGAGAAATCGCAAATTTCGCAAGAGAGGAGCGCACGACGCGCGTCACTCGCCAGCGTTTCATCAGTCTTGGGTTCCCAGGAATTTCCAATGTTCGCTTTCGGACATTCACGGAAAAATTATCTCACCGATCATGCTTGCGTCATATTGCGTGAAAAACAGCCGACCGTCCGCCATCGCGACGATGCAGCGGGCGCCGCTCGCCGGCGTGGGGATATCATATTCGCCGATCATCGCGCCGTTCGCATCCATTCGACCGATCTTGTTAGCGAAATTTTCAGTGAACCAAAGTTCGCCGTCCACCCCGACGGTCACACCGCGCGCCGAAGCATTCGGAGTGGGAATGGCAAACTCGGCAATCGAGCCGTCGCGCGCGATGCGGCCGAGCGCGTTGGCGCCGGTTTCGACGAACCAGATGCTGCCGTCGGGATGCAGCGCCATCGCGCGCGGCTGGCTATCCGCGGCGGGAATGGGAAATTCAGCGACGACGCCCTTAAGCGTCATGCGCGCGACGCGACAGCCCGCGGCCTGACTGAACCAGAGCGCGCCATCGCGCACCACAATCGACAGCGGCCGGCTGCCCGGCGTCATGCCTGCACCGAATTCGCTGACGCGGCCGTCGGGGGTGACGCGCGCGATGCGATCGATATCGCTTTCGGAAAACCAGATATTGCCGTCGGGCCCGAGCGCAATTCCATCCGGCGCGGCCTTTGCCGTCGGCAGCGCGAATTCGGTGATCGCGCCGGCCGGCGTGATGCGCGCGACCCGGTTGGCTTGTTTCTCGGTGAACCAGAGATTGCCGTCGCTGCCGGCCGCGATGCCGATCGGCATAGCGTCGCGGTCGGACAGCGAAAACTCGCGGAAGGCGCCGGAATGCGGATTGAAGCAGCCGACTTTCCCGGCGCGGCTCTCGCAGAACCAGAGATTTCCATCGGGTCCTTCGACGGCGATATAGGGCCCGCTGTCCGCTGTCGGAATCTTGTGCTCGCGGATGAGCGGCTTGGTCGATGGCTTGTTCACCCGGGCTCCTGTGAATGAGACGCGCGCACTGCGCTATGCGCGGTGATGCGCCCGCTTCGCGCTGTTCACCGCCTGCCAGATGCGCGCCGGCGTGAGCGGCATATCGAGATGCTCGACGCCGAGATCGTGCAGCGCATCGAGCACGGCATTGACCACGGTCGGCGGCGCGGCGATCGTTCCGGCTTCGCCGATGCCCTTGATGCCTAGGGGATTGGTCTTGGCCGGGATCTCGACAAGCTCGGAGACGAACGACGGCAGATCGTCGGCGCGCGGCATGCCGTAATCGAGAAAGCTTCCGGTGACGAGCTGACCGGAGGCTTGGTCGTACACGACATTCTCGATCAGAGCCTGGCCGACGCCCTGCGCGATGCCGCCGTGAATCTGGCCTTCGCAGATCATCGGATTGATCACCATGCCGAGATCGTCGATGGCAACGAAGCGATCGATATGCACTTCGCCGGTTTCCGGGTCGACCTCGACTTCGCACACTTGGCAACCGTTCGGATAATTGGGCGCGCCGCCCGGTACGCCGGACCAGGTGCCGACGCCGTCGAGCCCAAGGCCGAGCTTGAGGACCGGCCCCGCCGGAGCAAAAAAGGCGCGGGCGACGTCGCCGATCGACATGCGCTTGTCTGTCCCCATGACGGTGAAAATACCGGAACTGAATTCGATATCGCCCGGCGCCGCCTCCATCAGCGCGCCCGCCATCTCCTTGCCGCGGGCGATGACCGCGTCGGCGGCGACGCGCAGTCCGTTGCCGCCGACAAGCGAACTGCGCGCGGCGAATGTGCCGCGGCCGAAGGCGACCTTCTCGGTATCGCCCTGGATGTAGTTGATCGCCTCGAACGGCACGCCCAGCCATTCGGCGACGAGCTGGGCGAAAGCGGTCGCATGCCCCTGCCCGTGCGAATGCGTGCCGGCGATGATCGTGACCATGCCGCCCGGGTCGAAGCGGATTTCCATGCGCTCGTTGAAAACGCCGCCGAGCTCGATGTAGGGGGTCACAGCGCGGCCGCGCCTCTTGCCGCGCCGCTCGCTGTCCTTGCGGCGGGCGGGAAAGCCGCCCCAGTCGGCAAGCTTCAGGCACTGGTCCATCAGCTTCTCGAACTCGCCGCTGTCGTAATTGTGATGCGTGGGCGTGTGATAGGGCAAAGCCTCCGGCCTGATCAGGTTGCGCCGGCGCAGCTCGACCCGGTCGATGCCGGTCACACGCGCCGCCTGCTCGACCAGGCGCTCGATCAAATAAATCGCTTCCGGACGGCCGGCGCCGCGATAGACCGACGTCGGCGCGGTGTTGGTGAACACGGCGCTGGTGCTGACATGGACGGTCTGTACGTCGTAGAGGCTCGGAATGAACATCAACGACCAGAACAGCGGCGCGGTCGCGGCGCCCCACCAATAGGCGCCGAGCGCCTGATACGCCCTCGACCTGATGGCGAGGAATTTTCCATTCTCGTCGAGCGCGAGCTCGCCATAGACCACCTGGTCGCGCGCGTGATTGTCGAGCAAAAGACTTTCGCTGCGCGTCGCCGTCCACTTGACCGGCCGGCCGCAACGCTTCGCCGCCCACAGCACCAGTACGTCGTCGGGATAGATGTTGGCCTTCATGCCGAAGCCGCCGCCGACATCCGGCGATACCACCTTGATCTTCGATTCGGGGACATGAAAGACGGAGGCCGACAGCGCGGCGCGCACGCTGTGCGGATCCTGCGATGCGGTATAGAGCGTGTATTTGCTCTCGGCGGCATCGTAAGCGCCAAGCGCGGAACGCGGCTCGATCGGATTGGCGGTGACGCGGTTATTGACCAAACGCACCGCGGCCACATGCTTGGCTTTGGCGAAGGCGGCGTCGACCGCGGCCTTGTCCCCGAATGCGATCGTGGTGCCGACGTTGCCGCCCGGGCATTGCTCCCAGATTTTCGCCGCCGACGGCTGCGCCGCCTGCTCGAGATCGACGAGCGCCGGCAACTCTTCGTAGTCCACCACGACGAGTTCGGCGGCATCACGCGCCTGCGCTTCGGTTTCGGCGACGACGAAAGCCACCCGGTCGCCGATGCAGCGGACGCGGTCGGCAAGCAGAATCGGGCGTGTGGTCGGAAAACCGGGCGGTCCGCCCCAGGAATCCGGCATGAAGAATGGCGGAATGCCACCGACCTTATCCGTCGCCGCATCCGCGCCGGTGAGCACGCAAAGCACGCCCGGCGCGGCTTTTGCCGCGCTGGCATCGACTCGCTTGATGACCGCATGCGCGTGCGGTGAGAGCACGGCGACGCCGTAGCATTGCCGCGGCAACCCCAAATCCGCCACGAACTGCCCCGCCCCGGTGGCGAAGCGCTGATCCTCGACGCGGCGAACCGCTTGTCCGATACCGAACTTGCCCATGGCGGCCTCTTGGCGGCGTTCCCGGCTCAGGCGCAAAAAGCGCCGTCGACCATCAGCGCCGTGCCGCTGGTGTAGCTGGAGCGGTCCGAGGCAAGAAAACAAACGGCCTGCGCGATCTCCTCCGGCCGCGCATGGCGGCCGAGCGGGATTTGCTCGTCGAACCACTCGCCCGCGTCCCGTCCGAGCAGCGTGCTCATCGTCTTCTCGGCGGTGCGCATGAATACGTTGTCGACCGGGCCGGGATTGACGCTGTTGACGCGAATCTTCCGCGCGGCGACTTCCCTCGCCACACAGCGCATCAATCCCATCAGCGCGTGTTTGGCCGCGACATACGAGCAGTTGCCGGGGACGCCTTTCACGCCGACGATGCTGGCGGTGATGATGATGCTGCCGCCGTCGTTCATCTGCGGGATGGTGTATTTGCAGGCGAGGAAGCAGCCGCGCACATGGGTGGCGATGATCTTGTCGAACAGATCCTCGGGATATTCGGTGATCGGCATCAACGGGCCGTCGTTGCCCGCGTTGGAGAACAGCACGTCGATCTTGCCCCAGCGCGCGACGGTCTCATCGACGTAACGGCGCGTCTGCGCGGCATCTGTGACATCGGCGGCGACGAAGGCCGCCTTGTCGGTGCCGAGCTCATGCACGATGCGCTTGAGCTTGTCGGCGTCGAGATCGACCAGCATGACCCTGGCGCCGTCCGCCAGCAGCGCGCGCACGGTGGCAAGACCGATGCTGCCGGCTCCGCCGGTCACGATGCAGGTTTTTCCTTCAACCAGTCCCGAGGCTTGCGTACCCAAGACAACTCCCTCCCTTGCAAGATCGGATGGCTCGTGCGCCACCTCATTTTTCAGATGCCCGCCGGCGCGGGACTAGAGTGGGATGACTTTTCTGCGAATCGTCATCCGACTCTAGTTTCTTGTTTGAGCATGATCTTTTCCGAAAACCGGCTTCCACCTTTCGGAATCATGCTCGAGGTTCGTTATCGGCCGGCGTACGATGCCTAATCCGATCGGGCGCCGGCGGTTGCCCGGAAGATCCGGGTCCGGGCCCCAGATCGCCTGGTAGGTGTCAATGCAGCGACCGGCGCGTTGCAACGACACGAAGACGCCCGCCATCATAACCCACCACACGCCCAGGGCGACCGGCATCCAACGCGGCGCATCGGCGGCGATCAAGCCGGTGCACAGCGCCAACACAGTCAGCGCCAGCAACAGATATCCGGTTCCTTTGTGCACATGCTCGAAGATGATGCGGCGGCGCGTCATGCTGTAATGATCGCCGGGCCAGAGCTCGCGCGGGCGCGGTTTCCGGGTGAACGGATCCACAGGCCCGCCATGGGTGCCGCGCAACCACGAACCAATCAATTGCACCAGCACCAGCAAAACCGCGAGCCAGCCGGCCGCCGCGTGCACATTGTGCAGCGGCGATTGCAAGCCGCGCTCGACCAGCACGAAGGCCATGGCGGCCGCGACGATCGCGCCGACGATATGCCCCCAGCGCCGGTGGGTGATGAACCAGAACGGATTGTCGAGCTCGCGCGGCCAATCCTGCCGCGGCATGATTTTGAAGAAGCGCGCCACAATGATCAGCGGCGGGGTCAGCAAGCCCATCGCCAGCACCATCAGCCGCCCATGCCACGCCAGCGGCGTCGCGATGGCGTGATCGCTCGCACCGCTGATTGGCGTGGCCAGCCAATGAAGAAGCGCGGCGATCATTACGCATCAGACGGTTCTGGCGCGTTGCCGACACCGGATCGCCGGGCGGCGGCCGTCACGACGGACGGCGCGGCCATGGCGCCTCTTGATCGTTCACTCCCCATGCCGCGCTCCGTTCTCGTCAATTGCGCCAAGCAATAATTGAACATGTTCAATTTTATTGTCAAGGACCCATGATCCCACGCGGCGACGAAACCGCTCGGGTGTGGGCTGACGGACTTTCAATGATGCCGCGCACAAGCTTGCTTCACTTCCTGCGCGATCGCAGCTAAATGGAACGCATTCGTCATTGCCGGGGCGCGGCCGGATCGAAACCGGCGAGGAAAATGCTTTGTCCGAACTGATGCAGCACAAGGTCTCGGGTCTTCGCGAGCGCAACAAGCTCGATAAGCTTCGCCGCATCAAAGAAGCGGCATCCGAACTGTTCATCCGCAAGGGTTACGACGACACGACGACGCGCGAAATTGCCGTGCGCGCCGGTGTGGGGCTAGGCACCATATTCGTCTATGCCGCGACCAAGCGCGATCTCTTATTCCTGCTCGTGAACGACGATCTGCAGGACGTCGTCGAGAAAGCCGCCGCCGGCGTGCGGGCCGAGCGCCCGATGTTGGACAATCTGCTGCGCATCTTTCAATGGCATTACCGCTATTTCGCGCAGGAGCCGCAGCTTTCGCGGCTGGCGCTGCGCGAGATGAGCTTTTACGACACCGGGCCGGAAGCGCAGAAGTTTCTCAAAACGCGCGAGCGGTTGATCGCGCTGATCGTCGAGATCGTGCGCATTGCCTTCGACCGGAAAGCGATTTCGTCGACTGAACGCCCGGAATTGATCGCCTGGGTGATCTTCTCGATCTATCAGATCGAGGTCCGCCACTGGCTCTCCTCGGACGAGCTTAATCTCCGGCGCGGGCTCAACGCGTTGCGCCGCCAGCTCGTTTTGTTGATGAACGGCCTGTCGCCGCAGCCCGTCCGCTGACGCCCGACGCTTCACGCGCCCCTTTCATCAGTCGACGCCGGCGCCCCCGCCCGAAAGACGGCGCCTCGCCGCCATGATTTTTGCCGATACCTACCAACGCAATTACGGATTTCCCCTTCTGGCTGCGGGCGAATAGCCTCCGCGCAAGTTTCGCGGCTTTCGAGCGACCGACACCAAGGCAAATCAGGACCGATGCATGTACGAGCCGTTTCCCGGAAACTATGTGTGGAATCTGTCGGTGAATATCTGCATCGGCATGGGCGGCGCCATTGGCGAGATCGACAAGGCGAATGAACGCGTCCGCGAACTGGCCAAGCAAGGCGACGACGCCGGCACGGAAGCATTCTTCTCATCCTGGATTGACATGGCCGACGGCGTGGTCGGTCTTGCCGACGAAGCCGCGGCGGCGGGACATTTTCTGAGCGCTGCAGAAAAATATCGCCGCGCCGCCGCCTATTACGTGACGGCTGAGCGCATGCAGAGCCGGCATTATGCGCCGCGCAAAGAAGCCTACCGCACCATGCTGCAAACCATGGAGCGCGCGATCGTCTGCGGTTCGCTCAACTGTGAACGCGTGGAGATACCGTATGAAGGCAAGAGCTTTCCCGCCCTGTTTGTACGGGGCCAGGGCGCCGGCCCACGCCCTTGCATAGTGTTCTGCAACGGCCTCGATAGCGTCAAGGAGATGATCTATCTCTCGATCCGCGACGAATTCGCCAGGCGCGGCATCTCCTGCCTCATGGTCGACCAGCCGGGCGTCGGCGAGGCGTTGCGTCTCGGCGGGCTGCACGCGGTCGTGGAGAGCGAGCGCTGGGCGGGCGCCGCACTCGATTATCTGGAAACACGCAAGGATGTCGACCACCAGCGCTGCGGCATGATGGGCTGGTCGCTCGGCGGCTATTACGCGCCGCGCGCCGCCGCCTTCGAGAAACGCTTCAAGCTCTGCGTCGCCTGGGGCGCCAATCACAATTGGGGCGAATTGCAACGCCGCCGCCTCGCCCGCGAAGGCGACCGGCCGGTGCCGCATTACTGGGATCACGTGATGTGGGTGTGGGGCAAGGACAGCCTCGAATCCTTCATGGACTTCGTTGCAAAAGTCACTCTGGCAGGCGCCGTCGAGAACATCCGCGTCCCGTTCTTGATTACCCACGGCGCCAACGACCGGCAAATACCGCTCGCGGACGCGCACCAGAGCTATCATGAGGCGGTGAACAGCCCGCGCCGCGAGCTGAAAATCTTCACCGACCGCGAGGGCGGCGTGGAGCATGTCGGCGCGGACAATATGGAGCCGGTGCGCAGCTACATTGCTGACTGGATCGCGGACCGGTTTGCGGAGATCTGAGCGAACGTCTCGCTTCACAGCCGCGGTCAATGTGATCGTCATTCCGGGACGCCACGAAGTGGCGGGCCCGGAATCCATAATCACAGGTCATGCGGCATTGGCGCTGAACTCCTTCGGCACCGTCAGCGACTATTGTTTCCGGGCTCCTCGCGTTGCTCGGCCCCGGAATGACGAACTCTGAATTGCCTCATCGGCTGTAGTCAGGCGGCCACGTCGAACAGCGAAGCGGTTCGCCTGACGATCATCTGCCGGAACCAGACCAGGCAAGGATCGTCCTCTTCGTGGTAGTGCCACTCGACGACCTCGGTGAGGGCCGGAAAGGCAATCGGCGGTGCGAGCACGCGGATCGGCAGCGTGCGCGCATATAATTCTGCCAGTCGGGCATGGACCGTAGCGATGCGCTTGGTCCCCACGACCAGGCGCGGCACCAAGGTGAAGGCAGGAACAACGATCGAGACGTTGCGCGAAAGTCCGGCCTGATCGAGAAACTGCTGTTCAAACGTCGTTTGCAGCGAGCCACGTGAATATCGCACGACGTGCGGCAACGTCCGATACTGATCGAGCGTCAGCATATCGCCGATCAGCTCGTTTTCTTTCCAGGCGACGCAGACATATTTCTCGTCGAACAAGCGTTCGTGCGGATGACCCTCGAAGGCAAAGCACTTCGGGATGATGCGGAGGTTGATTTCTCCGCGGTTGAAACGCTCGAACGTTTCGGAGGTATGCTCCTCCAGCGCGACTTTCACGCCCGGTGCCTCGCGGGCGATGTCGGTCAACAGATCGAGCATGAACACCTCGGTAGAGTAATCCGAGGCGATGATGCTGATGCGGCGGTTCGACGTCTGCGGATCGAAGCTCGCCGTCGTCGTCACCAGCGACTTGGTCTTGAGCAAAATATCGTGCAGCGGCCCGGCCAGCGTGCGCGCCAGCGGCGTCGGCTCCATGCGCCGGCCGATCGGCACCACGAGCTCATCATCGAAGTGCTCGCGCAACCGCGCGAGCGCGCCGCTGAGCGCCGACTGGCTGAGATTGAGCTGCTCGGCCGCGCGGGTGACATTTTGATGCGTCAACAGCGCGTCCAACGCCACCAGGAGATTCAAATCGAGACCGTGAAAGCGCATCGTCTGTACTGCTCGCGGGGCTAAGCCCGAACCCCAATCGGCGGCAACGAAGAGCCTGCCTGAAGATCGCGGCGCACTTTTTTCTCCCAGTAAGGACTGCTGTCAAGGCGGCGCCGCAGCGCGCGAGCCGGAATGCCGGCGCGCAGCAATTATGTGCGCGGCAGATGGTTGGTATCGATACATTCGATTTAGAGGCCGCCGCCGGCGCTCCTATAGTCCCGCCCAGCGACGATGGTTGCGAACGGCGCGAGCGCCGCGAAAGCAACAGCCAACAAACAGCAACGTATTCAGGGGGAGGAGCGATGGCGGCGGTACGGCGTGTGTTGATTGTCGGCGCAGGGATCGGCGGACTGACTTTGGCTATTGCACTGCGGCAACGCGGGATCACCGCCGAGGTCGTCGAAATCGAAGCTCGGGTCGTCGGTGTTGGCATCACGCTCACGGGCAGCACCTTGCGCGCGCTCGACCGGGTCGGCCTTGCAGCCGGCTGCGCCGAGCGCGGCTTCGGCTTCGATTTCTTCCTGGTCAGCGATGGCGAAGGCAAGCTGCAGGCGACCAATCCGCTGCCGCCATCGGTGCCCGGCCTTCCCGCCGCCGTTGGCCTGCAGCGGCCGGTCTTTGCCGATTTCATGACCAAGGCCGCCGAGGCCAAGGGCGCTTCCATCCGCTCAGGCCTGACGATAGCCGACTTGCACGAGGACGCCTCCGGCGTCGACGTGAATTTCACCGACGGCAGCAGCGGCCGCTACGATCTTGTGGTCGGCGCCGACGGCGTGTTCTCCAGCATCCGCAAACGCGTGTTCGGCGACGCGCACGAGCCGGTCTATGTCGGGCAAGGCGTCTATCGCTTCATGACCGAGCGCGACCCGTCGATCGATCAACTTCACGTCTTTGTTGGACCGAAGCTGAAAGCCGGCTTCATCCCGCTGAGCAAGGACGCCATGTATTTGTTCACGACCATGAGCTATGCGCCCAATACGCGCATCGACGAAAGCAAGACGCATCTCATTTTGAAGGAGGCGCTGAGAGACTTCACGGCGCCGATCGTGGTCGAAGTGCGCGAGCGCATGCGCGCGCCGGAGAAGGTGATCTGGCGGCCGTTTGAAAATACGCTGGTTCCATCGCCCTGGTATCGCGGGCGCGTGGTGCTCATCGGCGACGCTGCCCACACCATGACCCCGCACCTGACAGCCGGCGGCGGCATGGCGATCGAGGATGCGGTCATTCTGGCGGAAGCGGTTGCGCAGGAGGGTCCCCTGCCCGGGCGGCTCGATGAATTCATGCAGCGGCGTTTCGAGCGCGTGCGCGCCGCCTGCGATATCTCGCTCGCAATCTGCAAACTCGAACAGGCGCCGGAACCTGACGTCGGGCAAATCTACGCCTTGACCGGCAAGGGTTACGCGCTGCTCGGCGAGAATTTCTGAACCTGCCGGACGTTGCTTTCGTCGAAGAACCATCGCGGCACGCGCTGCGACTTGCGGCAGCGCGCCAACTCCAACGGAGAAATTTTATGGTCGAACGTTTGATCGCACAGCTCGCACATGTGGAAGTTGTCACGCCGAGGCCGGAGCAGTCGGCGGCCTTCTTCAAGAATGTTCTGGGTCTGGAGGAATCGGGCCGCGCCGGTCAATCGGTCTATTTCCGCGGCTGGGGCGAGTTCTTTCACCATTCGCTTCAACTCACGGAAGGGCCGGCGCCGGCCATCGCCCATACCGGCTGGCGCACGGAAGGGCCGAAAGAGCTCGAGCTGTGCGTCAAGCGGCTCGAAGCCTGCGGCGCCGGCGTCGGCTGGCAGAAGCCGGTCATCGGTCACGGCGCCGCCTATCGCTTCCATTCACCGGGCGGCCAGTTGCACGAGGTGTTTTGGGAATCGGAGCGCTACCGCCCGCCCGCCGAGCTCGCGCCGCGCGTCCCCAACCGGCCGCAGCGCTACATCACCCGCGGCGCCGGCGCGCGCCGGATCGATCACGTCACGTTCAATACCGACGACCCGTTTCGCGATGCGAACTGGTTCCAGGAAACTCTCGGCTTCCGCTTCATGGAATTCGCCAAGCTCGATCACGCCGACGTGGTGGTGACGGCGTTCGTATCGTCGACGCCGATGTCGCACGATCTCGGGCTGGTGCTCGATGCCGTCGATCGCACCGGCAAGCTCAGCGGCATCAAGGGTCGCGCCAATCACGTGGCCTTCTGGGTCGACACCCGCGAGGATGTCTTGCGCACCGCCGACCTCTATCGCGAAGCCGGCTTGGAGATCGAGTACGGTCCCGGCAAGCACGGCGTCGGCGAAAACCTCTTTCTCTATGTGCGCGAGCCCGGTGGCATGCGGGTGGAGCTGTTCTCCGGCGGCTACATGCTGTACGCGCCCGACATCTTCCCGTTCGAATGGAAGGTGTCGCAAGGCTCTCTCAATGTCTGGAACCCCAATGCCATGATTCCGGACGGCTATCTGTTCGACGCCTTCCCGCCGCTCGCGCCGGCCGCGCTCAAAGAGCGCGTCCTTGCCGGCGATTACCGGGTGTGAGGGGCCGGTCTCTTGACAAAA
>Ga0187781_10001790_pt1 | contig 16371 bp, 18 predicted proteins | sample 0715_SJ02_MP02_2_FD_132447 | JGI IMG/M metagenome (GOLD analysis project Ga0187781, IMG submission 132447) | Tropical peat soil microbial communities from peatlands in Department of Meta, Colombia - 0715_SJ02_MP02_20_MG | ecosystem: Environmental > Terrestrial > Soil > Wetlands > Peat | place...
CAGCGGCTCACGGCGCACCAGCCCCTGACCGATGCGCAACGCGCACACCAGCGCCAGCGGCGCGATCGCCACGAGCAGGGTGATGCTGTCGGCGATCTGTACCCACGCCAGCATCACCGCGATGATCAGCGGCACGTACCAGCGCGGTCGCGACCGGACCAGCACCAGCCAGGTCACCAGGAGCGGCACCTCTGTGCCGGTATGGTCCGGCGCCAGGAGCACGATGGATGCCCCGAACTGCAGCTGCGGCGCGATCATGATCCCGGACGCGATCAAGACGCGGACCAGCGCCTCCCGGCCTTTCGCCCGCCCCTTGGCCAGCAGGCCCGCGAGCAGCACCAGCAGCGTATAGGTGAACCCCGCCGCCACGTGAACCACGTCGGGCCCGAGCCCGCGGATCAGCTCCACGCCCATGTACTCGGGCAGTTCGGTGGTGTAGAAGGACACATCCGACACCGTCCAGCCGCGCAGCAGCGGGTTGCCGTGCAGCATGTCCCACGCCTGCAGCGCGTTGGCCGCGCCATCGGACGTGACGGCTTGCGTACCGGACAACCGCCGGTAGCAGAAGAACAGCGTGACCCCTGCCACCACATAGGCGGCAACCCACGCCCACCAGGCAAGCTTCCGCCACGACCGCGTCGGCGGCACCTCTGCGGTGCCCGCCTCGCCCGCCACTTCCGCTGTCGGCTGCCCCATACGGCCCTCGTCAATGATCCCAGTTAGCCATCCGTCATGATGCCACTACGAAATGGTCACGGGCATGATAGCGGCCCTACTGCTCACAGGCCTGCTATTCGCCCCTACCTCTCCAATGCGCGATCGTTCTAGGCATACTCTTCTGCCGCTCCGCGCGTGTTTGCAAGGCAGTTGGCCGGGGCCGACCGCGGTTCGGCCACGCCGGGCAGGCTGCCCGGCGCGGTGCTGCCAGCAGCCGGCGGACCAGTGCGGTCCCGATACCGGTGCGGCGGAACTCCGGCAGGAGGGGATGTCAGCGATGAGGATCTGGTCGTCGGCCCGTACAGCACGGGGGGAGCCAGCCGCACGACAACATCCAGCCCCACCTCGCTGTGAACTTCTGCATCGCCACGGCCGGCATCTTCCCGTCCCGGAACTGACCAGCAACCCAGCCAGACCGCCGCCACGACGACGCAGTCTTACGCTCCGCCATCCGACGCAAAGTCCCACATGCCGATGTGAGCGTGTCTCTACGGAGCTCGTTGCCTAGATTGATGGTGCCCGGACGCATTAGCAGGAGGCCCCGGATGCCTGTCTACCCCGTTCTGATGCACACCGCTCTCGATGCCACCAACTGCCGCGGTCTCGCCGAGTTCTACCGGCAATTCCTCGGTCTCCAGTACCGTCCCGGCGATGAGATCCCCGACGGCGGCAGCGACGATGACCCGGACTGGCTGGTCCTGCTCGACCCGGCGGGCCACCGCGTGCTGGCGTTCCAGCAGGTTCCGGCCCTCACGCGGCCGACCTGGCCCGCGCACGATGTACCGAAGCAGATGCATCACGACTTCCGCGTGCCCGACGTCGGCGAACTGCGGCGTCAACGGCAGCGCGCCGAAGAACTCGGGGCCACCGTCCTGTACGACCGCACTGACGACGACGGTGAGCCGTTGTATGTCCTCGCTGATCCCGCCGGACATCCCTTCTGTATTCTCGTCGCCTCTGAGTAGTGGACCCGGGCATCCGCATCTGCCGCTGGGTGGGCGCGCGGCAAGGCCGATACGCGGCTTTGCGTATGGCGGCGCCGGTGAGTCAGTGACCCGGGTCCGGTCAGCTCAGGGCACCTGGAGCGGGCGATCAGCCTGCTCAGCCGGGCGGGCAGGGTCCTCGCCCCGGGGGAAGGGCCTCCTGCCAGGATCGAGCCACGCGCCGGTGAGCGAAAAGGCGCCGCGGCTCCGGATGAAAGGCTGAGGTCATGCTCGTTTCCAGCTACATCACGCCGAAGGCCCGCAAGGGCCAGCCGAGCGCCATCGAAGGACGCGGGCTCGTGGCAGTCGCGCCGATCAGCAAAGACGAGATCGTCGCTATCAAAGGCGGCCACATCGTCGACACCCCTACCTTGCACTCCCTGCCCGGACGACTGCGCAACTCAGAGGTGCAGATCGCCGACGGCTTTCACCTCGTGGCCCTGGATGAGACCGAATACGAGCCGGTCATGCTGTTCATCAATCACTCCTGCGAGCCGAACGTGGGGTTCGCTGGCAACATCGTGCTGGTAGCCATGCGCGACATCAGCGCGGGCGAGGAACTGACCACCGACTACGCGCTCTTCGACAACTACGACGGCGTGATGGAATGCCGGTGCCGGGCGCCCTCGTGCCGCGGTACGATCAGCGGCCGCGACTGGCAGCGCCCAGAGCTGCAACGCACATACGGGCGCTACTTCTCGTGGTACCTCCTTGCCCAGCTGGGCTCCCAGCCGGGCGGCCCAGGCTGACCCACGGGACGCCTGGCAGATCGGGAGAGGCAATGGCCCCCCAGCCCTTGTCCGGCATGAAGCACTTGACCGTGCCGTGCGCCATGCCAGCAGGATCGCGGGTCAGCGGCGCCGGGATACCTCATGACGACGGCATACCGCTCCACACGCCAGCCGTCAGCAGAACTCGTAACCTCAGTCGTTAAAGATCGGTAGATGGCGTGGCAGACTGACCCGATGGTCCTGTTCCACCTCAGTGGCGAGGTCAGTTCGGAGAACCTGAGCGCGATCCAGCCGTTGCTCGTGCAGTTCACCGGCGGCCAGGTGACTCCGACCCCGGACGGCCTGCACGTGGAGGGCGCGATGGAAGGTACCGATGCCCGCGACGTGAATCGCCGACTGCTATCTGAGCTGCGGCGCGTCGAGAAACGCACGCGACTGCGCGCTGAATGGACCGCAGGCGGGACCGTCTACCGGTTCTTCGATTACGTGCCCAAGTCCGAACGACCCGCATAAGATCCACCCGGCAATGACAGTCGGGCCTGCAGGCATCGCGGCAAACGCGCTCACATGACCGCGATGGGTTAGGTCAGCCGGTGAAGCGTATAGCGCGGAACGCTGCCCGTGCCGTGCCCCGGCCTGCGCGAGCAGGTGCTCGAGACGCTCATCGGCGGCAACGCACAGCGGCTGCGGGCCCGATCCAGCGGATGGCCGAACTCGCCCAAATCGACCCTAAGCGGCTTGCCGCCAGGGGGCGACCCAGTCTTCGTCTAGCAGGTCCGGCCGACGCAAGTAGGCCATCATCAGCTGGACCGACTCCCGTACGTCGCGAGTCAGCCGGAAGCACTCGGCCGCCGAGCCGCAGCCCTCCGGCGCGAACTGCCTGGCCATCCCCACTACCGAGTCCGCTAGGCCGCTGAGTTCGCCGGCGTCTTCCGGGTCGAGCGGCCACGCCCGGTGGCCGGCTACGGCGCCTGTGTTGGCCACCTGGTCGTGCAGCCAGTCCCAGGGGCTGGCGGTCAGCACAGCGTCCCAGGCCCTAGGGCACGGCTCGTTGCCCGAGAATTCTGGGTGGAAGTGAGCGACGCCGTAGCTGCCGGGCGAGTCCGTGACGCGGTCGAACAGGTCAGCCCGCCACAGCGGGCGGTCCACCGTGACGATCTGTGCTGCTGACTCGCTGCCGCGGTGTTGTTGCGGCACAAGCTCGCGCAGTTCGATCCGGGCGCCGTGCTCCATGGATGCGTCCTCTAGGTCGATCTCGAACCAATGCCGCGTAATGACGGCGCATTGCGACAGGGCGAGGATCTGCTGCACAGTACCTCCGCAACGTTAGGGGTCGGCCTGCACACGCCGACGTTCGCACCATTATCGGCTGCCAGCGCCCCGCCCATCTCGGCGCGGTTTGTGCGGAGTAGCGGCGCGATCGTCCCAAAGGGCAGCGGGCTGAATCACGAGCAGCGGGTTACCACCGCCCGGATCTGCCGCCGACCGGGCGAACAGCCAGGACGCGGCGGCCGCCGGCGCTTCCGCGGAAGCGACTTGTGCACTGTTTCACAAAGCGCTGGCATGCCGGCTGACGCGCCGGGCGGGGATTCTGCAGCGCGTCGCCGACGGCGACCTCGAGCCGGGCAATGCGGTAGAAGACGGCTGGGGATAATGCGACCAACTGGCCGACAGTAATTACGGCGAATACTGATTGCTGTTGACGGTATCGGACAGGCCAGCGTACCGGCAGGATATCGGCATCGTCCGTGCGGGTTCGCCGCACAACTAATTGCTAGGGTGCTGCACGGTGCAGTTAATATTCGGATCCACGCCCGTGTAGTTGAGGGGACCGGCGATGATTGTCGCCGCGATCGTACCTGCCCTGCTACAGCCGATGGGCCCGTCGAAATCGCCGCGCTGCCCGGCGGCGATGCCGCCGATAACCAGCCAGATGACAAGAAGCGCCGATCCGATGTGCATCTGGACCTCCGTAGCATCGTCTGCATAAATTCACGAGACGGCCAATCCCGATTGCCGACCTTTACCTTGGTCCGGCATCTGGAGAGGAAGCATACCCGGGCGCGGCGATATCGAGTCCGGCGCGGGCGAATTAAAGGCCTTTTCCAGGAATCTGGAAATTGGGGTTCCCGCTGGCAACTTCCAGAAATCTGGAAGCTGCCCGTGATTCGTTGACTGACAGGTGCGCGGCCCGCATCCTCGATGACGGGGACTGGCGGTTCGGAACGGATCAGGCGATCGGACGAGTCGAGGACAGATCGAGATGGTACTCGATGACTGACGGCAGGGAAGCGGCGCGTCGGAAGGCGCGCGCTCCGCTGCGGCAGCGAAGCCGGAGGCGCTGGGCGGTCACGGGCGGCGTCGCGGCGTGCTGGGTGATTCTGGAGGTCGTGACGGGTTCCGCTGTCTCCGCCACCGTGGTGCTGGTGGCCATCGCGGGACTCGGGGCCGCGAGCCTGGGTGGCCTGCGGGCCTTGGGCGTCACGAGGGATCATCCGTGGATCCGGCAGCTGGCCTCCCGGCCGTGGCGTGACGGGCAGGACGTGCTGAATGCCGCCATACGGCATCTGCCCGATGTGTTGGTGGTCACGCCCAATGGACGGCTGCTCGCGCCGAACGTCGTCGAGTTGCAGCTGAACCCCGACGATCTTGTCTCGCTGTGCGAGCGGATGGAACTCAGCGTGATCAAGGCGAGCGTGACAGAAGTGTACATAGAGCAGGTAGCCGCGCGCGGGGCTCGCTTCGCCGGCTCGGGCCGGGCCGACGTGCGCGTCATCGCGGCCGGGTCTGTCCCGCCGGGCCGCTACCGCCTGCGGCAGGGGGATCCGCTGAGCGTCGATGCCGAGCCTGACCTGCCTGATGCCTGGTATGCGGACGTCCCGCCGGAGCTCGAGTATGTCGCCTCGCAGCACGCCCACGCCGGGCCCGGCACCCGCGTCTGGCCGGAACCTGGCCCGGGCCCGGCGGTCGCCGGCGGCATGGCCACGATCATGGAACGGAGCGTAGCCTCCGTCCCTGTGCTGCGCCTGGTCACGGGCTCCTCGGTGGCCGAGACCACGATGTCCGGCGCCCGCGCCGGGCGCGGGCCCGTCGAGCTGGTGCTCCCCGACGACCCCACGGTGTCCAGGGAGCACGCGAGATTTGCCTTCTCTGACGGTCGCTGGCGGATCACGAACCAGGGCCGGAACGGGCTCACCCTCAACGGCGCCCCCGTGACGGGTGAGCAGCCGCTCAGCGACGGCGATGCGATCCGCTGGGGGACAAGGCCGGACGCGCTGCTGTCTCGCGTTGAGATCAGCTAAGGCCCGGACGTGCGACAATGGTCATCCAGACACGACGAGACGGGATGACCGCGCCGGTGGCGCGCCGTCGTTCGGGAGTGGCGACTGAGTGGCGACGGCTCGGCTTTTCCTATGGTCAGAAGCGCGCGGCGAGTGGGTAAGCTGCCCGCCCGATGAGATCACCTGGCTGGACCGGCTCAGGCTCAGCGGCAATGAGGATCTCACGCTGCACCGCGCCCCGCGTTGCGCGGGTATTCGCTACGTCCACCACCGCTGGGAGTTGTTCAGCCGGGACACGACCTACCCCGTTTATCTAGCGCCGGAAGCAGCGGGGACACCTCTCGGTGCGGAGGCCGTTCAGCGGACGGCGTGCCACGTCCTGCCGGTTGCCCCGGCCCGCTACGAGGCGCTGCCGGTCGTACTCGCAGAGGGCTCGTGGTTGGTCAGCGTCGGTACCTGGGTGATGCGGCTGCGGCTCGACGTGCCGGCCCGCCCCCACGCCGATCGGGCCGCCCCGGACGGTGATATGCAGCCGACCACCCGGGCCGGGAAGATCGTGCGGCGGGGCGGCGCCCCGGCAGAAGACGCGGTGGCTCGCGTGCGCGGCTACTTCGTGCGCAACGCCACGGCTCGGCTGACGATGGCCTATTACTACCAGGAGTTCATCCTCGGTCTCCCCACGCCGCAGACGGTGCCGATGACAGATGTGGTCATCGCCCTGAACCTGAGCGGAGAGGGTGCGGTATCTGACTACAAGAAGCTGCTTCAGGGCCTCATCTGGAAGGAACGCGGCCACGCGCGTGATCTCGCCGACTTCTTGCTCACCAACGGCCTGCTGACCGCGGCCGATCTTGATGAGGCAAGGCAGACCGCAGCGGACAACGAACGCAGCGGCGTAACCGAGATGGCTCGGCAGCGGCTCCAGTATCGCCCCCGAGGCAACTGAGACCAGGGCGGGCCGTCCCGCTGTACGGCATAGCTCAGGTGGGTGACGCGGCGGCCGGGATGATGACCGGATCCTCGAACCGGTGCGGCGCGCAGGCCAGGTTGGCGCCACGGACAACCAGAACTCACTGGTGATCAGCCATCGCGGAACCCTCCTAGCTCAGCACCGGGGTGGGGACCGGAAGGTCTTGCCGCCGTAACCTGTCAACGGACCCTGGACGCCGCCTAGCGGAGCGCCATCCTCCAGCCGGTACACCAGGATCCAGACAGCGGGCGACCGGGGACTGATGGCGAGATTGGGCGCCACGATGGTGACGTTACCGTCCCGGTCCGCGGTGCCCTCAGCTAGGTCGAATGCGGCGATGTACTGGCCTCCGCAGGTGTCCTCAAGCAGGCCATAGCGCTCGCCGGGACTGGCGTGCCGTCCGTAGACGAACAGCGAGGTCAGCGTGGGCGAGCCGGGCTCTGGGAGGACGGCGATCGCGACTACGAAAAATGAGCCCCCGCCCGCATAGGGAAGCGTGAACATGGCGCTGCCGGAAACGACCGCCGACGGCGCGACGGCAGGTGCCTGGTGACCGGCGTTCCGCAAAGCCGCGCGCAATTCGCTGATCGTGGCGTCACGGTGCGCCACCACCAGCGCCAGGCTCGCCGACACGCCCAGGCAGGCCAGCAGGACCGCGAGCACGACGGTGGTGACCAGCCGGCGACGGCCAGGCCCGGGCCAGCGGGCTCCCGGGGACCGTCGCGACCCGGACGACACGACATCCGGCTGCTCGTCCATGACCTATCACCGTCCGGTTCGAGCGGAAACCCTAGCCGAGCCCGCTCATTCCGGGCTGCTGGCCATCAGTTTCGCTTACCGCCCCGGGTGAGCCAACCCCACGGACAGACACGGTACCCCCGTGGGTGAGGCGCTAGAGAAGCTGGGCGAGCCAGCGGCGGGCGACGCGGCCCTGCGCCGCCCCACGCGGGCGGCCAGGCCAGGGCTGAAACCGCCGGGAGCGGTCCTGGCCTCGATGACCGCCGCGCCGCACGCGCGCTCGATCTGCTCACGCACCTGCTCGGACACGTGCTCCCAATCGACCCTTGATCCTTCGGCTGGGGCGCGGTCATCTTCGCATCCCGGCTCCCGGTTGGGAGCCAGGCCAAATGAAATTCGGCGGCCTCGGGCTAACCTCCAGGCTCTGAGCGCACGGTTAGGCTGGGCGCGTGGAACTGTACGTCGTCCGGGAACGGCGGGGCGGTCCGTGGAACTGGACGCTCGGCCTGCGGGAGCAGGCGGGTTTCGATGACCACGCCCGGTTCATGGACGGGCTCGTGGAGACGGGGTCTGTCCTGCTCGGCGGCCCGCTGGAAGGCGATCGCGAGGTGCTGCTCATCGTCGGCGCACCCAGCGCAGACGCGATCCGGCAGCGGCTTGCGGCGGATCCGTGGCTCCAGGACAAGACGCTCTCGATCGTGAGCATCGAGCGCTGGACAATCCTGCTCGACGGGCTCGACCGGGCCAGGCAGAACATCTGACTGGGGACGAGACTTACGGCGGCGGGGGATCTGGCGGGCTGTCCTGGCCAGGTGCGGGGAACACGTGGTCTTGGATCTCGCGGATCGCCTCGTCCAGGGTCTGCAGAGCGTCGGCGAGCTGCTGGACGGCCGCCTCATGGGGCAATCCGGTCGCGGTCTGCAGGCTGAGGCCGACGCGGAGCAGCGCGTCGACCACCTGGGTGAGAAGTTCCCGGCCGCGGCGGGCATCGTCGGCCGCGGCGGCGGCCCAGGCTAGATCGGCCAGGTCGGCCCGCGGCTGGTCCTCGGTAATGTCCCGGATTACGGCCATGATGAACAGGCCGGTCGCGGTGATCACCGGGCTGAGACTGACCCGGACGGGAAAGGTGCTGCCGTCCCTACGCTGCGCGGCCAGCCGCACCCGGGATGCCATCGGCCGGGTCACAGGTTCCCGCGCGTATCCGGCCCGCTGGATGACGTGGGCCACCCGCGCGCCGACTGGCACCAGCAACTCGACCGGATTCCCGATCAGCTCGCCGGGCCGGTAGCCGAACATCTCCTCTGCCCGCCGGTTGGCCAGCACCAGCGTGCCATCCTCATTGCTGAGCACCACCCCGTCGGTCAGGGCATCGACGAGCCCCCACAGCACGGCCGGCGTGATTCCCGCCCGGGACCTGTCCGGCGCCGGGCGTCGCCGACGGCGGGTGCCCTCCTGCCGCCCGCCCGGGCCCGGCCGTGGCAGCAGCGGGATGACACCTGGCGCCGCGGCGGCGATGGCGGTCTCCACCGACGGGTAGATCGAGACCAGCCGATCCAGTCCGCTAGCCTCCAGTACCTGCCGGACCACCGGGGCGATGACCGCCACCCGCAGCTGCACACCGCCAGCCAGCGCGCCCTGGTGGGCGCGCACCAGGGCATCCGCACCGGAACGGTCGCACGACAGTGTCCCTGTCATGTCCGCGATCAGCGCGGCGGCGCCCCGGCTGAGCAGGTCCAGCAACTGCTGGCGAATGGGCCCGGAATCGGACACGCCGATGTGCTCCGGCAATGTCATCACTGCCTGACTTCCCACCCATCGCACCGGGCACGGACCATCAGGCACGGCAGCGTCCAGCACGTCCGTCTAGACCAGCGCGCGGCACGACGGCGGTGCCGGTAAGCAGAGCACGGGAGCGGCCCATTGCTACAGCACCTTACTCTGCGTCCGGGCTGTGTCCCGGCAGCATCGTCCCGGCCGTGCGAATACATCACCGCACTGACAGCCCGCATGTCGCCGCCAGCGGCCGATCTGGCTCGGCATCTGGTGCACGTCATAGACCTTCGGCGCCGCGACCGGGACCTACGGCCCTGTCCCGGTGATCGTCACCGTTGGTTGGCTTCCGCCATGTTCATCAGCACCGAGATCCGGCTGAATATCGCCTTCAACGCCGCCCAGGACAAGCTGGCGGACCTGGTCCGGGGCGGGGTGCTCGGCCGCGCATCCGGCGGCGCATATGACCATTGGCAAGCTGGCCTGGCCCGCCTCGGCCCGCGGCGAACGATGCTCGGCATGTACAGGATCGCCCGGGTACGGGTCACCGAGGTGGTTACCCGCGCAGACTCGGCCCTGTGGGCGATGCGCTGGGAAGTCACCGACACCCGCGGCGCGCTGGTACCGGCACTGGACGCCGAAATCAAGCTCATCCCAGCCGGGGAAGACACCACGATGCTGGCAGTCTCCGGGGTTTGCCGACCGCCGCTGGCCAAGCTGGCCGAACCGGACCCGACAGCCGCGCACCAGGTTGCCCAGGCAATGATCCAGGCCTTTACCAGCCGCATCGCGACAGATATCGCCGACCCTGTCACCGTGCCGGAGGCAGGACTGCGCGCACTGCTGCCGGAACCCACCCCAGGAAACCACATGCCGTGACCGCAGGGCCTACTGGCCCGAGGGGAGACGCGCATCACCTTCGTCTGACTGTCACGTCGTGCCGGGCCGCTGCGTCAGCAGGGTGACAGCTTACGAGACAAGGAGATCATCATGGATGCGCGGTTGAACTACCAGAGCAGCGCCGTTGCGGCCAGGTTCGTGAAGAACCTCATGTCGGCGGGCAAGGTCATGGCGGACTCGGGCCTGCCGACCGCGACGCGGCACCTGGTGGAGATCCGGGCCAGCCAGATCAACGGCTGCGCCTACTGCACCGACATGCACACCAAGGACGCCGCGCACGCCGGGGAAACCTCGGTGCGCCTCAACCTGGTCGCGACCTGGCGAGAGGCCACGGTCTTCACCGAGGCCGAACGGGCCGCCCTGGAACTGGCCGAGCAAGGTACCCGCCTCGCCGACGCCGCCGGCGGGGTGACCGACGAGGCGTGGGCGAATGCCGCCAAGCACTACGACGAGGAACAGCTCGCCGCCCTGGTGGCGGTCATCGCCGGTATCAACGCCTGGAATCGCCTGAACGTCATCACCCAGCAGCCCGCCGGCGACTACCAGCCCGGCCAGTGGGGATAACCAGCCACCCGATCACGCGGACCGGCTTCGGGGTCCAGGTCGCTTAGCCTGCTCTGGATCACCTCGCCATACACCAGCCATTGGCCCGACCGCGACGACATCCTTGCGAGGACGTCCGCGAGGGCGCTTACGGGGCACGATCGCGCCACGCAGCAGCAACTCGCCGCCCCAGACACCCCAGGGCTCCCTGCGCTCCAGCGCGCCGGCCAGGCAGGCCAGTCTGGCCCGGCATCCCCGGCACATCGCCTTCGCCTGCTCCACGTCCTGCGGAGACTCGGCGAAGAACAGCTCCGGATCCTCCGTGCACGGCAGATCCAGGCTCAGCCCCGTGGTGTCCTGCCCGCCGCCGGTGGCATCGCGCCACGGCACCGGTGTCATCACCTCTCGTTCCCCGTTCTCCGGCGGCCGCGGCACCGTGGTCAACGGGGAAGGGCCGGCCCTCATCCGGCATCCGGTGCGGCCGGGCATGCGGCCGACCGCCGTCCGCGCAGCGACCGGCGTACGGTGCGGACCCGGGCGGCGAGCGGCGAGCCGAGCTGGCCGAACGCGGCGGCCAATCCGCCGAGCTGGGCCTCGGCCCTCCGGATCTCGGAGGCGGTCTTGCCGCGTTCGGCCTGGTAGATGGGGTAGTAGGAATTGACCATCATCGCCTCCAGGCGATCCCTCGTCGGCGGCGAGTGGTGGCGGTCCGCCTGCGCCCCGTTCACCCCGTGCGAACGCGGATCGCCCCCGAAACCTCACCGCCGTGTACCGGCGAGCTCCCGTATATACGACGAACGCCCCGGGCTCAGCCGGACAAGCGAACGCCGCCAGTTACCAGATTCGCCCTAAGCCCGCTGCGGCCGCATTGGGCAAATGCCCTATCTTCGCCGCCGCGCGGCCTTACCCAGCGGCTAAGGCACTCAGCGGGGCGACCGGTGCAGGCGGAACCGGCAGAATGACCGAGTATGACGACGGAAGACCCGTATGATCTCCAGCGATTCGTCGCGGCCCAGGACGCTGGCGGCATATACGAACGCGCTACCGCTGAGTTGCGTAGCGGCCGTAAGACCAGCCACTGGATGTGGTTCATCTTTCCGCAGATCGCCGGCCTGGGATACAGCCCAGCGTCACAGACCTATGCGATTACTTCGCTGGCGGAGGCCAGAGCATACCTGGCGCATCCGGTCCTCGGCGCACGCCTGGTCGAATGCGCCGCCATCCTCACCCGAGTGCCCGGCCGCACTGCGGAGCAGATCTTCGGCGAAGTCGACGCCATGAAGCTCCGCTCGTCCGTCACGCTCTTCATGCGTGCCGCCCCCGGCGAGCCGGTGTTCCGTCAAGTCCTCGACCGGTATTTTGACGGAGTATCCGACTCCGCCACCGAGCGGCGCATCTGAAGACGGAGGGGCAGGGCGAGTCTGCCGTCACCGCGGTGGCATTGGTGTCAGGATCAGGCATGGCCCGTGATCGTGATGTCGCGGCGTTCGGCGAGCGCGCGCAAGGCTATGACGAGGGCTGGCGTGGCCAGCTGCATCACCAGATCGCTGACCGCACCGCGGACCTGGCTCTGACCTGCGTGTCGGCCCCGAGGCGGATACTCGACGTCGGGTGCGGGACCGGCTACCTGCTTAGCCGGCTTGCCGCCCGCGCCCCGCAGGCCGAGGCCCTGGCCGGGATCGACGCGGCGCCCGCCATGATCGAGGTCGCCCGGCGCGGTGCCGCCGATGACCGGCTGCGGTTCGTGGTGGGCACCGCCGAGCGGCTACCCTGGCCCGCGGCGACCTTCGACCTGGTGGTCAGCACGACCTCGTTCGATCACTGGGCGGACCAGCGGGCCGGGCTGGCTCAGTGCGCCCGGGTGCTGGCGCCCGGCGGCTGCCTCGTCCTGGCCGACCTGTTCTCGGTGCTGCTGCTGCCGACCCTGCTGGCCGGACGGCGGGCCAAGGCGCGCACCAGACGGCGGGCCGCTCATCTGCTGACGGCAGCGGGATTGCACTCGCTGCAGTGGCACCGCCTGTACGCCGCCATCATCCAGGCAGTGACGGCGACGAAGTAGCAGCCGCCCGCCATGGATCGCCTGGGGAGCCCCGACGCGCAGGTGCTCGTCCCCCTGATCGCCCGCTACGCCAGCCCATGACCCCTGCTCAGGTGAGCGCGACGGCTTCGGCCCACGCATCGTATTCGTAGATCCACTGCCGGTCGGTCAGCTGGTTGCCGGAGCTGTCGTAACCGGCGCCGGCCCGCCGTGAGCCGAGCTGGACGCGGGCGGTCCGGTCCCGCCGTAGCTCCTCGTACGCGGCCAGCGCCCGCGGCACGCCAGCCGAGCCCCTGCAGGCGCCCAGCAGGGTGGCCAGCGTCACGGCGTCCTCGAGGGCCTGGTTCACGCCCTGGCCCAGGTGCGGCAGCATCGGGTGTGCCGCATCGCCCAGCAGCGTGAGCCGGCCACTGCTCCACCTGGGGAGCGGCGCACGGTCGTACATCCCCCACCGGAACCCGCTGCCGCCTGGCCCGCTGATGGCGGCGATGACCTGCCCGATAGCCGGATCCCAACCCGCGAAGTGCGCGGCTAGCGCCGCCGGGTCGCCGGGGGCCGACCACGACTCGCGGACCGAGACATCCGACGGGACGAATCCCACGTAGTTCAGCAGCTGTCCGGCCCGCACCGGGTACACCAGGAAGTGCTTGCTCTCGCCGACCCACATCCGCATCGCGTCGGCGAGGTGCTCAGCCGGGCGCGGCACCAGGCCGCGGTAGGCCACCACCCCGGAGAACACGGGCTGCGCCGGGGCTACAACGAACCCCTGCAGGACGGAGTGCATGCCGTCCGCCCCGATCACCACGTCTGCCGTGGCTGCGGTCCCGTTGGCGAAGCCGACCGTGCCGCTGCTGCCATCCTGGCTGAAACCCGTGCACCGGTGCCCGGTCCGCACCGTGCCAGGTGGCAGCTGCCCGGCCAGCAAAGCAAGCAGGTCGGCCCGGTGAATCCCGACGTTCCGCCCCGGCAGAGCGAACTCGTAAGGCTCGTGCCGCACGGACCGCCCGTCGGAGAGCAGAAGCTGAGTCGAGGCGTACCGTGCGCCCACTGGCCCGATCCCTTCGCCGACTCCGAGCCGCTCCAGCATCCGCAGGCCGTTCGGCGCCAGCGACACGCCCGCGCCGACCTCGGTCAGCTGCTGCGCCTGCTCATGCACCTGGACGTCGATCCCGGCCCGCGCCAGCGCAACCGCCGCGGCCATCCCGCCGAGGCCGCCACCAACGACCACCGCCCGCAGCACCACGTTCTCCCCCTTCCGGACGGCCCGCACCGTTCACGCGGCGGATCCAGGACTACCCAGCGCTAGCAGCGCTGATCGTGAATGTGTCTGCGTAGCAGTTGCCATTCGGAGCGTGAGGGTAGTCGAGGATAATGGTGCCGGCCCACGAACTGGCCGCCCAGACCGAGCCTTGCACGTCCGCTCCCTGGACCTGGATCTGGACGTGCATGGTGTCAGGGACGTAATTGGTGGGGCTGGAGCAGTACTCGAATTTGTCCAGTCCCGCCGTCCCGGTGTACACGGCGCCTGCGCGGGTGAGGGACGCGCTGAAATCGCTCCCGTCGAACGACCCCGTGAGCGTCACGTTACACGCGCCGACCGCGCAGTCCGGTGTAAACGTCCAGGAGTCCGTCCACGTCCTTCCGACCTTTCCGATCCACGCAACGGGATCGGGCGGGCGGACCGAGAGAGTCTCCTCATCGACTGCCCATGGTCCGCTCAGGACGCCGGCAGCCACTGGCGGGGTGAGGGTCGCAACGCTCAGGACAACGGACTGGGGGGAACGTTTGCCGTTGCGGATCGCGATCACCCGGAACTGGTAGGAGGTATCGGGATCTAGCCCTGCGTCCTGGTAGTAGGTGATGTTCCCCGGGACCGACCCGACCGCCTGGCCGTCCTGGACGATCTCGTATCGGTCAGGCACGGGACCGGTCGCGGGGCCGGACCAGCGGAACGCCACCGAGCTGATGGTGGCGGAGTCGGTGGTGAGCCCGGTTGGCCGCAAGACCGGCGGTACCGGCGGGGGCTTCCACGGGGCCGCGCTTATCAAGCCAATGATCGCGCCGAGCGCCGCCGCGGCGGCGATACCGGAGACGGCCAGTCTCCGCCGCCGCCTGTTCCTGGCTGCTGTTCCCGCAGCGACGACAGGCGAACCCGGACCCGCTATCCCCGCAGTCGGCCAGCCTGACCCGCTGGCGGCCGGACTCACCCCGGCTGCTGAGACCGGGGGCGCACATGTTTCCTCGTCCGCGCCCGCCGCGGGCGTCGGCTGAACCATATCGGCGCCCTGCCGCTCAGCCGGGCTGGCGGAGCCCGGCCGGTGGCGGTCCGCGGCCGTGGTCAGCGTCGCCTGCAAGTCAGCATCTGGCGCCGGCGGGCCGGACGCGGCAACGGCCGGGTGCTCGGCTTCGCCCGGCGAGCCCGCCGGCACCCGCGGTTGTCCGGAGGCCGCGGCGGCCGGTCCGGCGGCAGGGTCCGTCGCTGCCGGGCGCGGCAAGGTCCCCGCTGGGATGATCGATGCTGGCAGCCAGTCGGTCAGGTCAGCCGCAGTCGGGTGAGCGGCGGTCAGCTCGGCCAGGAACTGCCCTGCGGTGGGCCGCTGCGCGGGGTCCTTGGCCAGGCAGCGTTCGACCAGGGGCCGTACCGGGCCGGGCAGCTGATCCAAGTGCGGCGTGCTGTGGACTATCCGGTACAGCTGGGCGGTGGGCGTCCCAGCCCCGAACGGTCCCTCGCCGGTGGCGGCGAACGCCAGCACCGCGCCCAGGCTGAATACGTCGCTAGGCGGCCCCACCGCTCTGCCCTCGGCCTGCTCGGGTGACATGAACGCGGGCGAGCCGATTACCGTCCCGGTCCGGGTCATCGACGTAGCGTCAATGGCCTGGGAAATCCCGAAATCGATCACCCGCGGCCCGTCCGGCGCCAGCAGGACGTTCGACGGCTTCAGGTCCCGGTGCACCACGCCCGCGGCATGGACCGCGCCCAGCCCCTCGGCCAGCCCGGCCGCCAACGCCAGCACCGACGCGACCGGCAGCACCCCGTAATTGCCCACCGTCTCGGTCAGGGAGGGCCCGTTCACGAACCCGGTGACCAGCCACGGCAGGGGTGCCGTCGGGTCGGCATCGACCACCGGAGCCGTGAAGACCCCGCTGACCCGCCGCGCCGCGGCGACCTCCCGGCCAAACCGGGCCCGGAACCCCGGATCTTCGGCCAGCTCGGCCCGGATGACCTTCACCGCCACCAGCCGCCCGCCCGGTGACCGGCCCAGGAACACCCGACCCATCCCGCCGGCACCAAGCCGCCCCAACAACAGATACGGCCCCACATACGGCGGATCGCCCGCCTGCAGTTCCTCCAACCGCCCCACCCCCTATGCCTCATACCGGCCATACGGGCTACACCGCATAAATCGTAAGGACTGCTGCCATGACAATCCAGAGCAAGGCACCTCTCACGTCGCGCGGTAGATGTCGGAGCGGTACTCGATGGCGACGATGGTCACGAGGCGCCGCTGATCAATTCGGTAGATCATCCGAACGAACCGTGGCTCCCGCCCCTCGGCCGCTCCACGCCGCGCCGGCCATAACGCCTTTAGGGGGTATCCACATGAGCGGACCAGACGAGCATGCGCCACGAGATGCTGTGGTCGCGGCAGGTGGCCGCAGCAAGATCTTGTGGCTAGTCCGGTCAGATGGATACCCCAGA
>Ga0187781_10001791_pt1 | contig 16364 bp, 15 predicted proteins | sample 0715_SJ02_MP02_2_FD_132447 | JGI IMG/M metagenome (GOLD analysis project Ga0187781, IMG submission 132447) | Tropical peat soil microbial communities from peatlands in Department of Meta, Colombia - 0715_SJ02_MP02_20_MG | ecosystem: Environmental > Terrestrial > Soil > Wetlands > Peat | place...
ATCACCAGCCAGAATCATGGCTTCCAGGTGGATGAATCCACCCTGCCGGCCAATGTGCGCGTGACCCATCGCAGCCTGTTCGACCAGACCGTACAGGGCATCGCACTGACCGACCGTCCGGCCTTCTCCTTCCAGGGTCACCCGGAAGCGAGCCCGGGCCCGGAAGACGTGGCTTATCTGTTTGACCGCTTCATCACGGCGATGAGCCAGGCGAAGTAAACGGACCAGAACGGAGAACAAGCATGCTGGGCATTACCGATATCACCACCTACCTGATCGGCACCATCATCATCGTGCTGCTGCCAGGCCCCAACTCCATGTATGTGCTGTCGGTGGCGGCACAGCGCGGCATTCGTCGCGGCTTTGTGGGTGCCTGCGGGATTTTTGTCGGTGATGCCATCCTGATGACGCTGGCCGCCACAGGGGCGGCAGGGGTGCTCAAGGCCAATCCGGCCCTGTTTGCCGTGGTCAAGTACGCCGGTGGCGCTTACCTGACCTGGCTGGGCCTGCAGATGCTGCGTGGCGCCTGGCGTGCCTGGCGCAATGCTTCCCGCGGGGAAGCTGCCGTGCCGGAAGCGCGCCGCGAAGTGGACGCCAGCCGTCCCTTCGTCAAGGCGCTGGTCATCAGCCTGATGAACCCCAAGGCCATCTTGTTCTTCGTGTCCTTCTTCGTGCAATTCGTCGACCCGGCCTATCCGCACCCGGTGCTGACCTTTCTTGTACTGGGCGGCCTACTGCAATGCTGCAGCGCCCTCTACCTGGCCACCATCATCGTGTCCGGGGCAAGACTGGCCGAAGCCTTCCGCCGCCGCCGCAAACTGTCCTCTGCCATGTCTGGCGGAGTGGGCGCGCTGTTTCTGGGCTTCGGGGCCAAACTGGCGGCAGCCAGCCTGAACTGAACAATTGAAATTGACTGAGCGATAACATGCCGAAACGTACCGACCTCAAGAGTATTCTCATCATCGGCGCTGGCCCCATTGTGATTGGCCAGGCCTGCGAGTTTGACTACTCCGGCGCCCAGGCCTGCAAGGCCCTGCGTGAAGAAGGTTACAAAGTCATCCTGGTGAACTCCAATCCGGCCACCATCATGACCGACCCGAACATGGCCGATGTCACCTACATCGAACCCATTACCTGGCCTGTTCTGGAAAAAATCATTGCCAAGGAACGCCCGGACGCCATCCTGCCGACCATGGGCGGCCAGACCGCACTGAACTGTGCGCTGGACCTGGCCAAACACGGCGTGCTGGAAAAGTACAATGTCGAGCTGATCGGTGCCACCGAAGACGCCATCGACAAGGCCGAAGACCGTGGCCGCTTCAAGGAAGCCATGGCCAAGATCGGCCTGTCCTGCCCGCTGTCCTTTGTCTGCCACACCATGGAAGAGTCGCTGGAAGCGCAATCCAAGGTGGGCTTCCCCACGCTGATCCGTCCGTCCTTCACCATGGGCGGCTCCGGTGGTGGTATCGCCTACAACAAGGAAGAATTCCTGGCGATCTGCGAGCGCGGCTTTGAAGCGTCCCCCACCCATGAACTGCTGATCGAGCAGTCCGTACTCGGCTGGAAAGAGTACGAAATGGAAGTGGTGCGCGACAAGAAAGACAACTGCATCATCATCTGCTCCATCGAGAACTTCGACCCGATGGGCGTGCACACCGGTGACTCCATCACCGTGGCGCCGGCACAGACCCTGACCGACAAGGAATACCAGATCATGCGTAATGCATCGATCGCGGTACTCCGTGAAATCGGTGTGGATACCGGCGGTTCCAACGTGCAGTTCGCCACCAATCCGGTGAACGGCGAAATGATCGTGATCGAGATGAATCCGCGTGTCTCGCGTTCCTCGGCACTGGCCTCCAAGGCCACCGGTTTCCCGATTGCCAAGGTCGCCGCCAAGCTGGCCGTGGGTTACACGCTGGACGAACTGAAGAACGACATTACCGGCGGCGCGACCCCGGCTTCGTTCGAGCCGTCCATCGATTACGTGGTCACCAAGATTCCGCGTTTTGCCTTCGAAAAATTCCCGCAGGCTGACAACCGCCTGACCACCCAGATGAAGTCGGTGGGCGAAGTGATGGCCATGGGCCGCACCCTGCAGGAATCCATGCACAAGGCACTGCGTGGCCTGGAAACCGGTCTGTCCGGCTTTAATCCGGTCACCACCAATCTGGAAACCATCCGTCACGAAGTCAGCACCCCGGGACCGGAACGTATCCTGTACGTGGCCGATGCCTTCCGCGTGGGCATGAGCCGTGACGACGTGTTTGCCCTGAGCAAGATCGACCCGTGGTTCCTGGCGCAGATCGAAGACATCGTGGGCGAAGAAAAAGCCCTGGCCGGCCGCAAGGTGGAAGAGCTGAGCTTTGACGAACTGCGTCGCCTGAAGCGCAAAGGCTTCTCTGACCGTCGTCTGGGCGAGCTGCTGAACACCGATCAGGCTGCCGTGCGTGCCAAGCGCTGGGCACTGGGCCTGCACCCGGTCTACAAGCGTGTGGATACCTGCGCGGCCGAGTTTGCCACCTCCACCGCCTATATGTACTCCAGCTACGAAGAAGAGTGCGAAGCTCAGCCTACCGACCGCAAGAAGGTCATGGTACTGGGTGGCGGCCCCAACCGTATCGGTCAGGGTATCGAATTCGACTACTGCTGCGTCCATGCCGCGCTGGCGCTGCGGGAATCCGGTTTCGAGACCATCATGGTCAATTGCAACCCGGAAACCGTATCGACAGACTACGACACTTCCGATCGTCTGTACTTCGAGCCGCTGACGCTGGAAGACGTGCTGGAAATCTGCCGCATCGAAAAACCGTTCGGCGTGATCGTGCAGTACGGCGGTCAGACTCCGCTGAAGCTGGCCCGTGCGCTGGAAGCCAATGGTGTGTCCATCATCGGCACTACGCCGGACATGATCGATGCCGCCGAAGACCGCGAACGCTTCCAGAAGCTGCTGAACGAGCTGGGCCTGAAACAGCCGCCGAACCGCACCGCCCGCACCCCGGCCGATGCGATGAAGCTGGCCGAAGAAATCGGCTACCCGCTGGTGGTGCGCCCGTCCTACGTATTGGGTGGCCGCGCGATGGAAATCGTGCACGAACCGGCCGATCTGGAACGCTATATGCGCGAAGCGGTGAAGGTGTCCAACGACAGCCCGGTGCTGCTGGACCGCTTCCTGAACGATGCCATCGAAGTCGACGTAGACTGCGTGTCTGACGGCAACAATGTCGTGATCGGCGGCATCATGCAGCATATCGAACAGGCTGGCGTGCACTCCGGTGACTCTGCCTGCTCCTTGCCGCCGTACAGCCTGTTCCCGGCGGTACAAGACGAAATCCGCCGTCAGACCGAAGCCATGGCGCGTGCGCTGAATGTGGTTGGCCTGATGAACGTGCAGTTCGCCATTCAGGGCGACACCATCTTCGTGCTGGAAGTGAACCCGCGTGCCTCGCGTACCGTGCCGTTTGTTTCCAAGGTAACCAGCGCACCGCTGGCCAAGATCGCAGCCCGTGCCATGGCCGGCATCAGCCTGGCCGAACAGGGCTTCACCAAGGAAGTGATTCCGCCGTACTACGCGGTGAAGGAAGCCGTCTTCCCCTTCATCAAGTTCCCCGGCGTGGATACCATCCTGGGACCGGAAATGAAGTCCACCGGCGAAGTGATGGGCGTAGGCATGAGCTTTGCCGAGGCCTTCGTCAAGAGCCAGCTGGCTGCCGGTGACAAGCTGCCGCGCACTGGCAAGGTGTTCCTGTCGGTTCGCGAGTCCGACAAGGCTGGTGCGGTCGATGTCGCACGCGAACTGCAACGCCTGGGCTTTGGTGTCTGCGCCACCCGTGGCACCGCCAAGACCCTGGCTGATGCCGGCATCGTGGTACAGGTGGTCAACAAGGTGAACGAAGGCCGTCCGCACATCGTCGACATGATCAAGAACGGCGAAATCGACGTACTGGTCAATACCGTGGACGAAAAACGCCAGGCCATCCAGGATAGCCACTCCATCCGCCGTAGCGCCTTGCAGGCACGTATCCCGCAATACACCACCCTGGCCGGTGCCAAGGCGGTATGCGTGGGCATGGCCCATGTGGAAGAGTTTGATGTCTATAGCGTTCAGCAACTGCACGCTGCCATCAAGCCCTGATCGGGTTTTCTGCGGGTAGTCACGGACAAGTTGTACGTTGACGCTTTGAATCGCAAGCGATTTGCCGTTACAATCTAGCCATTAAACCCGCAACACCCAAGCCGCCGTCTCGTACGGCGGCTTGTGTTTTTGATGACGGCGGGGTACCGCCTCAGGAGAACACTCGAATGAACAAAGTCCCGTTGACTCTGCGCGGCGCTGAACTTCTCAAAGAAGAACTGCAACGCCTGAAGAGCGTGGAACGTCCGGCGGTGATCGAAGCGATTGCCGAGGCACGGTCGCACGGCGACCTGTCGGAAAATGCCGAGTATGATGCCGCCAAGGAACGTCAAGGTTTCGTGGAAGGCCGTATTGCCGAACTGGAAGGCAAGATTTCCAATGCCATGATCATCAATCCGGCCGAATTGGATGCCGATGGCCGCGTGGTATTTGGTGCCACGGTCGAGCTGATGGATCTGGAAACGGAAGATCAGGTGACCTACCAGATCGTCGGCGACGACGAAGCCGACATCAAGCTGTGCAAGGTATCGGTGAATTCGCCGATTTCCCGTGCGCTGATCGGCAAGGAAGCCGGGGATGTGGCCGAAGTGGTGGCCCCGGGCGGCATCCGCGAATATGAAGTACTCGACGTCAAGTACATCTAAATCGTCAGAACAAACGCGCGCGGGTCGCGCGTTTTTGCTGTAAGTCAGGGAGAGCACGCATGGATGGATTGCGAGCGATTACCAGAACCTTCTGGATTGGCGGACTGTGGGTGATTGGCCTGATTGTCACTCCGGTCTTGTTCAAGATGCTGGATACCGTGACAGCGGGCATGGTGGCGGGCAAGCTGTTTGCTGCCATTGCCTGGGTCGGGCTGGTGTGCGGGGTGTTCCTGCTGGTGGACACTATCTGGCGCAATGGGGTTCGCGGCATGAAAGAGCGCGGCTTCTGGCTGATTGTCGGAATGCTGGTGTGCACGGTGATCAATCATTTTGCCGTTACACCGATCATCGCCGAACTCAAACTACAGATGAACCATGCGGCAGAAGGCCTGTTTGGCGGCGGTTTTGCCACCTGGCATGCTATTTCCAGCCTGATCTATCTGGTACAAAGCCTGATGGGCCTGGCTTATGTATTGGGCCGTGACTGAGCTTGGGTGACTGAACCTTCGGATGGGCCTGAACAAAACAAAAGCGGTGGAAGGCCACCGCTTTTGCTATACCGCCGAAGTAAGCCTCATTCTGCCGAGTGCAGTTTGAGCGCTTTCTTGTTCTTGGGAAGAATAATGCGTTCCTTGTCGCTGGGACGCCACAGGACCAGCAGCTTGCCGATATGCTGAACCGGGGCGGCACCCAGCTCGTCGCAGATCTTGTCGTACAGGGCGACACGGGCTTCGCGGTCATCGCCCAGTACGCGGATCTTGATCAGTTCGTGCGCATCCAGATTGATGGCGATTTCACGCATGACCGACTCGGTCAGGCCATTGTTGCCAATCATCACCACCGGGCTAAGCGATTGGGCCAGGCCCTTCAGGTGCTGACGCTGGAAAGGTTGCAGTTCGATTTTCATGGACAGGCTTGGTTTCAGAATCAAACCGGGATTCTACTAGACTTTGGCGCTTAGCCCAAATACAGCGCACAAACAGACTGAAAAACAACAGGATAGCCACGCAGGCTGGACTGGAATGGGCAGGAATAGACCATGGCAAGAAGTACCAGCAGCAATACCTGGCTGCGAGAACATGTAAATGACCAATACGTGCAGATGGCCAAGAAGGACGGCTATCGCGCGCGGGCAGCGTACAAGCTGCTGGAAATCAACGAAAAAGACAAATTGATTCGCCCCGGCACCGTACTGGCCGATCTGGGCAGTGCGCCGGGAAGCTGGTCGCAGGTGGCGGCTCGTATCGTGGGTGAGCAGGGCAAAGTATTTGCACTGGATATTCTGCCGATGAACCCGGTTGCCGATGTGGAGTTCATCCAGGGAGACTTCCGTGAAGAAGAAGTCCTGCAGCAGTTTGTCGACTTGCTGGACGGGCGCGCACTGGACCTTGTAATTTCCGATATGGCACCCAATATTTCCGGAATGAGCGCCATGGATCAGGCCAGAAGCTTTTTGCTCTGCGAGCTGGCACTGGAATTTGCGCGTGATCATCTGAAACCCGGTGGCAGTTTTCTCGTCAAAGTGTTCCAGGGCAGTGATTTTCAGTCCTACCTCCAGGCCATGCGCGAGCTGTTCCAAGAGGTGGTCACCCGTAAACCCAAGGCCTCGCGTGATCGTTCCAGCGAAATTTACCTGCTGGGCAAGGGCCGACGCTGACACAAGACCCTACGGGGTTTACAATTCATACCAATGAAATACGCAACCGCAAAGTCAGGGCACAGAGGAGTCCGCTACTCGTGAACAATATCGGCAAAAACATCGCCATCTGGGTCATCATCGGCTTGGTACTGATGACAGTGTTCAATCAGTTCAACAAACGCCAGGATGCCCAGAACCAGATCGAATATTCGCAGTTCATCAGCGATGTCGAGTCCGGCAAGGTGCAGTCCTTGAGCATTGAGGGCCATCCCCTGCGTGGCCAGTGGCTGAAGGGCAAGCGTACCGACGGTTCGTCATTTGCCACTTATGCGCCCTATGATCCGCAACTGGTCGAAGACCTGATCAAGAATAATGTCCGCTTCTCGGCCAAGCCGGAAGAAGAACCGTCCATGCTCATGAGCATCTTCATCAGCTGGTTCCCCATGCTGCTGCTGATCGGCGTCTGGGTCTTCTTCATGCGCCAGATGCAGGGCGGTGGCAAGGGTGGTGCCTTCTCGTTTGGCAAGAGCAAGGCGCGCATGCTGGATCAGGACACCAATACCGTCACCTTTGCCGATGTCGCCGGTTGCGACGAAGCCAAGGAAGAGGTAAAGGAGATCGTCGATTACCTGCGAGACCCCACCCGCTATCAAAGCCTGGGCGGTCGTATCCCGCGTGGCATCTTGCTGTGCGGTTCGCCGGGTACGGGTAAGACCCTGCTGGCCAAGGCCATTGCCGGCGAAGCCAAAGTGCCGTTCTTCAGCATCTCCGGTTCTGACTTTGTGGAAATGTTCGTCGGTGTGGGTGCCGCCCGCGTGCGCGACATGTTCGAGCAAGCCAAGAAAAATTCGCCTTGCATCATCTTCATTGACGAAATTGATGCGGTCGGTCGCCAGCGCGGTGCCGGTCTGGGCGGTGGCAATGATGAGCGTGAACAGACACTGAACCAGCTGCTGGTGGAGATGGATGGTTTCGAAACCAACCAGACCGTCATCGTGATCGCCGCCACCAACCGTCCGGACGTGCTGGACCCCGCCTTGCAGCGCCCGGGCCGCTTTGACCGCCAGGTTGTCGTGCCGCTGCCGGATATCCGTGGTCGCGAACAGATTCTGTCGGTGCATATGCGCAAGGTACCGATTGCCGCCGATGTGGAGGCTTCAGTCATTGCACGTGGTACGCCGGGCTTCTCCGGTGCCGATCTGGCCAACCTGGTGAACGAGGCTGCCCTGTTTGCCGCCCGTCGTGCCAAGCGACTGGTGGACATGATCGATTTCGAGTCGGCCAAGGACAAGATCATGATGGGTGCAGAGCGCCGCAGCATGGTGATGACCGAGGAAGAAAAGCGCAATACGGCCTATCACGAATCCGGTCATGCCGTGGTGGCCAAGCTGTTGCCCAAGTCCGACCCGGTGCACAAGGTCACCATCATCCCGCGCGGTCGTGCGCTGGGTGTGACCATGCAGTTGCCGGAACAAGACCGCTTTGCTTATGACCGCGGTTACCTGATGGACCGTCTGGCCATCCTGTTCGGTGGTCGTATTGCCGAAGAGCTGTTCATGAACCAGATGACCACAGGGGCTTCCAATGACTTCGAACGTGCCACCCAAATGGCGCGCGACATGGTGACCCGTTACGGCATGTCCGACAAACTGGGTCCGATGGTGTATGGCGACAATGAGGGCGAGGTATTCCTTGGCCGCTCGGTTACCACGCACAAGAATATGTCCGAAGCCACCATGCAGCAGGTGGACAGCGAAATACGCCGCATTATTGACGAACAATATGCACTGGCGCGTCGTCTGCTGGATGAGAACCGCGACAAGGTAGAGGCCATGACAGCAGCCCTGCTGGAATGGGAAACCATTGATGCCGAGCAGATCAACGACATCATGGATGGCAAGCCGCCGCGTCCGCCCAAGCCGGGCAGCGGTTCTACCGGCAAGGTAGAGGAGAAGGCGGCAGAAGCTGTTGTCATCGAGCCTGCCCCCACCCCGGCACAGGAACTCTGATCATCAATACCACGCAGGGTGGCAGCGCAGGCTGCCACCCTGTTTTGCATTCAACTGGCAGAACACTTCATGCAATTGCTTCAATGCGGTCGTTTTGAACTCGACCTGTCCCGGCCCATGATCATGGGTATTCTCAACGTCACGCCCGACTCCTTTTCCGATGGTGGCCGTTTCAATACGCTGGATGCGGCATTGGCACGGGCTGAAGGCATGCTGGCCGATGGTGCGGCCATTCTGGATATCGGCGGTGAGTCGACCCGACCTGGTGCTCCGGAAGTGGGCGTGCAGGAAGAGCTGGACCGGGTCATGCCGGTACTGGAAAAGCTGAAAGACATTGGTGCGCCATTATCACTGGATACCCGGCGTACCGAGGTGATGCGTGCTGCGCTGCAACTGGGCGCGGTCGACCTGATCAATGATGTGTCGGCGCTGGAGGACGAGGGGGCGGTTGATGCGGTGGCAAGTGCCAGTGTCGCGCTGTGCCTGATGCACAAGCAGGGTAATCCGGACACCATGCAGCAGGCTCCCCACTATCAGGACGTGGTGGATGAAGTCGGACATTATCTGCTGCGCCGGGTGCAATTGTGCCGTGAGGCGGGTATTGAGGATAAACGCCTGCTGATCGACCCGGGTTTTGGTTTTGGCAAGACGCTGGAGCACAATCTGCAACTGCTGGCTGGCCTGAAGCGCATTGAAGCCATCAGCGGCATTCCCTTGCTGGTAGGGCTGTCGCGCAAATCCATGCTGGGGGCCATTACCGGAGAAATCGTGCCGGCAGAACGCCTGGGGGCTAGTGTCGCCGTTGCCTTGCTGTCCATGCAGCAAGGTGCGCGTATCGTGCGGGTGCATGATGTCAAGGCCAGCCATCAGGCCTTGCAGGTGTGGACTGCCATGCAGGCGTATGCTGCTTGATCGCACTGCTGCCGGTCTTGGCTGCAAAGAGCGACAACGCACAGGTACAATGTAATATTCCCGTCAGGGCTATTTTTGCTAACGGCCATGTCATGCTGACAAGGCGCTTAGGATTATTCAGATGAGTCGCAAATATTTCGGAACGGATGGTGTACGTGGCGAAGTGGGTCAATTCCCCATTACGCCGGATTTTGTTCTCAAGCTGGGCCATGCCGCAGGCCGGGTATTGGTCGATCACGACAAGGCGCATCGACCGACCGTACTGATTGGCAAGGACACGCGTATTTCCGGCTATATGTTGGAGGCCGCGCTGCAAGCTGGTTTTACCGCTGCCGGAGTTAATGTATTACTGACCGGGCCGCTGCCCACCCCGGGTATTGCCTATCTGACCCGCGCCCTGCGCCTGGAAGCCGGGGTAGTCATTTCCGCCTCGCACAATCCCTATCAGGATAATGGCATCAAGTTCTTTGCCGAAGGCGGCAAGAAACTGGATGACACGCTGGAGCTGGAAATCGAGGCCATGCTGGAGCAGCTGATGACCACCAATAGCTCGGTCGAGCTGGGTCGTGCCCGTCGCATTTCCGGGGCTGCCGAGCGTTATATCGAGTTCTGCAAGAGTACCTTCCCCGGTGAGCGGGATCTGAAACAGTTGAAGCTGGTGGTGGACTGTGCCAATGGTGCGACCTATCACATCGCGCCCAAGGTGTTCCATGAGCTGGGTGCCGAGGTGGTGGTGATCGGGGGCGAGCCGGATGGCTACAATATCAATGACAAGGTAGGGGCGACCTATCCCAAGACCTTGCAGGTCGCCGTGCTGGAACACCACGCTGACTATGGCATTTCACTGGATGGCGATGGTGACCGCCTGATCATGGTGGACAAGCATGGCAAGGTTTACGATGGCGACCAGCTGATCTACATCATCGCCAAGGCACGTGCTGCACGCGGCGAACTCAAGGGCGGTGTGGTCGGTACGGTGATGACCAATATGGCGATGGAACTGGCCCTGAACAAGCTGGGCGTGGCCTTTGGCCGTGCCAAGGTTGGCGACCGCTATGTTCTGGAAATGCTGCATGCCAATGGCTGGCAGGTGGGGGGAGAGGCTTCCGGCCATATCCTGTGCCTGGACAAGCACACCACTGGCGATGGCATCATCTCCAGCCTGCAGGTGTTGGCCAGCCTGGCCGAACTGGGCATCAGCATGGAAGAAGCCTGCAATGACTGGATACCCTTCCCGCAGACCATGATCAATGTGCGTCATAATGGTTGTGACTGGAAAGCGGCTTCTGCCGAGGCGCTGGCTGCTGCGGAAACGGCGCTGGCCGGTGTCGGACGCGTCGTGCTGCGTCCATCCGGCACCGAACCCGTCGTGCGGGTAATGGTGGAGGCCAGCGACCGGGCGTTGTCGGAAAAATGGGCAAGAGAGATTGCCGCCACCATCGAGCGCGTGGCCTGATCCTGCCTGAGTTCATAAAAAAGCCGCTGGCGGATGCAGCGGCTTTTTTCATGTTGGCTGGGCGTCAGATCAAGTGGCGCGGAACACGAGGGGCAATGGCGCACATCAGCTCATAGCCAATCGTACCGGCAGCGGCCGCAACTTCCTCAATGGCCACGTTCGGCCCCCATAGTTCGACACGGCTGCCAATACCGGCGGCAGGGATGTGGCTCAGGTCGATGGCCAGCATGTCCATCGAGACCCGTCCCACCGTGCCGCTGCGCTGGCCTTCCACCATGACCGGGGTGCCATTGGCGGCAATGCGTGGGTAGCCGTCGGCATAGCCACAGGCAACAATGCCGATACGCATGGTGCTGGTGGCCTGGAAATTCAGCCCATAGCCCACGGTATCCCCGGCGGCTAACTGCTGGATGGCGATGATGTCGGCACTGAGTGTCATGGTGCTGCGTAGTCCCAGTGCTGCGGCGTGGCAGTCGGCAAACGGTGAGCAGCCGTACAGGGTGATGCCGGGGCGGACCACATCGCCATGTGTCTGGGGATGACGGAATACCGCTGCCGAGTTGGCCGCGCTGATCGCCAGGCCGCTGGCGGCAGCAACCGGGGCAAACTGCTGCCACTGGTCGACCACTCCACGGGGATCATCGGCGGTGGCAAAGTGGGTCATGATGGTGCTCAGCTGAGCCTGCGGCAGGGCGTGCAGGGTATCTATCACCTGGGCGGCCTGCTCCGGCCGGAAACCCAGGCGGTTCATGCCGCTATTCACTTTCAACCATACCTCCACCGGCCGTGGCAGGGAACCTTCCGCCAGCCAGGCAATCTGGTGAGGGGAGTGGATAGCACCGGCAATGCGGTAGGCCGCCATGGCTTCCACCTCGTGGCGGTCAAACGGGCCTTCCAGCAGCGTGATGTCGTGCTGGATGCCCGCTTCACGCAGGGCAATGGCATCTTCAATATTGAGCAGGGCAAAACCGTCGGCAATATCAGCCAGTGCACATGCACAGCCCAGGCTGCCATGGCCGTAGGCATCGGCCTTGATCACGGCAAGGGCACGTTGGCCAGTCGTTTGTTGGCGGGATTGCAAATAGTTATGGCGCAGGGCGGAGTGATTGATCTCCACCCGTATAGGGCGTGTCATGTCAAGAAAGGATGGGTTCGAGGTGTGCTATTATAAGCGCCCGATCACACACTCGGACACTCATCCCGCGGCCTTGTCTTGTGTCAGGACAACAGTGGGCCGGTCGGCGGAGCACTATGGACATACTGCAGATACTTATCGATTTCTTTACCGGCTATGGCTATGCCGCGGTGTTTACCGTGTTGCTGGTGTGTGGCTTTGGTATTCCGATTCCTGAGGACATCACCCTGGTGGCCGGCGGGATCATTTCCGGTCTTGGGTACGCCAATGTCGATATCATGTTTGTGGTCGGCATGGCCGGTGTGCTGGCTGGCGATGGCATCATGTTTGCCGCGGGACGTTTTTTTGGCCACAAGGTACAGCGCTTTCGTCCAATCGCCCGTATTTTGACCCCGGAACGTTTTGAAGCCGTACAGGAAAAGTTTGAAAAGTACGGTATGTGGGTATTGTTCGTTGCCCGATTCCTGCCCGGTCTGCGTTCCCCCATTTTCATCACGGCGGGAATGACGCGCCGGGTACCTTATTGGCGCTTTTTGCTGATGGATGGATTTGCCGCTCTGATCTCGGTGCCTGTCTGGGTCTATCTAGGGCATTATGGTGCCACTCAGCGCGAATGGTTGCTGCACATGGTACACCGTGGCCAGGTGGGGATTCTGTCTGCGATCGGTGTATTACTGGCATTGCTGCTGATTGTTTATTTCTGCAGACGGAACCGGAAGTGTTGCCAGACGGCAGATCTGGAAAAATAGTCGCTACAATAAAGCCACCCTGCGGTGGCTCCTCCGGCTGCAGGGAACATCCCGCTCCTGGCAGCTTTTGTTTTTTGAGCAGCGCTGGCGATCAGCCTACCTGCAACAGCTCCACTTCAAAAACCAGAGTGGCATTGGGCGGAATCACGCCGCCAGCACCACGGGCACCATAACCCAGCTCGGCAGGAATGGTCAGCTTGCGCTTGCCGCCCACTTTCATTCCAACCACGCCCTTGTCCCAGCCTTTGATGACATGTCCTGCCCCCAGCGGGAAGGTAAAGGGTTGGCTGCGATCCTTGCTGGAATCAAACTTGCTGCCATTGGTCAACCAGCCGGTGTAATGCACTGTGACTTCCTGGCCGGAAACGGCTTCTGCGCCTTCGCCAACAAGCAGATCTTCAATGATCAATTCACTCATTTTCATTCCTTGTATCTGGTTTGACTAAGGCGGCATTGTACCAGTAGTGCAAGCCAAGTAGTTGTCCTGGCCAAAGTTGCATTTATTTTTCACAATCAATAGCTTATAAAGTAACTAACTGTCTGGTTTATCCACCCACCACCAGAAGGGGATTCGTCATGGACATTACCCACGGCACATCCCGGGAGCACCCGGTTGTACATCATGTCGCAGTTGGTCAAACCATGGTCTGGCTGAAGCAGGGCATGAAAGACCTGTTGAAAGCGCCGGCCGATGCCATGTTTTATGGTGCCGCCTTTGTTGTCATGGGCTATTTGCTGATCAGTTATTTCAATCGTGCACCAGAGTTTGTACTCACGCTGTCTACCTTATTCCTGCTGGCAGGACCCTTCCTGGCAATTGGTCTGTATGACCTGGCCCGCCAGCACGAAGATGCTCATGGCCCACAGCGTGTCAGTCTGTGGCACAGCATGACGGCATGGAAGCGCAATCTGCCGGGTTTCACCCTTTTTGCAGCCTTGCTGGTCGTCATGGTGTTTGGCTGGTTCAGGATTTCCCTGCTGATGTTTGCCCTGTTTTACGATACGGCGGCACTGCCCAGTCTGGATCAGTTGCTGTTCAATGCTTTCATGCCGGATAACCTGGCTTTTCTGCTGGCCTACTTTGGCGTTGGTTTTCTGTTTGCAGCCAGCATATTTGCACTCAGCGCACTGGCGATTCCGATGATGCTGGACAAGGAGGTCGATACGGTCACGGCCATGGTGAACAGTGTACAGGCGGTATACAAGAACCTGCTGACGATGGCGGTATGGGCCGCTATGATTGTGATCCTTACTGCTGTAGGTTTTGCCACCTTTTTCATTGGTCTGATTGTGATCATGCCCGTCTTGGGCCTGGCCAGCTGGCATGCCTACCGCGCGATGATCACCTATGAAAGCTGATGCCGCCAGATGACCCGCCCATCCATCGTATTCCTTGACCGGGACAGCCTGCCTGTCCCGGTTCCCGTTTTCCCTTTTGCTCATGATTATCGCGAACTGCCAGCCACAAGCCCCGCGCAGATTGTGCAGCATATTGGTGATGCGCAGATTGTGATTACCAATAAGGTTGCTTTCAGCCGCGAAACCTTGCAGCAATTGCCTGGGGTCAAAATGCTGGCGATTGCCGCTACCGGCTATAACCATATCGATCTGGTGGCGTGCCAGGAGTTGGGGATTGCCGTGGCCAATATCCGTCACTACGGTGATGAAACCGTGGCAGAACATGCTTTCACCTTGATGCTGGCCCTGGCGAAAAACCTACCGGCCTATCAACGGGATGTCGCGGCCGGAGTATGGGAGCAGGCCAAGCAGTTCTGTCATTTCGGGGCACCGATTCGTGATCTGAAAGGGGCGACGCTGGGCATTTTCGGCTCCGGTGGTATTGGTCAGGCCCTGGCGGAACGTGCGAGTGCTTTTGGCATGAAAGTGCAGTTTGGTGAGCGCAAGGGGGCAGTCCTGGTTCGTGAGGGCTATGTCAGTTTTACCGACTTGCTGGCCAGCTCCGATGTCTTGTCGCTGCACTGCCCGCTCAATGATGACACCCGCAATATGATCGACCAGGCTGAGCTGATGGCTATGAAGCCGGGTGCCATTCTGATCAATACAGCCCGAGGCGGCTTGGTGAATGAAGATGCCCTGGTGGCAGCCTTGAAGTTTGGCCAGTTGGGAGGGGCGGGTTTTGATGTATTGAGTACGGAGCCGCCTGCGGCCGGTAATCCCTTGCTTAAAGCCCGCCTGCCTCACCTGATCGTCACCCCGCATATCGGCTGGGCCAGTCGTCAGGCGATGGAGCGATTGGCGCAGCAACTGGTGGACAATATTGCAGCCTACGTGGCTGGGCGAGAAGAGCACCGCCTGGCCTGATCGGTCAATAGCTCGGATCGCCAAGTCTTGTCCGGGTTTGGCTGAGCACCGATAAAAATAACCATCTTGCAATGATGAAACGCGCAGTTAATTTAATTGGCATGTTTTAAATCATTGTTAATGAATGAATTAAAGCATACTATTAACTGGTCTGGGTCCTGATGGATCTGGACTGCCCCGCTTGATCCGCCGTGGTTGCCTAGTCTTCCACGGCTCTTTTTTTATCTGGCCCTGTCGTCCAAAAAAGCCCCCGTGCTTGGAAGCTGTTCCTAGTCTGCGGCGCTAGGTTAAATATGGGGCGATACTGCGCTAAAAACACCTTCGGAATGCTCATTGACGCCATGTAAACTCCGCTTCCCCAGTTGTGTTTAACCGTTTTCGCCTTGTCTCGCTTTAGCTCGCGAGCCTTTGAACAGGCTCTGAGGAGGCGGTGGATTTGTGTATGCCTAGTCAGGAATCTCATTAGGGTTGATGCGAGGTGTGTCTTCCTCGCTCATGCCCAGCTTGCCGCGGATACAGGATATATAGAGGTTTACATCCGGCCCGCCGCCATAACGCTGGGCATGCCAGATCATCTCACCCAGGCATTCCATCATTTCGTGCTGGGCATGGTGTTCATCGCCGTGGCGCAGTGCCAGTTGAGCATAAAGAGAGCGGATGCCAAAGGGCTGGTCGATAGAGCGTTGCTCTTCGATCGCGACATGCAAACCCAGATGCAGAAAGGGATTGCTCTCCTCGGATTCTGGTGTCCACTCTTGTTCCAGATATTTCTCTGGGAAATTGAGAATGGCGTGGTACTCAGGGTGGTCTATAAGAATGGAAAGTACAATTTTTTCCAGATCGGTCAGTGGCTGCGCGGTCTGGTGTTTTTTCCAGGTTTCAAAGAAAAAACGGCGAGCATCCTGGCGGCTGGGTGAAAACAGCATTATGCAATACCTGAGTAGGTTTCTCGGATTAAGCCCGGATTATACGTAAGGGAGACATCCATGACCACGCTTTACGATTTTTCCACACAGACCTTGCAAGGAGAAGCTCTGCCATTGAGCAGCTTGCAGGGCCGGGTGGTGCTGGTGGTGAATACCGCCAGCGAGTGCGGCTACACCCGACAATATGCCGGGCTGCAGGGGTTACATACCCTCTTGTCTGTGCAAGGCCTGACGGTGCTGGCCTTTCCGTGCAACCAGTTTGGCGGGCAGGAGCCGGGCAGTGCCGAGCAGATTGCTGCTTTTTGCGGCCAGCGCTTCCAGGTGGATTTTCTGCTGTGTGCCAAGGTCGAGGTCAATGGCGCGCAAGCCGATCCGCTATGGCGTTGGCTGACACAGGCTGATACCCCGCACCCGAATCCGGTCAAATGGAACTTTAC
>Ga0187781_10001792_pt1 | contig 16363 bp, 14 predicted proteins | sample 0715_SJ02_MP02_2_FD_132447 | JGI IMG/M metagenome (GOLD analysis project Ga0187781, IMG submission 132447) | Tropical peat soil microbial communities from peatlands in Department of Meta, Colombia - 0715_SJ02_MP02_20_MG | ecosystem: Environmental > Terrestrial > Soil > Wetlands > Peat | place...
CACTTGATCGGGCTCATGCTCATGTCGGCTGGGCTCATTGGTGTGTTCGTGGCCGACATGCGCTCTCGCCAAATCCGCGATGTGAAACTGTTCGCTCAGGCAGTTACCTTCATTGGTGTGTTCTATGACGGCCTTGTTGTGCCCGGCGCGCTCTTGCTGCTGGCCAGCGGGACGTGGCTCATCGTTTCGTATTACGGTGGGTGGGCGTTCCTGAACGTCCCCTGGCTTGCCGGTATGGTGCTGCTATTTGCTCTTGAGTTCATTGAGGGCAACACCATTACCCGGCTTTATTTCATGAGGTTAAGGCGTCTGGCACGAGTAGCGGTCAAAGAGGGACGGGTAACTCCTGAACTGGCTCACGCCCGTGCCGAGCAACTCGCATCGTTTACGCACTTTTTAGACATCCCGATCCTGTTGGTGATTGTCTCTCTCGGGGTGCTGCGCCCAAGTGATTGGACACAGTTTGTGATCGGGACGGTGACTGCCGTGGCGGTAGCTTCTTTGCTCAATTATTTCATTCCGCGCCTTTATCCTTGGGGTGGCGAAACAGCTTACCCATGAGCATTCGGCCCTGACTGCGGCGCAAGTTGCATTGGGTACACAACGCAGGTACACAAACTGAAAAGCGTAAGCTCAAAAACTTCAGGAGAATCAGTGCGAAGACGCAGCGACAACAAATCTCGCCGCTCCGACCAAATAAACCTCACCAACTCGGCATTTCTCGCGCATCGGCGAATCAGTGCGGAACCGAAATTTCGGAACAACGGAACATAAGGGAAAAACCCGAAATCGGCGCGCAGAGGCTGAAGCTTTTGCACGTTCCAGCACAAATCTCGGCCTGACAAAGCACGACCGCTGACCTGCGGTGATTTCCTGTTGTGATTTTGCAACGGTCCAGGAAAATCGTTTTGGCAATATCTTGCTGCAAGAATTTCCGCGCCCGTTCGATGCTAAAATGCTCCCAGCCAGCGGGGCGCAGAAGGAAAATGAAAATGCGCGGATTGCTTCGTGCGGTTGCGCTTGCGTCGGCGACGCTGGCAATGCCAGGCTTTGCAAATGCCGCTGATCTTGCACTGCCGCCGGCCTCGCCACCCCCGACAATTCCAGCCTACATTCCATTTAGCTGGACGGGCCTCTATATTGGCGGCAACCTCGGCTTAGCCTGGACCCAAAGCCACGGCTTTACCGATAGTCTGGGCAATACTTTCAGCGACGTCACAGAAAACCCGGTATTCGCCGGTGGCGGCCAAGTCGGCGCCAATTATCAGTTTAACTACTGGCTCGTCGTCGGCGTCGAAGCAGATTTCGACTGGATGTCGAATAACAACAATCAAAGTGATGGTGTTAGCATTGGAACTAACATTATCAAAGTGTCTGCTACCGAGAGATGGATAACCACCCTGGCTGCGCGCGTCGGCGTTGCGGTCGAGAGGGGGCTGTTTTATGTCAAAGGTGGCGGCGGTTGGGTTGGGGCTAATCAATTTACTCTCACCAACGTGGCCGGCACCTCGGTTAGCGGTTCAAACAACAGTACTGACAGTGGCTGGCTGGCGGGAGCGGGCTTCGAATATGCGTTTACCCCCCACTGGACAGCCAAAGTCGAGTACGACTTCCTGGCTCTAACCAATTCATCCTTTACGGTGCCCGCCGGGTCCGCCAGTTTCCCTGGCGGCGACATTGTCAGCACCAAAAATCGTGACATCCAAATGCTGACGATTGGATTTAACTATCTGTTCAATTGGCACTGATTATACGAATTGTTTGCGCGCGATAGTCTCGCCGGATCGTAGCCGACGCCGCGGGCCACAAAGCTTGAAGCGCGACGGTTTCCCGCGAAGCAGTGCCTTAATCTTCGCGAAGCGCGCCGTCTATGATGCGGCGGCAGGTAAGAAGCTCGTCGAGCGCTGCTTGCAGCTTGCGCCGGTTTTCCGGCGTCGCCGCCCGACGCGCCGGCGGCTTAGCGGCTCCAGACTTGACGGTTCCAACTTTGGCGGCCCCAACATTGGCGGCGCGCTCTTCGTCATGCAGGCCCGAGAAAGCAAATGAGTTTTGCTCATCACTTGCGGCTGGTTCGGCGCCTTGACGGTCTTCTTCGCTTTCCGGCGGCGGCTCGGCGCCAGCGCGCCAGACATTCTGCACGAAACCCGCGCCGTGCTCGCGCAAAATGCGTTGAACGCCGCGGATGGTGTAGCCCTCGCCGTAAAGAAGATGACGGATGCCGCGCAGAAGATCGACGTCGTCGGGCCGGTAGTAGCGACGGCCCCCGCCCCGCTTCATCGGCCTGATCTGCGGGAAGCGGCCCTCCCAGAATCGCAGGACGTGCTGCGGCACATCGATTTCGTCGGCAACTTCGCTGATCGTGCGGAACGCGTCCGGCGCTTTTTCCAAGGTAGTTTCCTCGCACTCAGGTCACTTCGCTGACGTCTTCTCCCGAATTGATCCGTTGTTTGAGGATCGCCGACGGCTTGAAGACCATCACGCGCCGCGGCGAGATCGGCACTTCCTTGCCGGTCTTGGGATTGCGGCCGATACGCTGGCCTTTTTTGCGCACCACGAACGAGCCGAACGACGACAGCTTCACCGTTTCGCCACGTTCGAGACAATCGGTTATTTCCTTGAGCACCAGTTCGACAAGGGTCGCTGATTCAGTGCGCGACAGTCCAACCTTCTGATAGACCGCCTCACACAAATCGGCACGTGTGACCGTCTTTCCCGCCATCGCCAGCCCCGCGCACGGTAGATCGAGCAAAACGTCGACCGAAGATATCGTGCTGAATTATCAAGGATATTAGCTTGTGGCGATAGGGTCAACGGGGCTGAGGGGTGTTCTCGAGGTTGTTTCAGGCGTCATCCCTGCATTGCCTAGGCTACCAACGCACCAGCGCCGCACCCCAGGTGAAGCCGCCGCCCATCGCTTCGAACAACAATAGATCGCCACGCTTAATCCTCCGGTCGGCGACCGCATCGGCAAGCGCCAGCGGGATGGATGCGGCCGATGTGTTGCCGTGGCGATCAACCGTCGTGACGATTTTTCCAGGCGCAATGCCGAGTTTGTGGGCCGAGCCGTCGATGATCCGCTTGTTCGCTTGGTGCGGAATGAACCAGTCGATGTCGTCCGCCGTATAACCCGCCGTCTTGAAGGCGTCCTCCACCACGTCAGTGATCATTGCCACGGCATGGCGGAACACTTCACGCCCTTCCATGCGCAAATGTCCGATCGTACCGGTCGACGATGGTCCGCCGTCCACGTAGAGCTTTGATTTGAAGCGACCGTCCGAGCGCAGCCGCACGGTGAGCACGCCGCGGTCCTCACGGGTTCCAGCTTGTTGCTGTGCACCTAGGACCACGGCCCCAGCGCCATCGCCGAACAGCACGCAAGTGCTGCGATCGGTCCAATCCAGAATCCGGGAAAACGTCTCCGCGCCGATTACCAGCGCTCGCGAGAAGCCGCCAGACTTGAGAAGCGCGTCGGCCGTTGCCAGGCCATAAACGAAACCGGAGCAGACAGCCTGTAAATCGAATGCCGCGCCATGGGTAATCCCGAGTTCGGCCTGCACCGAAACGGCGCTTGCCGGAAAAGTGTTATCCGGCGTCGAGGTCGCAAGTACGATGAGATCGATCGACTGTGCGTCGACGCGTGCGTGCGAGAGCGCCGCCTGTGCGGCGCGCACCGCCATGTGCGACGTGAATTCGCCCGGCGCGGCGATGTGGCGTTCGTGAATGCCAGTGCGTTGAACGATCCAATCGTCAGAGGTTTCCACTTTGCGGGCGAGATCCTCATTGGTGAGAATCTGACCCGGTAAGTAGCTACCACAACCCAGCACAACCGAGCGGCGCACTGTCACGAAGCTGCTCCACCGAGCGCCGGACTCATCGGATGCGAGCGCGGTTTGGCGTGGTGGCTGAGCGCCGTGCGGATTCGCGCCAAAAGCTCGTCGCGCACGACGCCGTGGCCGAGTTCTATTGCCGCGGCAAAGCCTTCGGCATCGGCACCGCCATGACTCTTGATGACGATACCGTTGAGCCCGAGAAAGACACCGCCGTTGGCACGACCAGGATCCATGCGTTCGCGCAATTGCCGGAATGCCGATTGCGCGAAGAAATAGCCGATCCGTGCGCTCAGCGAGCGGCTCATTGCGCCCCTGAGATATTGTCCGATCTGCCGCGCCGTACCCTCCGCGGTTTTGAGAGCGATGTTGCCAGTGAATCCCTCGGTGACGACGACGTCGACCTTACCGCGCCCGATATCGTCGCCTTCGACGAAACCATGATAATCGAGTTCCGCAAAGTTCCCATCGCGGAGCGTTCGAGCCGCCTCGCGGACTTGTTCCAATCCTTTGGCTTCTTCTACACCGATATTGAGCAGACCCACGGTCGGACGATCGAGGTCAAAGAGTATCCTGGCCGTGGCGGCCCCCATCAGCGCAAGATCGATCAAATGATCAGCATCCGCGCCAATCGACGCGCCAACGTCGAGTACGATCGACTCTCCTCGCAGCGTCGGCCATAGCGCCGCTATGGCTGGCCGTTCGATGCCGGGCAAGGTCTTGAGATTGAACTTCGACATCGCCATGAGCGCCCCGGTATTTCCGGCGGAGACAGCCACGTCGGCGTCGCCTTTCTTCACCGCGTCGATTGTCAGCCACATCGAGGACTTCCACCGGCCATAGCGCAGCGCCTGGCTCGGCTTGTCTTCCATCCGCACCGCAACTTCGGTGTGGACCAGCCGGGAAACGGCTTTGAGTTGCGGTTTGGCGTTGAGCAATGGCGCGATGAGCGCGGAATTACCAAAGAATTGGAATTCAGTTCCGGGGTGGCGCGCCAGCGCCAGTTCCGCTCCGGCAATGACGACGCCGGGGCCGTGGTCACCCCCCATCGCATCGAGCGCAATTCGGACCTTCTCAACCATTGAATGACCGCGCGGCCACTAGTTTATCAATGCCAAAACTCGCGTGCGAATTTTGGAATCAAAGAAATGGTTGCAAGACCTTGATTTCATGCGGTTTTTAGATCTGGAGTTCCCAATCCCACCGGTTTGCACGATCGCCATGAGAACTTCAAATCTACCGCGTTCACTGGAGCAACGGGAAAAGAGGCCCCCCAAGTCGAGAATAGCGTTTCGACGTCCGGAAACAACTGCATTGAGCGGACGACTCAGCCGCTGTCCGGACGCTTTGCCAAGTGGGCAAGCACATCGAACGGGCCACCGTCTGGCCTTCCGTCATGTGGCGCTTCGAAAACCGCGCCCGGTTTGCGCGGATATGGATCAAGTCCAAGGATAAGGAACTCGGTCGCCAGAACGCCCAAATCGACGATGCCGCCGATGAGCGGCTCCGGGTCATCCAGCTTCACGTCGTGCGGACGCCGTTCGCCCTGTCTCTCCGTTTCCGGAGCGACCGATGACGGTTCAAACAAAAGATCGACCGTTTCCTCGACCTCGTTTGCCAATAGTTCAAGCGTTACGACGCAATTCTGTCCGACGGTCGCGGATATTTTGCCGGTGACGTGCAGGCCGGCGGCGCCTCGTCGCGTGACATCGAAATGCGCCTCGAAGCGCTGCAGATCGCGCAAGCCAGCAGCTTTGCCCACCGCTGCGCGAACCGTTTCATCGGCGACAAGATCAAACTGCTGACCTGTATCGGCGATTTCCTCGACCGCAACAGGCACACGCCACGGCGCGGCAAGGTCTTTGGATCTAGGATCAGACATGTGCAACAGTCTCAGGTTCCGGAAAGGCGATTTCACCGCGCAAGAGCGCGTTTTCATCTCGATCCTCGAAGGCACGCAACGCCGTCCGCGCATAACACGCCAAGCGGCCAACCCCATCCCCGTTCACCCATAAAAGATATTGCGGGCGAGCGCATTCTCAAGCTCCCGGTCGTCCCGCGCCGCAAGAGCGGTGAGATAAGCGCCTTGCCGGCCGTAAAACGCCTCTCCGAACTGCCGCATCCGTTTCGGAACTGTTAGGTCGCCACGCCCATCTCCCGTAAACTGGCATCAAGATCGCCGCAAAACACGTCGAACAATTTCTGGCCGATCCCCGCGCGGGGCTTCCGTCGCGATCAAGGCGCGCCAACAGCAGAACGATGTGAAGAACGATCAAGTCAAATCGGCCCTCGACCGTGTCCGGCACTCCGTAGGCACTGTAAAACACCACGGAGCGCGATTGCGCCACGATCGCGCCATAGAGCTCGCGGATGCTGCGATCTTGTGAATTCAGGCGAAAACGTCTCAGGATCATGGGGTTACCGGTCTCCACCGCGACCCGTTCGAGGCTCGCTGGGTGCCGAATATTTGCTAAACTTGGGCTTTGGGGGTACGGCACGCGCGAGCCGGGCGCAAGGTAAGGGCCAGGATGCGGGGCAGTCGAGCGGCTAAGGGATGGCGGCCTAGTTTGGCGGCTTGTGCCGTTGCCGGTGCATTGGCGCTCACCGGTTGCGGAGGCGAGACATTTCAGCGTGGTTACGTCCTGCCCGAGGGCGCGCTCGAGCAGATTCCTCTTGGCGCATCGCAGGAACAGGTGTTGCTGGTTCTCGGCACGCCGTCCACGGTCGCAACTGTCAGCGGCGAAGCCTTCTACTACATATCGCAAAAGGCCGAACGCAGGATCTCTTTCCTGCGAACCAGCGTAACCGATCAGCGCGTAATTGCGGTCTATTTCGACCGGGATAGAAAAGTCCAACGGCTCGCCGAATACGGCATCAAGGATGGTAAGGTTTTCGATTTCATCAGCCGCACCACGCCAACCAGCGGCAACGATCTGAGTTTGATCTCGACGATCATCCACAACTTCGAAGGCAGAGGATCTTAGCCGCCGGCGCGTTACCGTCAGCGGTACCTGGGCACATTGGCGCTTGGCCTTTGATTGTTAGACCTTTGCTGCTAGCGGGCCAGCACCGCAAGCAGAAGCAGCGCAACGATGTTGGTAATTTTGATCATCGGGTTGACAGCCGGGCCGGCCGTATCCTTGTACGGATCGCCGACGGTATCGCCGGTGACGGCGGCCTTGTGCGCTTCGGAGCCCTTGCCGCCGTAATGGCCGTCCTCGATATATTTCTTTGCATTATCCCAGGCGCCGCCGCCCGACGTCATCGATATTGCAACAAAGAGGCCGGTCACGATCACGCCGAGCAGCATGGCGCCAAGTGCGGAAAACGCCGCCGACTTGCCTCGCGCACCGCCGCCGGCGACGAAGTAAATGATGAAGTAGCCGACGATCGGCGACAGCACCGGCAAGAGCGACGGCACGATCATTTCCCGGATTGCCGCTTTGGTCAGCAAGTCGACTGCGCGGCCGTAGTCCGGCTTGTCTCGCCCCTGCATGATGCCCGGCCGCTCGCGAAACTGCCGGCGCACTTCCTCCACGATCGACGAAGCCGCTCGTCCCACCGCGGTCATGCCGAGAGCGCCGAACAGATATGGGAGCAAGCCGCCAAATAGCAGTCCGGCAACCACATACGGATTGTTCAGCGAGAAATCCGGCGCCACGCCCTGGAAGTACGGGTGCGTCCCCACATTGGCGACAAAGTATTTCAGATCTTCATTGTAAGCGGCGAACAAGACCAACGCGCCGAGGCCGGCCGAACCGATGGCATAGCCCTTGGTCACGGCCTTCGTAGTATTGCCGACAGCGTCGAGCGCGTCGGTCGATTTGCGAACCTCTTTCGGCAAGCCCGCCATTTCGGCAATGCCGCCGGCATTGTCGGTCACCGGCCCGAAGGCATCGAGCGCAACCACGATCCCGGCAAGGGCCAGCATCGTCGTCACTGCGATGGCGATGCCGAATAAGCCGGCAAGGTTATAGCTGATCAGGATGCCGGCGATGATGACCAGCGCCGGAAGCGCGGTCGATTCCAGCGAAACCGCCAAACCCTGAATGACGTTGGTTCCGTGACCGGTGACCGAGGCTTGCGCGATCGAGCGCACCGGCCGGAAATTGGTGCCTGTATAGAACTCGGTAATCCAAATGATGAGCCCGGTGACGGCCAGGCCGACAATCCCGCATGTAAAGAGGGTCTTGCCCGAGTAATTCGCGCCAGGCAACGGACCGAAGCCGATCAGCCAGTAGGTGACCCCGGCGATGCCAATGAGTGAAAGGATCGCGGTTGCGATCATTCCCTTATAGAGCGCGCCCATGATCGATTGGCTCGCACCGAGCTTGACGAAGAAGGTACCGATGATGGACGCGATAATGCAGACGCCGCCGATGGCGAGCGGAAATGTCATCATGCGCATCAAGACGTCCGCGCCACTGTTGCCGAAGAAGATCGCGGCAAGAACCATGGTTGCGACGGTGGTGACGGCATAGGTTTCGAAAAGATCGGCCGCCATGCCGGCGCAATCGCCGACATTGTCACCGACATTGTCGGCAATCGTCGCGGGATTGCGGGGATCGTCTTCGGGAATTCCGGCCTCGACCTTGCCGACGAGATCGCCGCCGACATCCGCGCCCTTGGTGAAAATCCCGCCGCCAAGCCGCGCGAAGATAGATATGAGCGAAGCGCCAAAGCCAAGTGCAACAAGCGCGTCGATCACCTCGCGGTCATTCGGCGCCATGTGCAGGGTGCCGGTGAGAAAGCCGAAGTAAAGTGTGACGCCGAGAAGCGCGAGCCCGGCCACCAACAAGCCTGTGATCGCACCGGCGCGAAACGCTATTTCAAGGCCACCGGCCAGCGAACCGATCGCGGCTTGAGCGGTGCGCACATTGGCGCGCACCGACACATTCATGCCGATGAAGCCAGCCGAACCTGACAGAATGGCGCCGACCGCAAAGCCGATAGCGACGAGCCAACCGAGGAAATAGCCGACGATGAGAAAAATCACGATGCCAACCACGGCGATCGTGGAATATTGGCGCTTAAGGTAAGCCTGTGCGCCTTCGCGCACGGCTGCGGATATTTCCTGCATCCGCGCGCTGCCGGCATCCGAACGCAGCACCGAGCCGGTGGCCCAGATGGCGTAAACAATTGCCAACGCGCCGCAAAGAACAATGAGCCACAAAGTCGTCATGGCGAAATCCCCGGTATTTGGAGGGCCAAGCATGGAGCCGGCCCGCAAGGAAGGCGCCTCGCATACAATGGGCACGCAGGCAGCGCAAATCGGCGCGGACATTGCCAAAATTGCCCTCGCCGCGCAACGGCGGCGAGAACGCGTTTTCCACGCGTTATGCCGCTCCGAGATAACGGATCGGACGGCCCGGAGCGATTACTTGCGCGGCCGCGATGATGGCATTGGCATCGATACCATAATGCCGATAGAGGTCGGCAACCGTTCCCGTTTGGCCGAAATGTTCCACCCCGAGCGGCCTGACGCGGTGGCCGCCAACGGCGCCGAGCCATGCCAGGGTCGCCGGATGGCCGTCGAGAACAGTGACGATGCCGCAATGCCGCGGCAGGCCGGCAAACAATCGTTCGGCATGCGAACGTGCGTGAACAAGCCCGCGTTCGCGTGCCCGGCATGCGGCAGTCCAACCGGCATTGAGCCGGTCAGCAGACGTTATCGCGAGCAAGCCCACGTCGCGGCGATCTTCGGCCATCAGCCCGACAGATTGAATGGCATCGGGAGCAACGGCGCCGGTATATGCCACCACGACTTGGCAGTTCGGACCTGGTTCACGCAACCAATAGGCGCCATCGACGATCGCTTGGCGAAGCGCGGGGGTCATTTCGCGCTTGATCTGTTCGATCGGCCGCGTCGACAGCCGCAGATAAACCGATCCGCCGGTCTCATCGCGCAGCCAATTGCGTTCGGAGGTCTCGCCTCCGCCGTCGCGCTGAATGTAATCAAGGGCGAACGCAACAATGACGGCCAATTCGTCGACGAAGGCCGGCTCAAAAGCAGCGAGGCCGTCCTGGGCCATGCCGATTAGCGGCTCGGCGATCGATTGATGGGCGCCGCCCTCCGGCGCGAGTGTAATTCCCGATGGCGTCGAGACCAGAATGAAACGCGCGTCTTGATAGCAGGCGTAATTGAGCGCATCGAGGCCGCGAGCGATAAATGGGTCGTACAAGGTACCGATCGGCAGCAGGCGCTCGCCGTTGATGACATGCGATAGACCGAGCGCCGACAGCGCGCAAAATAAGTTCATCTCGGCGATGCCGAGCTCAATGTGTTGACCCTTCGGCGAGAACTCCCAATTGAAGGTGGAAGGAATGCGTTCGCTTTTGAATGTATCCGCCAAAGCCTCGCGCGCAAATAAACCGCGCCGGTTAACCCACGGTCCAAGCGACGTCGATACCGTCACGTCCGGAGAGGCCGTGACGATGCGCGTAGCAAGCGGCGTCGTTTCGCGGCCAAGTTCGTTGAGCAAGGCGCCGAAGCCAAGCTGCGTCGACATTTCCGGTTGAATGGCGATCGGGAGTTTTTCGGGAATTTCGATGCGCGACGCCTGCAAAGTGCGAGGGCTGGCGCTCGCGAACGGTACGCCGTCAAGAAACGCTTGAAGTTCCGCAGGCGGCGTTTCGAGGCCCTCGAAGTGTTCCCATTCCTGGCCCGGACGGATATTCATCGCTTTGCGGAACGTCTCCAGCTGCGCCGGTGTCATGAGGCCAGCGTGATTATCCTTGTGACCGGCAAACGGCAGGCCGTAGCCCTTGATCGTATAGGCGATAAAGCAAACGGGACGATCGTGGTCGATCGCATCAAAAGCGGCCATGATTGAACCGAGATCGTGGCCGCCGAGATTGTTCATCAGCTGCGCCAGTTCATCGTCGCTGCGCCGCGCGATCAGCGCCGTCACCGGCCCTTGATCGCCGATCTCTTCATTGAGGCGCTTGCGCCATGCCGCTCCGCCTTGGAACACAAGCGCCGAATAGAGCTGGTTTGGACAATTATCGATCCAACGGCGCAACACCTCGCCGCCAGGCTCGGCGAACGCGGCCTCCTGGAGCGATCCATATTTGAGGACCAACACGTCCCAGCCGAAATTGCGGAAGAGATTCTGATAACGCTCCCATAGACCCTCCCGGACCACGGCATCGAGGCTTTGCCGGTTGTAATCCACGATCCACCAGCAATTGCGCAGGCCCTGTTTCCAGCCCTCGAGCATGGCCTCGAAAATATTGCCCTCGTCGAGTTCAGCGTCGCCGAGCAGCGCGATCATGCGGCCTTCGGGCCTTTCAAGACCCCAGCCGTGCGCTCGCACATAATCCTGCGCCAGCGATGAAAACAGCGTCTGCGCGACGCCAAGACCGACCGATCCAGTCGAAAAATCGACGTCGTCGGTGTCTTTGGTCCTAGAGGGATAGGATTGCGCGCCCTTGTAACCGCGAAAATTCTCGAGCTTCTCGCGTGGCTGCCGCCCGAGCAGATATTGGATCGCATGGAAATTCGGCGCGGCATGCGGCTTGACTGCGACGCGATCCTGCGGTCGCAACGTGTGAAAATAGAGCGCAGTCATGATCGTCGCCAGTGACGCGCACGACGCTTGATGGCCTCCGACTTTCACTCCGTCGGTATTGTCGCGCACGTGATTGGCGTGATGAATAGTCCAGGTCGCGAGCCATAGCACTTTGCGCTCGAGCGCGGTGAGCATCGCAAGATCCTGCTGGGAAAACATCATTGCCGATAAAGCTCCTGGTGCGCACCCTGCCTATTCCAGTTCGACCGTCTCGAAGTCCGCGGGCATGATGATTTCGAGCAGTTCGCAATCGTCGGAATAGTCGAGCACGGTATGCTTGATTTTCGGCGGTTGCAGCCAGCACGATCCTTCACGCATCGTAACCATGCCGGCGCCTTCGTATTCGGCTTTGATCCAGCCTCTGAGCACGTAAACCATCTGAAAGTCGACATCGTGAAAATGCCACTTCGACACTTCGGCGGGGTCGCAGGGCGGAATCATCTTGATGACATGGGCCCTCGCCAAACCTCTCGTCGCTCCCGCAATGCCGAGGTCGCGATACTGGGCATAGCGGCGCAGTCCCTGTTCGAACGCGTTCGGCCGATGATGACTGACGACGAAAGATTGCTTGCGCGGATCCGATTTCGCTTTTGTCGTGGGCGCTGCCCGAGCCTGCGGACGCACCGCCGCCTCGCCGCTTTTGCGGCGAGCGGTTGGCTTTTGGCGCGACGTTGCGGGTTGTCGCGCTTGCCTTGATTTACGCTTTGACCTGGCCATGCGTTATGTCCTTTCGGCCGTTACCCGCCAGGAATGCGCCCGGTGCACGATGGATTGGTGCACGATTGGATTATAGCGAATTGGCCCAGAACCGGCACGGCCCGACCCTGCACGTGGTTACTTCATCGCGCCGGCTAAAAGTGACTGTAGGAGGAACGCGCGAACGAGAGGACCTCGCCGGCTCGCAAAAAGCGCGTCCCCCGCCCGGCGGTCACGCAACCGATCCGGCTCACCGGTACGCCGGCGCCGTTCGCCGCCGCGCGAAAACAGTCAAGTTTCGCCGGAGCCACCGTCAGAACGATCTCGTAATCGTCGCCGCCGGTTAGAACCGTTTCGATGAGTTTAGGATCGGCCGAAAGCGCCGTGCGCGCCGCGTCCGATAGCGGCACGCTTTCAACTTCGACCTCGGCTGCAACGCCTGAGGCGCGGCAGAGTTTCGCCAGATCGCCGGCGAGGCCATCGGAAACATCCATCGCCGCCGATGCGTGGCGCAGAACCGCCTCCGCAAGCGCGTTGCGTGGCTGCGGCAGAAGATATCGCTGGCGCAAATGGTTCCACGAGGCGGCCGACAAACGCCATCGCTCGGCAAGGCCTATTTCCCGACGCAATAGAACGCCGAGTGCGGCGTCGCCGATCGTACCGGAGACGACAACGATGTCGCCGGCTTTCGCAGTCGAGCGGCGCACCATGCCTCCTGACGGCACAGTGCCGAAAGCCGTGATGGAAATTGAAAGCGGTCCCGGCGTGTGATCAGTGTCGCCGCCGAGGAGCGGACAACCATAGTGCTTGGCGTCTTCGCCAAGCCCGACGGCGAAAGCAGCAATCCATGACTCCTCGGTTCGTGCCGGCAGGGCGATGGAGAGCAAAAATCCGATCGGCTTTGCGCCTTTGGCGGCAAGGTCGGACAGATTCATGCGCAACACTTTGCGCGCGATGTGCCCCGGTGCGTCGTCCGGCAGAAAGTGGACGCCGGAGATCACGCCATCGGTCGTGAGAACCAGATCGCGGCCGGCAGGGGGCGTGATGGCGGCTGCGTCGTCGCCGAGGTCGAAAGCTCCCGGAGCGGTCGCCAGAGGACGAAAGTAGCGCGCGATAAGCCGATCCTCGGCCGATCCCGCGTTTCCGGAAATGTCTTCCTCGTTATGCATTTGAAACATCGTTATTCTTAGCTTTTTTCCAATCCCTACCTACGCTCATATCCACGAAAAGAAAGGCTCCGGTGAAGCTCCTCAGGGATTTAAATAACAAGTCTGAAATGAAAAAGGGGCCGCGAAGGCCCTTCATGTTTCAGTACCATCCCGGCATTGAAACAAGCACCAGCGCAAACATCACAATGATCATGGCGGCCGAGAACAATGCCTGAATGCTCCGCCTTTGCATTGATCATCCTTCGGGGATTCCAAGCAGCCCCAATTTTGGTGACACACTTTCTGCTTTTGGACCCGGCACCCAGAAGCTGACGCAGCCATAACAAGGTGCTGCGTGATGCCAACCGGCGCTCTCCATCGCTCTCGCGATCTTGAGATGATCATGCGATGACGCGCGGTCGATGCCGATGCCGAGACACACTTGCTCGATTGTCACGCGAGACCGCCCGGCGAGAAATTGGGCGACTTTATCGTCCCAGAGTGTTTCCATGTCACACTCCTGCCCCCGAACAAACCATGCGTATGGATGATCGCCCCACGCGGAAGCAAGTCAAGCGACTTTGCTAAAATATTAGGTCGCGCTTCTCAGGCTCGTGCGGTTTGGTACCGGCCAACCGTTCAATCTCGGCGCGAACTAGGCGCTCGACCAGGGTTGGCAGATTGTCGCCTAGCCACGATCTCAGCATCGGCCGCAGCATCTCCTGCACTAAGTCTTGGAGCGTACGCACGTTTTCAGCTAGAACGCTCTGCGCAAGCGCACCCCAGGCGGAGTGTGCAGTGTTTAGCTGCCTGCGCTGCTCAAGTGATGGTTTATGCATTCCCAGCGCTTTTCCCATTGAACATCCCCTCGCCTCAGCCTGCCGTAATCTACCCATCGCTATTTAATATGAGGTTTCGGCCGAACTGTTGCGGTTGCTGGCAGCGCCACCGGCGACTCCCCCTAGGTCAGGAAATCGCGGCGATACCTGCGCTCGAATCATAGTAAATGTGGGCGCACCAGGCCGAGGCGGGTCACATGGTGCTATTGGCCATCTTCTTCATAGTCACGATTGGATTCATGCTGTTTGGTTCGTGTGCTCTCGCTGCGTGACCCCGTTTCGTAGATGAGGGCCGGATGTTTGCCCTTGGGCTGATCCTACAGCTCGAGCAAGCTTGTTGCTTGCCGACGTGACGGGCCGCACACTCGGCTGGCGCAGAAGAACAATTATCTGTCGTCCAAAGCCAAGACTTTGTTTATCCGTTTCCTGTTGGTACTCGCAGCCATCAACAGTCGCTCCGCCCTGGTGGTCCTGATGGTGGTTAGGGCCCAGCCGCAGGGAATAGTGTCCCCTCGGCTGGGCCGCCCAACCTTTGTTGGATTGCGACACCCAGACTCTCACGCACGAGAGTCAGCCGCTTCGACGTCGCTCCGGTTCGGCAGTTGAATCGCGTACGAAATAGACCCGCCCTTCGGCCGGCATGAAGTTGATAACGGACCGGTGCTGCGCCGCAAACGACTCGATGTTTCTTCTGCCGTCGTGGTCGGCTTCTCCGAAGGCGTATTGTGCGCCCTTTGTCGAGAACAGGGTGCGGGCCTCGGCAAACGTAATCCATCCCCGCTCGTCCAGTGGCAATGCCGATAAGGAGCGGGCGAGCGTGGCCGCGGTTGTTCCGTCGAGCTTCATAGCATCTGGCGGAACGGCAGCGTCGGCCCCAAATAGCCATCCGATAAGGCTGATTATTCCCATTTTCGAAGTCTCCTATCGTCGCCTAGCACGCGCCGCCGATGCTCTTCCCGCATTTCGTCGGCGATGTTTGCGGACTAGGTCGGCAAAGGGCGCGTTCGGTCGGCATGAACGGCAGGACAGCGCCGGAATGAGACCGCTGACGCCTGCGTCGAGATGGCGGTCAAGCGTGCGAAGGTCAATCGCGTTGATCGTGCGGCAAGCCGGGCAGCGTATCCACAGGAACCAATATCGCGCTGCAATGGCCGCGCCGATTGTCGGCGAGAATAGCAACGGCGTTCGTTTGGCCTGGCGCTCGTTCCAGGCTGCGATGAGCAGCTCAACATCTTCAAGCACTTGGGTACCGGTCGCGTGCCTGCTAGCCGCTTCTCTCTGCGGCCTGGCGGCGCTGCTCCCCGAGCTTGCGGCGGTTGAAGCCCATTTCGCTCGCCGTCCGAATGCGGTGCACAAGGTCATTCGATGGCAACCATCGAAAATGTAAGTGTATCCGGAAGTGGGTCCGCCTGCCAAAAGGCGCAAAAATAACTGATACCAGATTCTCCCCGCACGCCGTTGCTAGTACGTCCTGCCCTAAGTGCGGGCCGCGAATGTTATTGGTCCACATCTTACCGGACCGACCTTGTTACGACCGATGCACTTACGAATGCCCGCGATGCGAGCACGAGGTGACGGAGATCATGGAATTTAGGCGGGCCAGTTAGAGCGAGAGCTTCGATGGTCGCGATTCGCCGCATTGGCTCAAGATAAGAAATCCAGCTGCACAAGCAGTGAAACGTGAGGCAGAAGAAGATTGGGGAACGTGGAAAGCCTTGGCTTTAGAAAAGCCTCATCAGTTCGACTGCTGCCTGTGAAAAGCTTTCGTCAACAAGCAACAGCCCAAGGAAGACAAGGCAGATGATGAAGCAGATTAGCACCATCGCGTTGAAGGTGGCTTGCGCTCGGTCTTGCTCCTTGTCACTGTTGGCATGACCAGCCGCCCTCTTAGAAAAGGCTGAGCCAAATTCGCGATCACAGTCTAAGCTTTACGTCAGTGAGCGTCAGCCAATCAAAGCCCGCTCTACTCACGGCATCCAGAAGGGCTTCACAGCATCAAAATCCCTTTTAGGGGGTTCGATGCCAATGTCCTTTAATTCCTCCTCGCTTTCGTCCTCCAGTTCGACATGATCGGGACGCCGGGCAAGGAAGTGAACCTCGAACCATTCCATTTTCCGTATAATACCCATTGGGAAGATGGTCATGGCACACAACTCCATCTTCAGAACACCTACCCCGAAGATAACCTCAGGTGGGGAGCAAAAGCTGTTACTTCGGTCACACTGAAAGCTTGAGCTGACCAGACGCGGCGGATTGCGGCCAATGTCGCCAAGCTGCCGGAG
>Ga0187781_10001794_pt1 | contig 16358 bp, 11 predicted proteins | sample 0715_SJ02_MP02_2_FD_132447 | JGI IMG/M metagenome (GOLD analysis project Ga0187781, IMG submission 132447) | Tropical peat soil microbial communities from peatlands in Department of Meta, Colombia - 0715_SJ02_MP02_20_MG | ecosystem: Environmental > Terrestrial > Soil > Wetlands > Peat | place...
GCGAGGGAACCAACGTGGTGTTGCTTGACCCCGACATCGCCGCAGTCTTCCGGGACTCCGCCTCTGTGAATGAGGCGCTGCGCGTTCTGATTAAGGTGGCGGAACAGCTTGAGCACCCGATTCTAAAGAAGCCCTGAGGAGTCACTGCCCCCGCCAGCGCGCTTCCAGCGGGCTACCCCGGCTAGCTCCCGACGTCCCACACCTTGGCGGTTGTGTCCTTGCTCGCCGTTGCCAGCCGCTTCCCGTCCGGGCTCCAGGCCACGTCTTCGACCCAGCCGCCATCCCAGCTGCCGTGCCCGCTTAGGGTCAGCAATTCCTTACCTGTGCCGGCGTCCCACACCTTGGCGGTTGTGTCCCTGCTCGCGGTCGCCAACCGCTTCCCGTCCGGGCTCCAGGCCACGCTCTGAACGCCGGAAGCGTGGCCGCGCAGGGTGAGCAGTACCTTGCCCGTCTCGGCCTCCCACACTATCGCGATGTTGTCCAAGCTTCCCGTCGCCAGCCGCTTCCCGTCCGGGCTCCAAGCCACGCTCCAAACAAGGTCACGGTGGCCGCTTATATTCAGCAGTACCTTTCCCGTCTCGGCGTCCCACACTTTCGCGGTCTTGTCCAAGCTTCCCGACGCCAGCCGCTCCCCGTCCGGGCTCCAAGCCACGCTCTGAACACCGGAACCGTGGCCGCGGAGGGTCAGCAGTTCCTTGCCCGTCTCGAGGTCCCATAGCTTGGCGGTTGTGTCCCAGCTCCCCGACGCCAGTCGCTTCCCGTCCGGGCTCCAGGCCACGCTCTTAATAGGGTTCCCGTGGCCGCTCAAGGTGACCAATAGGTTGCCCGTCGCGGCGTCCCAGACTTCGACGGTGTCGTCCCAGTTACCCGACGCCAGCCGGTTCCCGTCCGGGCTCCAGGCCACGTCTTCGACCCAGCGGCCGTGCCCGCGCAGGGTCAGCAATTCCTTACCTGTGCCGACGTCCCACACCTTGGCGGTTGTGTCCCTGCTCGCGGTCGCCAGCCGCTTCCCGTCCGGGCTCCAGGCGACGCTAGCAACGCCGGTGCTGTGGCCGCTCAAAGTCAGCCTTGCCTGCCCAGCAAGCTGCGCCTGGCGGGCCGCCTCCGGCTTTCGCCGGGCTTCCTCCACCTCATGCCGCGCCTCACGCTCCGCTCCTTCCTCGATTTCAAGCGCCTTGAGTACTGCCTTTACTCCGCCGTCGTACGCTTGCCTGAAATCGATGTACTGCAGCCGACTCAGTCGGAAGGGGATTTTGCAGTCACGATAGAGCACGGGAATCAGGATCTTCTGTTTCTCCCGAGCGTAGGCAGCTTCGTCCATGACGTTATCGGAGTCCACCGCCGCAGGCGAAAGAATCAGCAACATGCATGGACACCTCTCAAGCGCTTCCTCGACGGCGCGATCCCACCGCTGACCCGGAGCGATATCGAGTTGGTCCAGCCAGACCGTCGCCCCCGAAGCCTTAAGGTCTTTGGCAAGCCTCAGCGCGAACTCCGAATCCTGGCGGGAATAGCTGAAGAAAGCGGTGAGTTTCTGTTTCGCCATGGCCGGGCCCCCCTCTAGGACCAGGCGTGATAACGGAAGCTCGTTGCGCGCACCACCGGGTCTGCGGTCGGCGTCTTTTCCCCTCGTTGCAACGCTGCCGTATTCTATCGCTGTCTCGAAACTCCGGCGTTCTTTTTTGTCGGATTGGTAAAGACCGTAAGCCGCCGATAACGGCAGGCGATGTAGGGGGACGGCTTGCCGTCCCCTTCGTGCGGGCCGTTGGCGCGCGGGTAGGGCGAGCCCTACCCCTACAAGGCGCAGCGAGGTGCGGTGTAGCCGCGGACGGCCGCGCGCCCGGGTGGGTAGTGGGTGGCGCAGACCTGCACTCCAAGGTCTGCGGCTCTTCGTTCCAACGCGCGGACAAACCGCGGACCTTCGAGAGAGCAGGTCCGCGCTACTCCCTTCACCTTTTCCCAAGGGATTCGTTTCTCATGCCGCCGCGACCGGGACACCAGGACATCCTCGATGTCTTCCCAGAGAGCCTTGTGCTTACTGAGGTCGATGATCGCAGCCCTCCTGCGGCCCTTCTCGTCGGTGATGAATTGAATTCCGGGAAGGGACCCCTCACCCGGCCCGCGGCGGCTGATGACACCGCCGCCGCAGCCCACCCTCTCCCCAGGGGAGAGGGCTGTTCATCGAGGTAGGGAGAGGGTTATCCAGCGAGGCAGGGAGAGGGCGGCCGAATTTCGAATTTCGAATTTCGAGTTTCTGCTCTGATCAACTCTTGGGCAGGTCGGGGCGGTTCCACCATCCGCCGCCCAGCGCTTGGAAGAGGGCAGCCGTGTCGGCGTATCGATTGGCTTGCGCCTGAACCAGGTTTATCACCGCTTGCTGATAGGCCTGTTCGGCGCTTAAGAGCGCCAAATAGCTAACGTAGCCGGCCTGGTACTGCCTTCTGGACAAGTCGAGGGTGACTTTGGCGGCGTCTCTCGCGGCAGCCGTGGCTTGCAAAGTGTTGGCGTCCTCCCGGAGCGCATGCAGGGTGTCAGCGACGTTCTGGAAAGCGGTTAAGACCGTGCTGCGATATTGTTCGGCGGCCTGGGTGAAAGCAGCTTGGGCGGCGCGCTCCCGGTGCCGAAGCGTGCCGGCATCAAAGATGGGCTGCGTGACTCCGGCGCCCAAATCCCAAAAGCCGTTGCTACCCGAGAACAAGTGGCCAAGGATCACCGCCGAGCTGCCGGCGTCCGCGGTCAGCGAGAAGCTGGGGAGCCGGTTGGCTATGGCAATGCCGATCTGGGCACTGGCGGCGTGCAGGTTCTCCTCGGCCTGGCGCACGTCCGGGCGCTGCTCCACGAGTTTCGAGGGCAGGCTGAGCGGCAATTCCTGCGGCAACTGGAGGCCTGAAAGTTCGAACTTCTCTGCCGGGTCCTGCTGGGGAAACCCGCCCGCCAGCACGGCCAGCAGGTCCCGCTGCTGCGCCAACTGCTTCAGCAGGGGCGGCAGGGTGGCGACGACCTGCGCCAGTTGCGACTCCTGCGCAGCCACGTCGAGTTGGCTGGCATAGCCTTTCTGATACTGCTCGCGCAGGATCTTGAGCATATCGGTGTTGATGGTGATGAGTTCGTGCGTGGCGGCGATCTGTCCGCGTAAGGACGCCTCTTGGATCGCTCCCGCGGCGACATTCGAGCTGAGGGTGATGTGCGTGGCAGCCAGCGCGAAACGCGCCTGCTGCTCTTGGGCGACGAGGGACTCGACCGTTCGGCGGTTCAAACCGAAAACGTCGGGAACAAACGAGACGCTCACTTGCGGCGTATAGAGAGCGTAAGCGAGCACGCTGGTGTTGGTCACCGGCGAGAGATCACCCGCGGATTTGGCGCGTGTGGCGGAAAGCCCGCCCGTGACGTTGGGATAGTAGAAGCCTCGCTGCGCGAGCATGTTCTCTCTGGCCACGACCAAGGCCGCTTGCGCCGACTTGAGGTCGGGATTGGTTTTGAGGGCGCGCTCGATCAAATCGTCAAGCGGCTGGGAGTGAAACACCGTCCACCAAGCGCCCGGAATGTCTTTGCCCTCGAGCAGGCGCTGCGCCTCACCTCCTGCGACGTTGGGCGTGCTGGAGGTGGTCGAAAGCGGAGTGGGCGTGTAGCCGCCCACGTCCGGCGGCGCCGGCTTTTTGAAGTTGGGACCGACTACGCAGCCCGGGGCCAGCAGCAGGACGACAATTGCCATCCCGAGCGTCAGTTGGGTTATACCTCTGTGAGACATAGGATTACTGCCTGCCGCAGTGGAAGGGCGGGGCCTTAGCCCCGCCTTGGAAAGCGGCCTGTCGTCGGGGGCTTTAGCCCCTGAGGGAACGTAATTTCAGGGCCCAAAGGCCCCAGTCCTCGCGCTCCCTGAGGCGGGGCTAAAGCCCCGCCCTTCCCGCAACGCGGCCAGCGATCTCGGTTAAGGCCTGCGCTTCATTGCGCTGCCGTTGATCGCCGCAGCATTTCTGCCGGAAGCCCCCGCCGAACCGCCCACCAGCGCGGGGTTAGGACTGCGATGGCGCGCGTTGCTAAAGAGCGGCGCGGCGGGTCGCGTGCTGCCGGAGGTTCGCGCGGCCAAAGCGCTGCGGGCGGTTTGGCTCCTGAGGGACGCTCCTTTCACCGGTCCCACGGATTGGTTGGCGCCGAGCGACCCAGGGTTCAGGCGCTTTCCTGATGTGGAAGGCGTCTTGGGAAGCGGAATGGAGCGATGGGCCTTCGGCGAGGCGAGGCCGGTGCGACCCCTCGCCTGTGGCGAGCCGGCTGATGAAGACGCCGGCCGCGCGACCTCCCCCTCCCGAGGGCGAGGGCCGGCCTGCAAATCCCAGCTCACCCAACACAGCGTCAGAAGCAGCAGATACGCGGCCTTCATCCTTCGAGAATCTCCTTCGGGGGCTGATTTTCGCCGTGCAGGAATATCATTCTCAAGGCCGGCACCGCGAGCAGCAGCATGATGGGGCCGAGCAGCATGCCGCCCACGATCACCGTAGCGAGCGGACGCTGCACCTGGCTGCCGATGCCCGTCGAGATGGCGGCGGGAAAGAGTCCGATGCAGGCCGAAAGGGCCGTCATCAGCAGCGGGCGCATGCGGGTGGTGGCCGCGCGAAACATGGCTTCCTCGGGCGCAAAGCCTCGAGCCCGCTCGTGTTCGTAAAAGGTGATCATCAGGATGCCGTCCATGACCGAAACGCCGAAGAGGGAGACAAAGCCGATGGCGGCGGAGATGCTGAAGTGTAGACCGGAAACATAAAGCGCCAGGATGCCGCCCACCACCGCATCGGGAATGCCCGCGAGCGCCAAAGCGCTGTCGCGAAAGTTGTTGAACAGGCTGTAGAGGGCTCCGGCAATCAGGACGAAGCTGATGGGCACAATGATCTCGAGACGCTTCTTGGCTTCCTGGAGATCTCCGAACTCGCCGGCCCAGACCAGGCGGTATCCGGGCGGAAGTTTCACGTTGTCGGCAATTCGCTGCTGGGCTTCTTCGACAGTGCCGCCCAGGTCGCGGCCGCGCACGCTGAACTTTACCGGGATGAAGCGCTGCACGCTCTCGTGATAAACCCAGGCTGCGCCCGTATCGAGGCTGATGTTCGCCAGTTCGCTCAAAGGAATATAGGCATTGGCGCCGGTGGGGGTTTGATACGCTACTTTGATGTTGCGGATTCTGTCAATACTGTCGCGGTATTCCGGCGTATAGCGGACGACGAGATCGAACTGACGATCGCCCTCGAGCACCGAAGTCGCCACCGCCCCTCCCATCGAGGCTTGCACCACCGCGTTCACATCGCCGGAATTGAGGCCATAACGGGCGGCCTTGGCGCGATCCACCCTGATGTTCAAGTTCGGCTGCCCGAGCACGGGGAAAATGCCGAGGTCGGTAATGCCCCGCACGCTGCTCATCTGGTCGCGGATCTGCTCCGCGAGCTTCGTGATGGTTTGGAGGTTAGGTCCAACCACCTTGACCGAATTGACGCCTTTGACGCCCGAGATCCCTTCCTCGATGTTGTCTTCAATGTATTGGGAAAAATTGAAGATGACCCCCGGCAGTTCGTTATTAAACTCCTCCTGAATCTGGTCGGTTAACTTATCCTTCGTCAATCCCTTGGGCCATCGATCAAAAGGCTTGAGGGGCGCGAAGAGTTCGACGTTCGAGAACGGCGAAGCGTCGCTGCCGTCGTCCGGCCGGCCATGTTGAGAGACGACGGTAATGACTTCCGGATGCCGCAAGAGAATCTGGCGCATTTTTCTGGTGGCCGCCTCCCCGTCCTGCAGCGAGAGCGTGATCGGCATCGAAGCCCGGATCCAAAAGTTTCCTTCTTCCAGGTGGGGAAGAAACTCGCTGCCCAATCGTGGGGCAATCAAGAAGAACGTTCCCAGAGACAAGGTGAGTTCCATGCCCACCACCAGAAAGCGGTGACGCAATGAAAAACGCAGCGCCGGATCGTAGAGACGATGCAGCAGGCGGACGAGGAACGTCTCCACTTCCTTAATGCGTTTGGGGAGCAGAAAGGAGGCGATCACGGGCGTGACCGTGAACGTGGCGATCAAGGCTCCGGCCAGGGCGTAGCCGTAGGTGCGCGCCATGGGGCCGAAGATCTGCCCCTCGACTCCCTGCATGGTGAACAAGGGGACAAAACCCGCTACCGTGATGAGCGCCGAGAACAAGACGGCCTTGTCCACCTGCATGGCGCTGATCAGAATCAGCCGCAGGCGATCCGTCCAGCCGTGTACGGCCCCCGTCAGTTCTGAGGACCTTGTGGGATCAGTCCCCCAACTGCCCGACGAGAGGTGTTCGAGCAGGGTTCGTCGTTCTTCTTCGCCGTGCTGGAAATTCTTGAAGATATTCTCCACCAGGATTACGGCCGAATCCACGATGATGCCGAAGTCCACGGCGCCCACTGACAGCAGGTTCGCGCTCTCGCCCGTTATCACCAGGAGAATGGTGGCGAAAAACAGCGCGAAGGGGATGTTCAAGCCCACGATGGTGGCACTGCGCAGATTGCCGAGAAAGATCCATTGGATAAAGAAGACCAGGAGGCACCCGAAGATGAGGTTGTGCAGAACGGTGTGGGTGGTGAGGGCGATCAGTGAGGAGCGATCGTAATAGGGTACGAGTCTGACGCCCGGGGGAAGACTCCCGTCGCGATTCATCTTGTCGATGGCCGCTTTCACTTTGGGAATCATGTCGGCGGTCTTTTCGGTTCGCCGCATCACCACGATCGATCCCACCACATCGTCCTGCTGGTCGCGGCCCAGAATCCCGAGGCGTGGCCGGTAGCCGACGGAGACTTTGGCGAGGTCGCGGACCAACACCGGGACGCCGTTAGTCTGGGTGAGGACAACATTTTCGATGTCGTCAACCTTGTATCCCTGCCGTAAGTCGTCGTTGCCGCCATCATCAATGAGACCAACACCGCGGATATTGATGGATTGCTGCCCAATGCGGATCTCGCGCCCGCCCACGTTGAGGTTGGCGTTGCCCAGCGCGTTCAGGACCTGCGGCACAGTGACGTTGTAAGCCTCGAGCTTGTGGGGGTCCACTTCGACTTGGAATTCCTTGGTCGGGCCTCCCCAACTGTTGACGGCGGCGATGCCGGGGATGGTTAAGAGGCGGCGCGCCACGATCCAGTCCTGCACGGTGCGCAGATTGATGATGCCGAAATGGGGCGGCCCAACAACCTGATAGCGGTAGATTTCGCCCGTCGAGCTGTTCGCCTGGATGGTCGGCACCAGACCGCCCGGCAGGCTAACGTTCTGTTGCATGGCGACGGACGCCTGGGCGTAAGCGAAGTTGTAGTCCACCCCATATTTGAAGGTCACGCGTACAAAGGAGAGCCCATAGAAAGAGGTCGAGCGGATAACATCAATACCGGGCGTGAGGTAAAGCCCAATCTCCGTGGGGAGCGTGTAGTAACGTTCCATCTCCTCAGCGGAGAGGCCCGGCGCCTGAGCGGTAATCTCCAGGATCACCGGCGTGGGGTTTGGGTAGGCCTCAATATTCAGCAGCTTGAAGGCCACGAACCCGGCGCCCGCAAATAATAACAGACCCAGCACGATGATGGGGCGGCGACTGAGACAAAATGCGATGAGAGACTTGAACATATACTCGGATCGAAAATCGAAATTCGAAACTCGAAATTCGAAAACCGCCTTTTGAACCGAACGCTTCCCCCGTTAGTTAAGTAGTCAGGCCTTTTAGGGGAAGTTCGAATTTCGAGTTTCGAATTTCGGTTTTCGAATTTCGGCCTTTAATCACTCGGCGGCGCCTCGAGCATGTTACTGAGAAACACGGCGCCATCCGTCACCGCGAGTTCTCCGCGGCGCAATCCCTCCAGGATTTGAACCTGCCCATCTTTCCGCAGGCCGGTCTTAATGATCCTCTGGGTGAAGTGGCGGCGATCGGTGGTCACCCAAGCCGTCATCGTGCCATCCGATGCGCGGACCACGCCATTCGCCGGCAGGGCAGTGGATTGCACGGGTTCGTGTACCCGAATGACGAAGTTCGCGAGCATGCCTGGATGCAATTCGTTGTTGGGGTCCGAGATCTCGGAACGGATGGTGACTCGATGCGTGTTGGGATCGACCGTCTCGTAAATTTTCGAGACCTTGCCTTTGAACACGCGGTCAGGATAGGACATCACTCGCACTTGCACCGGTTGGCCCAGATGAAAAACCGGCACGTCGCTCTCCACGACATCAGCCAGCATCCACTTGATCTTGACGTTGGCCACCGAGTAAGGCGCCGGCATGTTGCCCGGCTGCACCAACCATCCTGGCTGCGCGTTCTTGGAGGTGATTTTACCGGCAATGGGACTGCGTACGACCAGGGCGGGATCAATCTTGCGCGAGGCAATCATTTGATCGATTTCAGCGTCCGTCTTGCCAAAAACGCGCACGGCATCGCGCGCCGCTTTCAGCGCCCCTTCAGCGGTTTGTTGATCGGAGGCCGCCTGTTCCTTCTCGCGCTCGGCAACTCCGCCCAAGCCCTGGACGCGCGCCAGCTCTTTGTTGGTCAGGTCGAAGGTCGCCGCCGCGCCAATCAGCGTGGACTCCGCCTGGATGAGGTCGGGGCTCTTGATGGTGTAGAGCGGCTGGTCCTTCTGAACTTGCGCGCCCAATTCCCCCAAAGTCTGGATGATGGTTCCCTGGTAATCCGGAAAAACCTGCACAGACAGGTCTTCATCATAGTCGATGCTGCCCACCGCATCCCTTTCAGCGGGAAACAGGTAGCTCCCGACCGGCTCGATCTTGATGGCGCCGAGTTGGCTGGGCGACAGGTCCAAGCTCACTTCAGACGGCGGCTTTGCGGGGCTAGTCGCGGACTCATTATTCGCGTTGGTCGCTTGGGGATGGCCGTGCCCGAACTCGAGCAGTCCCATGGCCATCACCAGGGCCCCGATCGCCACCAACACCCACGTTCGCTTGCCGATGTGAACCGGATATTTCATTTTTTCCACAACCGCGCTCTGCTGCGGTCGCCGAGCCTCCCGACTTGTCAGAGTTCCCAAGTCCTCAACGTGGAACCTCACTACGAGATTAAGGCTCCGGTAGGCGACCGTTCCACTTATTTTACTGTCAGCAGGCGTATCTCGTGGAGCTTATCTTTCGGTCAGCTCGAAGCTTATCTTTCGGTCATCGGGGCTGTGAGGGTAAGTCGTTTTGAGAGGCGTGAACGGAAATGGCGTCATAACCAGACACTGGGGGAGGGCGGGGCTTCACAGAGAGACCACACCTCCGCCATGGTTTGGGTGGTGGTACAGTTTGATGTCGAGGCGGCTTTGTGCCGCCACGTGGCGAGGTAAACTCGCCGCTACAAATTCAAACTGTACCACTGCCATGGTTTGTCCTCGCTGCCGAAATCCGATATGATGGTAATGTTCATGGCTTCCAAAACTCATTCTCACCGCGTTGCCGCAAAATCAGGGCAGGAGTCTGCCAGGGCGCCGCACAGCACGAGCGCGACCGCCGGCGCAGACTTGAGTAGTCCCGACCTTTATATCAACCGCGAGATGAGCTTGCTGGAATTCCAATGCCGGGTTTTGGACGAGGCTGGGGATGAAACCAACCCGTTGCTGGAGCGAGTGAAGTTTCTTGCCATTCTGGGCTCGAATCTGGACGAGTTTTTCATGGTTCGAGTGGCCGCATTGATGAAGCAAGTTGCCAGCGGCGCGGCGGAGGTCGGCCGCGACGGGCGGCCGCCGGCGGTACAACTTCAACTGATTGGGGAAAAGGTCCGCCAGATTACGGCTCGAGCCCACGAAATCTGGCGGCACGGACTTCGACCCGCCTTGGAGCAACAAGGTATTACCATCGTTGATTCCTCTGCTCTCTCGGCTGAAGAGAGCGCTTGGCTGGATGCCTATTTTCGCCAGCACGTCTTCCCGGTGCTAACGCCTCTGGCCTTCGATCCTGGCAGGCCTTTTCCACACATTTCCAGTCGCAGCCTGAACCTTGCCGTGGTCGTACGTGACCCGAGGGGAGAAGAGCACTTTGCCCGCGTCAAAGTTCCCGACACCCTGCCGCAACTCATTCCGGTGACCAGCGCCCCCGGCGATTCGGAAGCAGCTCCAGCCGCGCCTCAGATTTTCAAATTTGTCTGGCTGGAGGACTTGATGGCGGCGAACCTGGGCCTGCTGTTTCCGGGCATGGAGATTGTGCAGTCGTCGCCGTTTCGTGTGACGCGGGACGCGGAGGTCGCCATCCAGGAATTGGAAAGCGATGACCTGCTGGAAACCATTGAAGAGGCCATGCGGGAACGGCGCTTCCTGGAAGTCGTCTGGCTGGCAGTCGCACAGGATATGCCGGAAAAAACGCTCGACATCCTGACCAGCCAGATCAAACTCAGTCCCCAGGACGTGTACCGCCTTGACCGGCCGCTCGGCCTCGACCGTCTCATGGAAATCTACTGTCTCGAGAGGCCGGACCTGAAGGATAAACCCTTCGTGCCCGTGATTCCCACCAGCCTGGGCGCGGACTGCCAGGGCGATCTCTTCACCGTGATCCGCCAGGACGAGATGCTCCTTCACCATCCCTACGACTCGTTCCAACCCGTGGTGGAGTTTCTGCGTCAGGCGGCGCGCGACCCTAGTGTGCTCGCCATTAAGATGACCCTTTATCGGGTGGGCAGTAACTCGCCCATCGTCGCCGCCCTGCTGGACGCCGTCGAGCACGGCAAGCAAGTGGCCGTGCTCATGGAGTTGAAGGCGCGGTTTGATGAGGAGAGCAACATCGAATGGACTAAGACTCTGGAAGATGCCGGGGTGCACGTCGTCTATGGGATCGTCGGGATGAAGGTCCACAGCAAGATCGCGCTGGTCGTCCGCCGCGAAGGCGGCGTGATCCGCCGCTACGTGCATTTGGGCACCGGCAATTACAATCCCGTCACGGCGCGCCTTTACACCGACCTGGGCTTCCTGACCTCGAACGAGCAGATTGCCTCCGACGCTACCCACTTCTTCAATGCCCTGACGGGCTACGCGGCCCGCCAGGAACCGCATAAGCTCCTGGTGGCTCCCGTCAATATGCGCGAGAAGCTGGTGGAGTTGATTCATCGTGAAATCGAACACCAGAAAGCCGGGCGCCCAGCGCAGTTGATCCTCAAGGTGAATGCGCTCGAAGATCCGGACATGATCACCCTGCTTTATCAGGCCTCGCAAGCGGGAGTGAAGATCGATCTGCTGGCGCGAGGCATCTGCTGTCTGCGCCCGGGAGTCCCGGGCGTGAGTGAGAACATTCGTGTCATCAGCATTGTGGGACGCTTCCTCGAGCATAGCCGTATTTACTACTTTCTGAATGGCGGCGCCGAGGAGGTTTATCTGGGCAGCGCGGACCTGATGCATCGCAACCTCAGCCATCGCGTCGAGATAATTTTCCCGGTCGAGCCGCCGCGTCTGGCGCAGCGCTTGAAGGAAGTCCTCGATGTTTACCTCGCCGACCGTGCCAAGGCGCGCTATCTGCAATCCGACGGCAGCTATACGCGCACTTCAGACTACCAAGCCCCTCTCGCCCCCAATGCCCAGACATCGTTCATCGGTTTGGCCCCTGAAGGAGACGCCGCCGCGGCCGCCGGCGCTTTCATGTGAGGTAGTGTCCTGAATGTGTGGTGGCGCGGTGTCTCAATCTCCGGCTTGAGACATCGGGTCGACACACGCTGAGGACACTGCCAGGGCTGCGGTAGCGGTGCAGTTTGATGTAGCGGCGGCTTTATGCCGCCACGTTGCGAGGTAAACTCGCCGCTACAAATGCAAGCTGGACCACTACCAGGGCTGCACGCCACTTGAGAACCGCCAGCCACGATGGTACAATGTCGATTGATAATCATCGGGCAAAATTTCTGGGGAGCGTGATGCTGTCGTCCTTTGCACAGAAGACAGACCAGACCGAGCAACGCAGTGTCGCACTGACGCTTGCGCACAGCCCTGATTCCGACGACGCCTTCATGTTTTACGCGCTGGCGACGCGAAAGATCGGGGCGCGCGACCTCTCGTTTACGCACCAGTTGGAGGATATCGAGTCTCTCAACCGCAAGGCCCTCGAGGGCCTCTACGACATCACGGCGATCTCCTTTCACGCCTATTCGTATCTCGAGGATAAGTACGTGCTTTTGCCCTCCGGCGCCAGTTTCGGAGATCGCTACGGGCCTCTGGTGGTGTCGCGATCCCGGCTCGGTTCCACCGACCTGAAAGGGAAGCGCGTCGCCGTCCCCGGGAAAATGACCACCGCCTTTTTGGTGCTGCAGCTCTATGAACCGGAAGTAGACCCGGTCATCACTTCTTTCGACCAGATTTTGGACACCGTCGCCAGTGGGGAAGCCGACGCCGGCGTGGTGATTCACGAGGGTCAACTGACTTACGCATTCAAAGGCCTGAGAAAGGTCGTGGACCTCGGCGAGTGGTGGTACCAAGAGACTCACTTACCTTTGCCCTTGGGGGCCAACGCCATCCGCCGCAGCCTCGACAGCCACACTCAGCGCGCCGTCGCGGCCCTACTGAAGAAGAGCATTCAATATTCGCTCGAGAACCGCGAAGAGGCTTTGTCCTACGCGCAGCAGTTTTCCCGCGGATTGGACGTTGCGACTGCCGATCGCTTCGTTTCCATGTACGTGAATGACTGGACGCTGGATTACGGCCCGCGGGGCCGCCTCGCCGTCCAGGAGTTGTTGGACCGAGGTTTCCAAAAAGGGATTCTGCCCAAAGCCGTGAAGGCAGAATATGTCGAGTAGAAACTGACGAATCTAAAATGGAACTGAGGCTGTGCAATCACAGCAGCTACCCGCGAATTGGAGACGCCGCCGAGCATCAACTTCTGCGGCGCACCCTGACGCAAAGGGATAAAGGCGAGAAAACCGACGACGCAGTCCGGGCCGCCCAGGACCGCCTGACGGAACTGGCGCTCGCCGAGCAAGCGGAGGCGGGCCTGGACCTCGTAACGGACGGTCAAATCCGCTGGGACGATCCGGTTTCCCACCTTGCCGGAAAGCTCTCGGGAGTTCGAGTCAATGGCCTGCTGAGATACTTCGATACCAACTTCTACTTCCGCCAGCCGGTGGTGTCGGGCCAACCGGCAAGGACGGAGCCTCTTCTGCTGAGTGAGTTCAAGTTTGCGCAGGAGAAATCGTCCCGCGCAGTGAAGGCGGTCTTAACGGGCCCCTATACTTTGGCCCGGTGCTCGGTTGAGGAAAACGCGGGAGCGGGAGGCTTCGACAAGATTCTCGAAGCCTATACTGCGGCGCTGGCCGCGGAAGTGGCCGCGCTGGCGGCAGCGGGGGCCAAGGTAATCCAGGTGGAGGAACCCGCCCTGCTGAAGTATCCGGATGACTTTGCGCGCCTGGAGGGAAGCCTCACCGCCTTGGCGAGGGGCAAGGATTCGGCCCAAATTGTGCTCGCCCTCTACTTTGGCGATCCCGGCCCGCTCTATGACCGGCTCCAAACGCTGCCCGTGGACCTGCTGGGACTTGATTGCACTTACGACCCGAGCCTCATCGACAGGGTGGCTTCGACCGGCGCCGCCCGGACCTTGGTGTTGGGCCTGGTGGACGGACGCAACACCCGGCTGGAAGATCCCGACGCGATCGCCCGGCAACTCGAGAACGTGGCCCGCAGCGCGAATCTGAATCTTGCCTATCTCAGCCCTTCTTGTGGCCTCGAGTACCTTCCACGGGACCGGGCCCGGCAAAAGTTGCGGCACCTGGCCGTCATCCGAAATACCTTCCTGGGGAGCCCTGCATGAGCCGCGCGAAATTACTAGAGTTGGGCATCGAGCTTCCCCTTTTCCCCGTTACCGCTGTGGGCAGTTTTCCCAAACCCGATTTTCTCCTCAAGGCCCGCACGGATTTCGCTCACGGAAACATTCGGCGGGGCGCCCTGGAAAAATCCGAACGGCAGGCGACGGAGTTCTGGATTCGACAACAGGAAGAGTTGGGCGTGGACGTGCTTGTGGACGGCGAAATGTATCGCGGCGATATGGTGGCCTATTTCGCCGAAAATCTCGATGGGTTCGAGGAGGGCGGCCTGGTTCGTTCCTACGGCAACCGCTATTACCACAAGCCGATCATCATCAGCGAAGTTCACTGGGACGAACCCATCACCCTGGAATGGTGGAAGTACGCGCGGGGGCTCACCGCGAAGCCCTTGAAGGCCATTCTGACGGGCCCTTACACGGTGATGGATTGGTCGTTCATCGAATACTACCCGGATCGGCGCACCGCTTGCCGGGCGCTGGCCCACGAACTTCGCAAAGAGGTCGAGGCCCTCATCGAGGAGGGGGCGAAAATCATCCAGATCGACGAACCCGCCATCTCCGTGCGGCCCGAGGAACTGCCCGTGGCCATCGAAGCCATGCACATCCTCACCGACGGCTTGCCGGGGTACTTCATCACTCATATATGCTACGGAGCGTTCCAAAACATCTACCCGGCCATGCTGGAGCTTCCCGTCGACAACTTCGATCTGGAAATGTCCAACAGCCAACTCGACATGCTGGATCTTCTCAAAAAGAGCCCTTTCACCAAGGACCTGAGTTTCGGCGTGGTGGACGTCCACACCCATCTTGTCGAACCGGAACCCGAGGTCGAGCAGCGGTTGCGCCGGGCGCTCGAACTCCTTCCCAAAGAAGCCATCTGGGTGGACCCGGACTGCGGATTGAAAACCCGAACCGCGGAAGAGGCGATCGCGAAAATGCAATCCGTGGTGACCGCCGCCAAGACACTGCGAAATGACAGTGGCAAGTGACGAGTGACGAGTGACGAGCCGGAGGGAAGAGTGACCAGCCGAAGGAACGAGAGTGGCGATGGACGAGTCACAAGATGCACTCTCCAAGGCCAGTGCTTGCCTTCAAGGGCACGAGGTCTGGAAATTAGTGCCTGAGGCTGGCAGTTTCGCTCGTCACTTCTCACTCGCCACTCATCACTGGTTCTGAATGTCCATACCGTCCAAGCCTAAGCGCACCCCGTTTACCCCCACCCAGCGTAAAGTCCTTTTCGCGCTCGCCAGCGTGGTGGGTTTGCGCATGCTCGGACTTTTCTTGGTCCTGCCGGTTTTCACGCTCTACGGGCTGCAATTCACCAACTCACGGTTTCTGGTGGGGTTCGCCTTCGGCGGCTACGCGCTCACCATGGCTATCTTGCAGATCCCCATGGGGAGGCTTTCGGACCGCATTGGGCGCCGCAAGGTCCTGCTGTTGGGCATGACGCTCTTCAGTCTGGGTTCTTTTCTTTGCGCCGTCCCGCACTGGTTTCCACACTCGCTGCAGATCGGCGCGCTGATCTTCGGCCGCCTGGTTCAAGGCTGCGGCGCGATCGTCTCCGTGGCGTTTGCCACCGTCGCGGATTTCATCGAGCCGCAACGCCGGTCTACCGCCATGGCCGTCCTGGGGATTCCCATCGGCGTGGCGTTCGTGGTCGGCATCATTGGCGGACCGATCCTGGCGGGAATTCTGGGCACCGCATTCCTTTTTTGGCTGACCGGATTTCTGGGCTTTGGGACAGATCTCTTGTTGGCCAGGTATCTGCCGGACGCGCCACCAGCCGCCACGGTCCCGGTGACGATGTCGCAAGTGCTGGCGAACAAACCGCTTCGTTCATTCGCTGCGGGCGGTTTTCTGATGAACTTCTTCATGACCTCTTTTTTCTTCTATTTTCCACTCATTGTTACGGGCCAACATCACGTGACGATGAATCACTACTACGCCCTGTTGCTGCCGATGATGTTCATCAGCGCCGTTACGATGTTCGGGTTCGCATTCGGCGCGGACCACGGTTGGGCGAAACCACTCGCGGCCCTTGCCTTCGTATCGTTTATCCCCAGCTCCCTACTGCTTTTCAGGCCGCAGGCAGCGGGCTTGGATCCCAGCGGCCTTGCGGGCGTGATCATCGCGGGCACGCTCTTTTACATCGGATTCACAGGACTGGAACCCATTCTGCCGAGCATGGTGAGCAAGTCCGTTCCGGAGAGCAGCTACGGGACGGCGCTGGGGACTTATAATACCGCCCAATATCTCGGCAGCTCCGTAGCTGGACCGGTGGCCGGGGCGCTCTCACGCCTGTCTGCAGATCACATGATGCTGACCCTCATGGTTGCATCCTTCTTAGGGCTATTGCTGATGCTGGCGGTCAGGCCCGCCGGCGTCCAGCCCTCAGCGAAAGCCGAGTAACGGGAGTTGAGCCACGGCGCCTGGCATTCCGGGCGGTCAACGGCCTTCGGCCCATCCACGGGGATGAAAGTCAGAAGGAAGGTCGGGGCTTCAGCCAAATACTGTTCACTTTATTATTCTGATGCATCGTCGAATCTCAATCCGATCCTTGCTGAGCTTCTGGCGCTGGCGTACCGGAAATTTGCTTTGTTGCCGCCGGACTCCAC
>Ga0187781_10001795_pt1 | contig 16339 bp, 12 predicted proteins | sample 0715_SJ02_MP02_2_FD_132447 | JGI IMG/M metagenome (GOLD analysis project Ga0187781, IMG submission 132447) | Tropical peat soil microbial communities from peatlands in Department of Meta, Colombia - 0715_SJ02_MP02_20_MG | ecosystem: Environmental > Terrestrial > Soil > Wetlands > Peat | place...
AAAGTCGAGCGCATGCGCACCATTGCCCGCTGGCTCGCCGAGCAGTGGTTCTCCGGCGGCGTTTCGGAGGCGGACGTGGCGGGCTCGGACCGCGCTGCGGAGCTGGCCAAATGCGACCTCGTCACCGAGATGGTGCGCGAATTCACGGAGCTGCAGGGAATCGTCGGTGGCTTATATGCGCGCGCGCAGGGAGAGCCAGAGACGATCGCCTGGGCCGTTTATGATCAATACAAGCCGCAGGGGCTCGAGGATCCCATCCCCCGCAATCTCGCCGGCTGCGCCGTGGCTCTCGCGGATAAACTCGATTCGGTGGTCGCCTGCTTTGCCGTCGGCGCCATTCCCACAGGCTCGAGCGACCCCTTCGCCCTGCGTCGCGCCGCGCTGGGCATCGTGAAGATAATCCTTGAGCGCAATCTGCCGATGTCCCTTTCAGCGGCAGTCTCGGCGGCGGCCAAAGCTCTCAAGGAGCATGCCCCGAAGATCGCCGCTTCCGAGGCGGCAGAAAAACAGGTGCTCGAATTTCTCCTGGAACGCGCGCGCTTCATCCTCCGCGAGCGCCGCGGCTTCGCCTATGACGAAATCAACGCCGCCTTCGCAGCCGGCGCGGACGATCTTGTGGACGCCGCGGACCGCGTCGCGGCCGTGAAGGCTATCCGCCACACGAAAAATTTCGCGCCTCTCGCGGCCTCCTTCAAACGCATTCGCAACATCCTCGAGAAATCCGCCGGCGCGCTGGACAAGAATCAGCTCACCGTGAAGCCGGAACTCCTCCGTGAGCCGGCCGAGCGAGAGCTATTCGGCGCGGCGCAGAAAATTCGCAACGAGGCCCTGCGCCAGAAGCGCGACCGCCGCTACCGCCAGGCGCTCGAAACGATTTCGGACCTTCGGCCGGCGGTGGACCGATTCTTCGACAAAGTTCTAGTGATGGTTGAAGAGGTGGACCTCCGGCGGAATCGCATCGCGCTGCTCGGAAATTTGCTGCGGGAATTTTCGACCATCGCCGATTTTTCGGAACTGGGCGGCGAGGAGTCGAAGGAAGCCGCGCGTGTCGCCGTGAATGTCTAGCGCCGCGGCAATGAAGTCTTACTTGAGTTATCGGCGCGCCGACAATTTTTCTTCAAGCAGTTTGTGAGATCAAATGAAATCGAGGCCAACATGAAATACGCATATTTCTTCGGAGCAGGGAAGGCGGACGGCACCGGCGATATGAAGGATCTCCTCGGCGGAAAGGGCGCGGGCCTCGCCGAAATGACGCGCATCGGGCTGCCGGTTCCCGCCGGCTTCACCATCACGACCGAGGCCTGCGATTATTACTTCAAGCATGGCCGCAAATACCCGAAAGAGCTTCGCGCGCAAGTCTCAAAATCGCTCGCTCATCTCGAGCGCCTCACCAGGAAAAAACTCGGCGACGCGAAGGACCCGCTGCTCGTCAGCGTGCGCTCCGGCTCCGCTCGCTCGATGCCCGGCATGATGGAGACGATCCTGAATCTTGGCCTTAACGATAAATCCGTCGAGGGCCTCGCGCGCACGACGAAAAATGATCGCTTCGCCTACGACGCCTATCGCCGCTTCGTGCAGATGTACTCGTCCGTCGTCATCGGCCTGCCGAAGGAAGAGCTCGAAGAGCGCCTCCGCGCCCTGAAAAACTACCTCAAAATAAAGGACGATACGGAGATCAGCGCGCAAGGCTGGCGCCAGCTCGTCGGCGAATACAAGGAGTATTACAGGCAGAAGACCGGCAAGCCTTTTCCCGATGATCCCGTCGAGCAGCTTTGGGGCGCGATTGGCGCGGTCTTCGAATCCTGGATGGGCGATAAAGCGGTCACGTACCGGCGCGTCGAAAAAATCACCGGCCTGCTCGGGACCGCCGTCAATGTAGTGCAAATGGTCTTCGGCAATACCGGCGACAATTCCGGCACCGGTGTTTGCTTCACGCGTGATCCTTCGACTGGCGAGAAATCTTTCTTCGGCGACTTCCTTATCAATGCCCAGGGCGAAGACGTGGTCGCCGGCATTCGCACGCCCATGCACCTGAAAGAAATGGCCAAGCTGATGCCGAAAGTTTACAAGCAGCTCGAATCGGTGCGCACAAAACTCGAGAAGCACTATCGCGACATGCAGGACATGGAGTTCACTGTCGAGAACGGCAAGCTCTACATGCTCCAGACGCGGACAGGGAAGCGCTCTCCCGGAGCCGCCTTCCAGATGGCCGTGGATATGAGGAACGAAGGCCTCATCAAGCTTGAAGAAGCACTTGAAAGAATCAAAGGTGAGGATATCGAGCGCCTCTTCTACCCGATCCTCGACCCCTCGCTTCCGCGCAAGGAATTCGCCGCGCGAAAAATCACCGCCGGCATCAACGCGGTTCCAGGTGCGGCGGTCGGCAAAGCTGTCTTCACGGCGGGCGACGCGGAAGCCTGGGCATCGCGTGGCGAGCGCGTGATTCTGGTCCGCAGGGAGACGAGCCCGGAAGACGTTGGAGGGATGTACGTAGCGCAGGGAATCCTCACCTCCACGGGTGGCAAGACGAGCCATGCCGCCGTTGTTGCGCGGGGCTGGGGGAAATGCTGCATCGTCAGCGCCGAGAAACTTGAAATTGACCCCGATAAAAAAGTCATGTCTTCGAATGGCCGCGTCGTCCGCGAAGGCGAATGGATCACGCTCGATGGCGGCGACGGCACGGTTTATTCAGGCGAGATCGCGCTTGTCAGGCCGGAGCCCCCCAAGGCCTTCGCCACGCTCATGAAGTGGGCCGATAGCGTGCGCAAAATCGGTGTCCGCGCCAACGCCGATACGCCGCACGACGCGAAGGTCGCACGCGAAATGGGCGCGGAAGGCATCGGCCTCTGCCGCACCGAGCACATGTTCTTCAAGGATTTCGAGCATCCGGAAAGGAGCGGCGAGCGCCAGCAGGCCATTCAGGAAATGATCCTGGCCGATTCCACCGAGGCGCGGCGCAAGGCGCTCGATAAGCTGCTCCCATTTCAGCGCCGCGATTTCGTCGGTCTTTTCGAAGCGATGAACGGCCTGCCGGTCGTCATCCGCCTGCTCGATCCCCCCCTGCACGAATTTCTGCCCAAGGACCCGGCGAAGCAGGAGGAATTGGCGAGGAACCTGGGCATCAGCCGCGAAGTGGTCCTCCGGCGCATGGAGCAGTTGAAGGAAGCCAACCCGATGCTTGGTCTCCGCGGCTGCCGCCTCTGCATCATTTATCCGGAAATTCTCGAGATGCAGGTGCGCGCCATCATCGAAGCGGCCATCGACTGCCAGAAGCGGGGCATTAAAGTAATACCTGAAATCATGCATCCGCTCACCCTCGACAAAAAAGAGATGAAGATTCTTGAAGTCGCCACCCGCCGCGTCGCCGACGACATCATTTCCAAGGCTAAAGTAAAACTTCACTATCTGGTCGGCACCATGATTGAGCTGCCGCGTGCCGCTCTCCTCGCCGACCAGATCGCGGAAATCGCCGAATTCTTCTCCTTCGGCACGAATGACCTGACGCAAACCACTCTCGGCCTCTCGCGCGACGACGCCGGGCGCTTCCTGCCGGAATACGTGGACGAACGGAAAGCGGGAATCTTCAAAGCCGACCCGTTCCAATCCATTGATGTCCCCGGCGTTGGCATGTTGGTGGACTGGGGCATCAAGCGCGGCCGCGCCACGCGCCCGAAACTCGAAGTCGGCATCTGCGGTGAGCACGGCGGGGAAGCGGAAAGCGTCAAATTCTGCCATCGCGTCGGCATGGACTACGTCAGCGCCACGCCCTTTTGCGTTCCGATCGCGCGCCTCGCCGCCGCCCAGGCCGTGATCGAAGAAAAGAAGCAAAAGAAAGCGAAATGACATCGCGACTAGAAGCGGCAGCTGCAGCTCACGGTCCAGAGCTTTTTAGGGGGTCGGAGCTTCAGCTCCGACATAAAGGCGCGGGAGAATTTGGGCTTTAGCCCCTGAGGTAATTCGTCTTCGATGTCGCCATTATTTGGGTAGATCACCTAGGCAAAAAGGAGCCAGCGATTCGCCCCCTCGACTCTCGGCCCCTCATCATCGGCATCTGCGGAGGCACCGGCTCCGGCAAGACCACCATCACCAGCCGCATTATCGAAGCGCTTTCGGAAGCAAACGTCGTCGTCCTCCAGCAGGACAACTATTACAAGGGCTTCGCCGAGCTCTCTTTCGAAGAGCGCGTGAAGCTCAATTTCGATCATCCCGATTCGATGGACACGCCCCTGCTCGCCGAGCATGTCCGCCGGCTGCGCGAGGGCCAATCCATCGAGCGCCCCACCTACGATTTCGCGAATTTTCGCCGCACGGACCAAACCGTCCGCATCGCCCCGCGCGCCGCCATCATCATCGAGGGCATCTTGATTTTCGAGAGCAAAGCCCTGCGCGACCTGATGGACATCAAAATCTTCGTGGATACCGACGCCGACCTGCGCTTCATCCGCCGCCTCACCCGCGACATCCGCGAGCGCGGCCGCACCATGGACATGGTCGTTGACCAGTACATGGCCACCGTCCGCCCGATGCACCTCGAGTTCGTCGAACCTTCGAAGCGCTACGCCGACGTCATCATCCCAGAAGGCGGCCACAATGAAGTGGGAATTGACCTGATGATCCAGAAAATCCGCTCGCTCGTTCCGCGCTAGCCGCCGGCGCGCCGACAACTCAAGCAGATTCTGAATCATTCTCCAGTAGGGCGGCCCTTCAACAATTACTTGAAGTTTCTTTTTAAATCCTCTCTGCGTCCTCTGCGCCTCTCACAATCCCGATGGGGTTGTGACCCTGAGCTTGTCGAAGGGTGCGTTAAAAATGCTTTTCGTCTACGTCGGCATTCTGAGGAAAAAATAAACCGCGAGGAACCCAAAAATCGCGTCCGGCGCCCAGCCCGCCAGCAACGGCGGCAATTGCCCAACCGACCCCATGGCTTCGAAGAGCGCCGCCGTCGCCCAGTACACGATCCCGATTCCCACCGCCAGTGCGAGGCCGCCGATGGCGCCGCGCGTCCCGACCAGAAACGCGAAGGGCGCGCCAAGAAAAACAATGACCGCTGCGATCATCGGAAAAGCGAATTTCTTCTGCCATTGCACGGAAAGCCGCGAAGTATCAAAACCCGCCTGCTGCAGGCTCTTGATGTACTCGCCCAGTTGCCGCCAATTCATCTGGTACGATTGCCGCACCTCGCGCCGGAAGTAGGTCGGCGGTTCCACCAGCTCGGGAAGGGAAGTCACCTTGAAGGGCGCGTACTCCGTGATTTGCCCCTCCTTGAAATCGCGCACCCAGCCGCCGGCCAGCGCCCACGTGTTTTCCATCGGCTCCCAGGTGGCCCGGCTCGCGTAAATGCGCCTGCGGATTTGGAAGGTTTCAGGATCGAGTTCGAAGACGTTCAGCCCGCCGAAAAGCTGCCGGTCGAAATCAAAGAGTTCGTAGTTATAGACCTTGTTGTTCTCGCCGAAAATCCACTGCCGCGCCGGCTGGAAGTACGTTTGCGCCGGCCGCCCTTTGATCTGGTTGCGCAACGCGTCCTGGCGCTGATTGGCGTAGGGAAGAATCGTGTCGTCGAGCAAAAACATTCCGCCTGCCAGCAGGCATCCGGCAAGCATCAGCGGCAGAACCAGCCGATAGAGGCTGATGCCGCTCGCCTTGAACGCGATCACTTCGTTGTTCTTCGCGAGCACAGCCAGCGTGACGAGCGTCGCCACAAGCGTCGCCAGCGGCGCGAGCTGATACACCATCAGCGGCACGAGATAGCGGAAATACTCGGCGACCATCGAAAGCGGAATGTTGTTGCGCGAAATATCGGCGAGCAAATCGAAAAGTGTGAAAGCATCAAAAATGAGCACGAACCCCACGAGCAGCACGAGAAAGTAATAAAAAAACCTTTGAAGCAGGTAGATATCCATGAGCATCGGAAAACCGACCGCCGACCCCGCCCCGATCGCGTGCCGTATCCCCACGGCCGGCCGCACGCGCGTAATCGGCCCGTTCGAAGTGCGCGCGGGCGCCATCTCCGAATCGAGCCGCTGTGTTTTCCGGTACTGCGAAAAATGCTGCTCGAACCAGCCGATCACCCGGCTCGGCCTGTGAATATTTTCGACGCGCCGCAGGAAATACAGGCCGATGATTGTCGCCACAAAATTCGCCACCCACACGCCGGCCCAGGGCGCCACCGACCCCTGCTGCGCCAGATGCGCCCCGCTCACGAAAAGAAAATAGTAGCCGCCGATCAGCACTAGCGTCAGGATCATGCCCGTGGCGCGTCCCCCGCGCCGTGGCCGCACGCCGACAGGCACTCCCAGCAGCGCGAAAACGAGACAGGCCGCCGGAAAAGCCAATCGCCGGTGAAGCTCCACGCGCGCGGCTCTCCAGTCCGGGCCCCTGGCGTTCACCAGGCCGCTGAGATCCTGTTCGGCGCCGGTGAAGACCACGGACTTGGGCGTTGCGGGTGCGGGTGGCGAAATATCCACGGGAATGTCGCTCTCGCCAAAGGTGGTGACGTTGTAATGTTCGGGCTCGCGCGGGTCATACTCGTGCGTGCTGCCGCTCCCGAGGTGCAGATCCATCCGGTCCTTGTCGTGTGCCGTGCCCGGATTGACGACCACCAGCGCATCCTCCGCGATCGTGATTTCGGATCCCTGCGCCCCGCCCGTGGACGCCAGGAACACGCCGCGCCAGTGCGTCGCTGCCGCTTCCACGTCTTGCACGTATAATACGAAATGCGGAAAGCGTTCATCGAACACGCGTGGCTGGATGGCGAAGGGCGCTTGCGAGGAGCGCAAGTCGTCTTCGAGGCTGCGCAGCGTGCGCATGGAGACGGGGCTCAGCCAGAACGTGGTCAGGAGAGTGATGCAAGCCGTCGCCAGCGCCACGAATCCTACGGGGAGCAGCAGCCGCCTCATGCTGATTCCCGATGCGTGCAGCGCGACGATTTCGCTGTCCGCCGAAAGCCGGCCGAGCCCGATCAGCACCCCGACGAGCACGGCCATCGGCAGCGTGAATCCGAGCACCGGCGGAATCGAAGAAAGGAAAAGCAGCGCCACGGTCCCGATGCCGCTCGGGTGACGGACAATCAAATCCATCAGGCGCACGAGTTGGGGTACGAAAAATACGAACGTGAAGACAGCGAGGCCCAATACGGCGTGCGAACCCACTTCGCGGGCAATGTATCGGTCGAGCAGGCGCATGATTGCGCGTTTTCATTCTAGCATGGGCGCTCTTTTCGAGACGCCGGGGCTTCGTCCCGCGTTACAATTTTCCCGAGGCGATGCCTGCAGTCCGGGTTGGCAGTCCCATTCCGGCGATGATTTCCTCACATGCGAAATTTCTCTTTCTCTCTTTCATGAGGCGCTCCCCCATTGAGCCGCATTAGTCTCGTCATCCTCTGGCACATGCACCAGCCGCAGTACCGCGACCCCGCCACGGGCGAGTATCTGCTTCCGTGGACTCGCCTCCACGCGCTCAAGGACTACTGGGGGATGGTGAAAATCCTGGGAGAATTTCCCGGTGTCCACGCCACTTTCAATTTCGTTCCGCTGCTCGCCGCCCAAATCGAGGAGTACGCGAGCGGGAAATTCAGCGAGCCGTGGTTCGACGTTGCCTTCGCTCCCGCCGACAAACTCACTCCCGAGCAGAAGCACGACGCCGTGAAGCGAGCTTTCCAGGTGAACGAGACTTACATTCAACGCTGGCCGCGCTTTGCCGAGCTGCGTTCGCAGGTCCGCTCCGGCGGCGCCGGAGCTGCTGTCGCCCACTTCGCACCGCGCGACTGGCGCGACTTGCAGCTTCTCTCCCAGCTTGCGTGGATGGATGAGGAGTACATCGCGAAAGATCCCGCCGTCAACAAGCTCGCCGGGAAGGGAACGAACTACACGGAAGACGACAAGGCCGCCTTGCGCGCCAAGCAGCTCGAGCTGCTTGCCGCCGTCCTGCCCGAATATCGCCTCGCCGCCGAGCGCGGGCAAATCGAAATTTCGACCACCCCTTACTACCATCCGATCCTCCCGCTCCTTTGCGATACCGATATCGCGCGTGTCTCGAATCCGCACACGCCGCTTCCGCAGCCGCATTTCCACTACCCGCAGGATGCCCGCGAGCAGCTTGCGCGGGCGCGTGCCTATCATCAACGCGTCTTCGGCAAACCTCCCGCAGGACTCTGGCCCTCGGAAGGCTCGGTCTCGGACCAGGCGCTCGAAATCGCCGCGGAATTGGGATTTCAATGGTTCGCCACGGATGAAGGCGTCCTGGGCCGCACGCGCAATATCGGTTTCTGGCGCGACGCTTCCGGCTATCCCGAAAATGGCCCGGCCCTTTACTCCCCGTGGCGTCTCGAGCGCGGCGGACGCTCGATGACCGGCTTCTTCCGCGACCACTACATTTCCGATCTCGTCGGCTTCGTCTACAGCCGCATGCCCGCGCAGGCGGCCGCCGAAGATCTGCACCGCCGCATCCGCATGATCGGGGATCGTCAACCCGCTGGCAAAACCGCCACCGTCAGCCTGATTCTCGATGGCGAAAACGCCTGGGAATTTTATCCCGGCAACGGCCGCGATTTTCTCCGCCAGTTTTATTCACGCATCGAGAAAGATTCGGACATCCGCCCGCTCACGATCACCGAAGCGATCGCCGCCGCCCCCGAGGCGCCGCGCCTGGACAAGATTTTCCCTGCCTCCTGGATCAACGCGAATTTCGACGTCTGGATCGGCCACGCCGAAGATGTCCGCGCCTGGGATCTTCTTCGCGATGCGCGCGAAGCCTATGAGCGCGCCGCCCAGCGCGCGCAAAAAAACGGCGGCGCCTCCGGAAAGAAAGACGCCGCCAAGAATCAGCCCGACCTTGCGCGCTCCTATGAAGCCGTCCTCGCGGCCGAAGGCAGCGACTGGTGCTGGTGGTATGGCCCCGAGCACGGCTCCGTCAACGACGCCGAGTTCGACCAGCTCTATCGCAAACATCTCTCCGAAATCTATTCGGCGCTGGGCGAACATGTCCCAGACGCCCTCGCCCTTCCCATCAAGAGCGCCGCTGAGCGCGCTCGCCGCGAAGTTGCTTCCTCTTATCTTCAGGTCGTCGTGGACGGCCGCGAGAGCACTTACTTCGAATGGCTCGGCGCGGGCACCTATTCGACCGACCGGCGCACCAGCGCCATGCACGGCCGCAACTATGTCCTCGGCGATATATTTTTCGGCTTCGGCCCCGCACACTTTTATCTGCGCGTGGACCCCATTGCCGAAGCCATCGCCGAATTCCCGGATTTCCAGCTCCGTCTCACTCTCTGGGACACGCGCGAAACGCGCATCACTCTCAGCGTTGAAAAATCAAAGATCGTGCAGTGCGTTGTCGAGCAAGGTGGCCTTTGCCTCTTGCATCCGGAATCGCTCGTCAAGACAGCCTTCGGGAAAATCCTCGAGTTCTCGGTCGCCCGCGAGCTCTTCGACCTCCATGGCCGGCGTGAACTCCTCTTGAGCGTCGCGCTGTGGGAAGGCGGCTTGCCCGTTGACGTGCTGCCGAGTGAAGGCGTGCTTTCCGTCCCGCTTGGGGAAGAAAATTTCGCCTGGCCGCCCGAATAGCCCGCCACGCAAAATCCCCCGCCGAGATCGTTGCCAGTCCTCTTTCGAAGTGATACAAGATTCCCCGGTCGGGGCGTTCCCGGGCGCCGCGCGGAAATCCGCGCGCCCTCGAAATATTCCGGAAGGACGTCCTATGGCTGACCCTGCGCCATCCTCGCCCTCTGCCTCCCGCCCCCGCGCCCTCGACACCATCCTCATCGGCGGCTTGATCGCGGGCATCCTCGATGGTCTCGACGCGATCCTTTTTTATCGCTGGGCCTTTGCGGTCCCGCCGGATACGCTTTTTCAAAGCATCGCCTCGGGGCTTTTCGGCCGCCATTCCTTCCAAATGGGCTGGACGAGCGTCCTCATCGGCGTGCTTTGCCATTTCACCATCGCCATCGGGGCGGCGGCCGTCTTCTACGCCGCAAGCCTCCGCCTTACTTTTCTTTTCGAAAGGCCGTTCGTCTTCGGCCCCGCCTTTGGAATCTGCGTGTACCTGGTGATGCATTACGTCGTTCGCCCGCTCTCCGCTGTCCCGCCGCGCACCGTTCCCGTGACGCACATCGAGCTCGCCAACTTGCTCTTCGCGCACCTCTTCTTCGTCGGTTTGCCCGTCGCTCTCATGGCGCGCAAGTCCGCGCGTACCTCGAACGGCGCCTAAAAAGTAGCCATCTTATAAACGCGCGACAGTGACTAAATGCGCCGTAGGGGCACGGCACGTCGTGCCCTACAGCCTAAAAAGTTGCGAAATCGGAATCTACTCAGAGGGTTTTTGGTCGGGGGAAAAATCGACAAGAGTGTTTACCAGGCAGGCCAAATTATCCAGAGAAGGGAACTGCCAGGAGGGGAGGGTAATCAGACACCACTCCCTGCCAGAGAATGCCCGTAGGGGCACGGCATGCCGTGCCCTTACGCTCCTACATGGAATTGATGAATTGCCCCTCAGTCGCGCGTGGGGGGCGGCGGTGGCGGATTCGACGGTGGCGGAGGTGGCGTCTCTCTCACGACCATCCCCTGTCCGGCCGGCGAATTCACGAATTTGCAGACGTCCTTCACCGCGCTGCTCAACCTCATCGTGGAAGTCCCGTACACCGCCGTCCCGCCGCGCTGAAACACGGTAAACCGGTAATTCCCGGACCAGCCCCACGCTTCGAGCATGAAGTCGGATTTCTTCGGCTCGAGCGTGATCGAAACATTGGGACACTTATCCACCATGTGCTTCATGATTTCCGGGCGGGGAACGATCGAATTAGGTGCGATATAAATTTTGATTGGCTTCGCTTGTGCGAACGCTGCGCCCGCGCTTCCCAGCATCAGCAACACCGCAGCCATTATGATTCTCTTCATGGTTGTCCTTTTCCCCCGCTGCTACATCCCCCTACTATTATGGACGACATCCCCTCCCAAAAGGTTGCGCCGCCCGTCCCCGCGTGTCAAGAGAGTTACATCTCGCCCACCGCAGCCAGCTCCGGCTGCTTGTTCTGGGTTCATTTCTCCCCAATTCTCATTTTTGCAATAAGGGAATTACATGATATAGAAACTGTCGTTCGGGGACGTCGCGCTGCCTTATGAGGTACGGCCCGGTGCAAATCCTCATCTCAGTACTCTTGTTGTCAGCCTTCTGGCACCCGACCAATCTTTCTTCTGAAATCGCGCACCCCTTCGAACCGGCTGCCACGCCAGCGGTCACTGCTTCAAGAAGCAGCAATATTGAGAACCCTTTCGAGCCTGTCCAGGGACCGGCGAACGCCGGGCAACAAACACAAGACAAGGCCCCCGGCGCGCAAACACCTTCGCCCGCTTCCGCGCCTCCTCAGCCGCCAAAGCCGGCCCCCAACTTGGGATTTCCCACCCGTTGGAAATCCACCAATACGGGATTTATTCGCACACTTCACTTCGAGGGAGATTCCATCACCGGGGAGACTGATTTGTCTGCCAATTCACCTCAAATGGCAGGCTCTTCAGAAATCAAGCTCAAGAAAAAAGGCACCAAGTACGTTGGCACTGTCTATGTGCACAGAATCAGGTGGGACGGCACAGCCACGTGCTCTGAAAGCAATCCCATCGAGTTAACTTCCGTTACGCCGACTCGCATCGAGGGAAGAATGTTCGGCCCACCGTTTAATGCCAGATTTGATTGGAAGACGTGCTCCTTCACATCTCCAGAAGACTGGCATTCGATCGTTTGGATTCCCATCGACTAAAAGAACTGCGCGGACGTACACCCACCCCGCAAGCCGGTTGCCACCGGTCCGTTCTGCGATTCAAATTGGACCTGGTGAATTCCGGCCTAGGACCCAGCCCCCGCCGCTTTCTCCCCGAATGACTTGATCGCGGATGCCTCGTCGTGATGAATCTCAAACACGCGGTCGAGATGCGTCGCCTCCAGCAGTTCCCGCACCTTCTTGTTCAGCTTCATCAACTTGATATGGCCGCCCGCTTTGCGCGTCTTCGTGAAACTCGAAACGAGTTCGCCGACACCGGAGCTGTCCACGTACTCCACTTCTTCCAGATTGATTAGCAGCCGGTTATTTCCTTTCTCGATGTGCTCGCGCACGATATCGCGGAGCAATACGTTGCCTTCGCCGAGCGTAATCCTGCCAACGATGTCCAGTATCGTCACCCCATCCACTTGCCGTGACGTGCAGCGCATCCGGATCGTGGTTCTGCTTTCCATCCCGATCCCCGTGCGGTCCAGGATTTCCGAAGCCGTCTTGGCAATTTCCGGTGATTCCGTGCGCACGACCACCAGAGAACGGTTCTGCTTCAAAACATCCCGGAAAAACGCCGCATCTTCCGCGCACTCTTCTCCTGGAGTCGGCGCCGGCCTCTCGGGTGTTGCCACGAGAGCCTTGCCGACCGCCGCGCCGGCTCCCGCTCCCGCAAGCCCGAGCAGAGCAGCCGCCCCCAGTCCCACCGCTGCCACCTGCCCGATCCCCGGGACCGCCAACAGTGCCACCGCCGCGACGCCCAATCCCGTCGCCCCGCCCGCAAAGATTCCTGCATAGGCGGAATCGAGATCCCGGAACGTTGCCTCCGTGTCCGACCGGGTCAGAAACACGATCGATTCCTTCGGCACACTCTTCTTCAGCAGCTCGTTTACCGCCTCCTCCGCCGTCGTCCGCGAAACGTAAACGCCGATACAAGTCTCCATGCCGTCCTCCTTAATGGATTTCGCTTTTCCTGAAAATTGCCGGCGGTTAGTTCTGCGGAGTTAAATAACCTCTTGAGTGTAAACCCGCTATCTCGAACTGGCTCGGGAGATCGTCCCCTCTTGTTGTCCGCGCCCGAGACTGTCACTTCCTTTTGCTTTTCCGGCTTGCCCGGTAACCTACACCAGAACTCCCTCCCCGCGCAACATCTCTCCCAATTTGCACCCCGTTACTCGGCCATTTGGTTCGACAGACGGGCTGGGTGTTTGGGGTCGGTAAATTCGAGCAGTTCGATGGGCGCGCCGTTTTCGACGATGAATGCGATGCGGACGCCGTCGGAGGGGCTGTTCGGAGGAATCAGGATTTCTCGGCCGGCAAGCTCGGAGGAGAGGTCGGTCACTTCAAACGCAACGTGCGCCACTCGCCGGACGAGATCGGGAACCGCCGCATCTGCTTCGAAGCGCATCCATTCCACGCCGAATTCGCTTTTTTGGTGGCTGACGACAAAAAGTTTCAGGTGTTTCACGTGGGTCTCCCCAGGCTTCGATTCGTTAGTGGGAATCCCGATGTGGTGATACCGGCGCATTGTTTTCTCTCCAGGAGATCTGGCGCAAGATTCTACTCTATTCGTCACCGCGTTTGAATCGCGCCGAGCCTTCCGAAAGCACAATCGGGCCGGCCCGAGCGGCGCCTCACAGAACTGCTGAGATCAATTGGACGTGTAGTTGGCCAAACGGAAGTAATCCGTTTCATCCGTCACCGCGGCCCCTTGGCGATGCCCGTCCGCTGCTCAGCAACACTCCCCGACGTGTCCGCGCTTCTTTCAGACACGGGAGTTAAGGAAGGCTTGAAGTACGCTTTTCCAAACTTCTGGCTGCGGTTGCCAAAATTCAAATAGCATAAACAGTTCGCCCGAAATCTCTGCAACAAGAGCGTCAAGGCTGGGCTCTATCGCGCCGAGGGGCAAAACTTTTGCCCAGCGGCTTTCATTCTCATGTGATTTCCTGCCAGCCATCGTGATAGCACGCAGCTGATCCGTGGCACTAAGGATACGCCCGGCAAGCCCGCGATGAGCTACTTCGATGTGGATACGTGTCTCAGGTGCTAGATCCAGTGCACGATACAGCGCAGCACAGTGCTGAAGTCCTTCGGCAATTCTCCAGATCCGAGTGTCGAAATAGACAGTCATATTGGGCTTCACCCGGTCGTCCGAATCTTCCTCAAGCAGCCTTGCAAAATAGAAATAACCCCGCCTATTCAGTGACCAGATGTCGAATCTGTCGATGATCGTTGTTGCTTGAATTACAGCCCGGACCCCATCGCGCATGGGTTTTGGCGAATACTCCTCCCGCGTCAGCACAGCCCCAATCGGCCAACCAGTGTTTCTGCCGACGGATTTCTGGGCTGCGGCCAGCAAGTCGGCTTGGGACCAGCTGGTGCCAACACCAACTGGGTAATGAGCGATTTCCAGGTAGGCCGGCTCGTTCCCTCGTTCAGTCATTCTCGTTTCCTAGCTTTTCGCAATTCGCGCAGCGCCGACTGCCTTTGTTCATTGACCCAATTCTGGAAGTCGCCTCCCTCCGTGAGTGCAGGAGTCCCCGAAGTTCCGGAAGGCAGCGACAGGCCCATTTCACTCAGCAACGCGCGGAAATGGTCAAGCACTTCTGCCTGACGTCGCGAAACGGCGATTTTCAGCAGCGACCTGAACTGATCCGGACCTGCAATGATCACAGTCTTTGCCGCAACATCACGAATGTAAATCGAACCTTCCTTCAAAATTGGTTTTCCATCTTGCCCCTTAAAATCTCGGCCGCAGAAGAGGGGGCTGTCGTCAAAACCTTGAACAGAAATCACAGGGTAAACGGCCGAGTTCGCCTCAATCTTGTGGACTTGTAGCTGTATGCGCTGGCCTGAGGCTAGGTAGCTGTCGACGGACTGTGAAAGACGCGTCGTCTCGTACGACCGTGATACCGATGCGTCCATTCCTGGATCAGGTATGAGCTTTCCGGCAGCCTCTTCCTTGAAACCGATGACAACGTAACCGCCGCCTGCGTTCGCCTGTCCTATAACATGCTTTATAAGTTTCGCGCCGAAGTCGTTGGCCTGGTCGAACGCTATGCCGCTCTTATATTCCGCAGTCGCTGTCTCCTCAGGGTACAAGACGAGTGTTGTTAAATACCCTAATTTCTCACGGTCCATGGCGATCCAAAATTGTTTTCCCCAGCTCCAATCACGGCTTCTCGAAGACCGATGGTACCATCGAGACAGAGCACGGCAACATTGACCTCCGACCTCACCTATATCGCGATTCAAAAATCTCGGGGCCAACTTTGAGCGTTGGCCACCACCTGCTTTCGAATCGCAGGAAAACGCAAAACCCAACGCCATCCGGTCATGCGCCGAATCACGGCGAGTGTCCGTTAGGGAAATAAAAGTACCTTCGCGGGGTAACTCTCATCAGATCAATCGTTTCGTTGTCGTTTTGCACCCGCCTTTCGAACATGGTGCTAGGCGTGTCGTAGGGCTCGGTACATCCACTTCCAACGACGACCTGCTCGAGTTCATCCTTCGCAGTGGCCATTACGAATCGGACGGAGTTCGCTGAAATATTCCTATTGATAAGCTCCACAGTGTACTCGTCGACGTCTCGATAAACTAACCGACGACCTCCGGGATGATGGCTCAATCTGAGACACGCTTCGCGGCTCAGCGGGACATAGGTGACAGCCCCCGGCGCAAGAAATCCAACCTGTCGCCCACCCTCCGGAGGGACAACAACAACAGGAACATCGCACAAGATGAAACCCTTTCCAATCGGCGCGCGCAGCACCTGCCACGAGGCACGAATAACGGTCGTCGCAACCATGTTCGCTGTGTTGAAGACGTGTCTAAGGAATGGAATCTCGTTCACAACCACCTTTATTCCGTGACGGCGGACCACGTCAACCATCGCCTTGGCAGATACGTCCATCTTCTCGCCCGTGTGTTGCTCGTATGAGTCAATCACCCCTTGCATTCGACCCTCATTCACTGCCACGAGACGCATCGCTTCTTGAACATTCCGCTCCCACATAGCCGACACAAATTCCCTCATCGACGGCACACGCGAATACTGAAGTCCCACGAAGTGAGCTACAAGACTTTGAACGTAATGGCCCGGGAGCCCGGCTATTGGGGATATCAAGTTCCGAACGCCCGTCGCACAATCGCCATCAACTTGAGCAAGTACGACCGATTCCAATCGTTGGTCCTTCAGCTCGTTTTTCGGTTTGGCCGCATACAAATCTTTTTCACAACAAATTACTTTGGGATGGCGCTCCGCAAACTGCCTCTTTTCCCGGTCGTACACCCAGAGCAGGCCTCGCTCATTAACGAAGCGATTCTGATAAACGATTGGAACGTAATGATGCAGCTTCGGTTGACTCATCTTTATGAAAGTGGGTGGAACCGCCATTCCGTCCGTAATCGCATTCACAGTTGACGTCATCGCTTCCCAGGTGGCTGGCCAATCCCCAAACTTTGCTATCTCCGGAGTTTTTACTTCAAGGTGCCGCATTCACGCGGGTTTTGCAAGGACACGGATTTTGACTTTCAACCCGTGGCGTCCAACTTCCAACCTCTAATCCCCTGTAACCCCGAAAAATT
>Ga0187781_10001796_pt1 | contig 16338 bp, 13 predicted proteins | sample 0715_SJ02_MP02_2_FD_132447 | JGI IMG/M metagenome (GOLD analysis project Ga0187781, IMG submission 132447) | Tropical peat soil microbial communities from peatlands in Department of Meta, Colombia - 0715_SJ02_MP02_20_MG | ecosystem: Environmental > Terrestrial > Soil > Wetlands > Peat | place...
CGGCCTGGCGCGGCTGGCCGGGCGGCTGCTCGGCCAGGAGGCGCGGCGCAAGGGCGTGCACGTGCTGCTCGCCCCGACGGTCAACCTGCAGCGCAGCCCGCTCGGGGGCCGTCACTTCGAGGCGTTCTCGGAGGATCCCCTGCTCACCGCCGAGATGGCAGCCGGATACGTGACCGGCGTGCAGGACCACGGCGTCGCCGCGACGGTCAAGCACTTCGTGGCGAACGACTCCGAGACGCAGCGGTTCACGGTGAGCGTGCAGGTCAGTGACCGTGCCTTGCGCGAGCTGTATCTGGTGCCGTTCGAGACCGCCGTCATCGCGGCCGGTGCGTGGGCGGTGATGTCCGCCTATAACAGCGTCGGCGGCACGACCATGACCGAGCACGCGCCGCTTCAGCTAGGCGTGCTCAAGCGGGAGTGGGGCTTCGACGGCGTCATCATGTCTGACTGGATGGCCGCGCGGGACACCGTGCGCGCCGCGGTCGGCGGCCTGGACATCGTCATGCCCGCCATGGCCAGTCCGTGGGGCGAGCGGCTGGCCGCCGCCGTCCGCGACGGCCTGGTTGCCGCCGACGTGGTCGACGAGCAAGCCCGGCGGGTGCTCCGGCTCGCGGCGCGCGTCGGGGCGCTGGCCGGCGCGCCGGAGTCGGTGCCACCGGCCAGCCGGCCGCCGGTGCTCGACGGCCCCGCTCTCGCCCGGCAGATCGCGGCGCGCTCGGTCGTGCTGGCCGCCAACCCGACGGGCCTGCTGCCGCTCGACGCGGGCGCCATCACGTCGGTCGCGCTGATCGGGGCGCTGGCGAGGGATGCCAGGGGACTCGGTGGCGGCAGCGCCACGGTGTTCCCCGCGCGCGTGGTATCGCCGCTGGACGGCCTCGCCGCGGCGCTGCCGGACTCGGTCAAGCTGTCCTTTGCCGTTGGCGCCGATCCGCGCACGACGCTCGCGCCCGCCGGACCGCCGCACTGGACTGCGCTGCGGGTCACGTTCCGCGACGCCGGGGGGCGCCCGCTGCACGAGGCCCCGCTGGCCACCGGCGCGGGGCGCTGGCTGCAACTGCCCGACGGCGTGGACCCGCACGCGCTCGCCAGTGTCGAGATCTCCGGCCGCCTGACGGCTGAGGTGGCAGGCACGCACCAGCTCGCCATCCGTGGCGTCGGCGACTTCGTCCTGGCGGCGGCGGGCCAGATCCTCTTCGACGGCCGGGTCGATGCGCCGGCCGGGACCGCCGCCACCGCGTTCCTGACTCCACCCGAGCGTCGCATCCCGGTCGAGCTTGCTGCCCGGTCGGCCACCGATGTGACGCTGACGCAGCGCGTCAGCCTGGCCCGCGGATTCCCCGCGGTGTCGCTGGCGCTCGGCTACGCGGCTCCCGTGCTCCCGCCCGACGAGCTGCTCGCCGAGGCCGCGGCCGTCGCCAGTACCGCCGACGTCGCGGTCGTCGTGGTGGGCACGACCGACGAGGTGGAGTCCGAGGGCTTCGATCGCGCGAGCCTCGTCCTGCCGGGCCGGCAGGACGAGCTGGTTCGCCGGGTGGCCGCGGCCAACCCGCGGACCGTCGTCGTGGTGACCGCCGGCTCACCGGTCGAGCTCCCGTGGGCCGATGACGTCGCGGCGGTGCTGCTCGCCTGGTTCGGCGGTCAGGAGGCGGGGCACGCGGTGGCCGACGTCCTGCTCGGCGCGACCGAGCCCGGTGGCCGGCTGCCGACCACCTGGCCGGTCCGCGAGGCCGACTGCCCAGTCCTCGATACGACGCCGGACAACGGCATACTGCGCTACGACGAGGGGGTGTTCATCGGGTATCGAGGCTACGAGCGCGCGGGCATCGTGCCCCGATACCCGTTCGGGCACGGCCTCGGCTACACGACGTGGGAGTATGAGGAGATTCAGGCGGACTCGCGGCAGGTGACGGTGACCGTGCGGAACTCGGGACCGCGGGTCGGCCGCGACGTCGTGCAGGTCTACGTCGGCCCGGTCGCGGCCGACCCGGACCGGCCGACCAGGTGGCTAGCGGGATTCGCCGGCGTCACCGCCGGGCCGGGGGAGCGCTGCATGGTCTCCATCGGCCTGCCGGAGCGCACCTTCCAGCGGTGGGCGGCGCTACCGGCCGGCGGAGCATGGCAGACGACGCCAGGCGAGTACGTCGTCGAGGCCGCTCGCAGCCGCCGGGATGTGCGGCTGACCGCCGTCGTGCGGATCGGCTGACGGCGGTCGGCCTGATGCCCGAGATGAACGTCGCGCAACCCGCGCCTGCGCCCGCGCCTGCCGTCGCCGGGGTGGCCCGCCGCACCGGGTTCCGGCGTCTCATGATCAACCTGGGCATCGCCGGCGGTGCCCTGTCCGCGCTCTACGCCGGTGCCGGATCCGTGCTGGTGCCACAGCAGATCGAGGACATCGACCGGGCGCACAAGGTCGCGGTGCTCGGACTCATCGCCGGGGCGAGCGCTGCGTTCGCGCTCGTGTTCAACCCGATCGGCGGCGCACTGTCCGATCGGACCAGGTCGAGACTCGGCCGACGCGCCCCGTGGCTGATCGGCGCCCCGCTGGCGCTGCTGGTCGTGCTCGTGCTGGTAGGCCAGATCAGGGCGGTGCCGGTCCTGCTGGCGGCCTGGTGTGCGGCCCAGGGGCTGGCGAACCTCTACCAGGCCCCGCTCACCGCCGTGATTCCTGACCGGGTGCCGCGGGCGAGGCGGGGGACGGCCTCCGCGGTCACCGGCGTGGCCATGGTGCTGGGCGGCGTGGCCGGCGTCGGGGTGGCGAGCCTCTTCACGGCGCACCTCGGCTGGGGTTACCTGGCACTCGGCCTGCTGATGGCGGGAGCGGCGATCTCTTTCGTGCTCAACACCACCGACACCTCCTCGGCCGAAACGCCAAGGCACCCGCGCGACACCCGCCCGGTACCTGCCCGGCTCGCCGACTTCCTGTCCGCGCTGCGGTATCGGGATTTCCTCTGCGTGTTCGCCAGCCGGGCCGCGTCCCTGATGGGTTACTTCCTGATAGTCGGCTACGAGCTCTACATCCTCACCGACTACATCCGGCTGCCCGGCGGCATGCGGCCCGCACGAGGCATCGCGGTGCTCGCCGCGATCGCGGCCGTCGGCGCGCTGCTCGCCGCCGGCACCGCCGGGCCGCTGTCGGACCGGCTGAACCGGCGCAAGCCATTCGTCGTCGTCTCCTCGGCGATCGCCGGGGCCGGCTGCCTGCTGCCGGTACTGTCACCAACCTTCGGGGCGGTAGAGCTCTACGCCGCGTTCGCCGGGCTGGCGTTCGGCACCTACCTGTCCGTAGACGCCGCACTGGTGACCCTCGTGCTACCGCGACAGGAGACCGTCGCCAGAGACCTCGGCGTGCTCAACATCGCCAACGCCGGCCCGCAGGTGCTCGCGCCGCTGTTCGCCGCGCTGATCATCGGCCACCTCGGTGGCTACCGGGTACTGTTCATCATCGGCGGCTGCTGCGGCATCGCCGGCGCGATTGCCGTGCTGCCGGTCCGCTCGGTGCGCTGACCCGCTCCGATCCGGGCGAGCCGGACCGCGTCGATAGGGTGGCAGGTGATGGACGACCACACCCGGGACTGGTTTGCCCGCCGCACGTCACGCTGGCAGGACTGGCCGCCCGACCGGCTGCTCGCAGCCAAGCACCGGCTCGGGGCCACGATCAGCGTGGTCATCCCGGCCAGGAACGAACAGCGAACCATCTCCGGCGTGGTCGGCTCGATTGCGGCCGCGCTCGTGGCCAGGGTGCCGCTGGTCGACGAGCTGATCGTGATGGACTCGGACTCGACCGACGACACTGCCGCAGTCGCCGCGCGGGCGGGCGCCGTGGTCTACCGGACCGCCGAGGTGCTGCCCGCGGCGGGCAGCGTCCCTGGCAAGGGCGAGGCGCTGTGGAAGTCGCTCCTCGTGAGCAAGGGCGACCTGATCGTCTTCGTCGACGCTGACCTGACCCGGTGGGGGCCGCACTTCGTCTCCGGGCTGCTCGGGCCGCTGCTGACCGATGCCGGGGTGCAGCTGGTGAAGGGCTTCTACACCAGGGTGTGGACCGAGAGCGACGGCTCGGCCTCGACCGAGGGCGGCCGGGTGACCGAGCTCGTCGCCCGGCCGCTGATCAGTCTCTGGTGGCCAGAGCTGGCTGACGTGGTCCAGCCCCTGGCGGGGGAGTGGGCCGCCCGGCGGAGCCTGATGGAGTCGCTCAGCATTCCGGTCGGGTACGGAGTCGAGCTGGCCACGCTGATGGACACCGTGGCAGCGCACGGTCTGGACGCGGTCGCCCAGGTTGATCTCGGTTCGCGTGGGCACCGGCACCAGGCGAACCACGACCTGGCGCTGATGGCAGCCGAGCTGTTGCTGCTGGCCGAGCGCCGCCGCAGTCAGCGGGCCGCCGGGTCGGGTGCGCCCGCCGGCTCGCCCCGCGGGTCGGCCGTGCTGCGGCAGTTCGTCCGCGATACCCACGGCGAGGTGCAGCCGGTCACCAGGGCCGTTCCGCTGATCGAGCGGCCGCCCGTCGCCTCGGTACACGGCCGGTGAGCGACGGCGTGCCGAGCCTGCTCGCCCGGCCAGACCGAGGCGTGCTGCGACTCGGCAAGCACGTCTTCCCGGCTGGCCAGCCCCTGATCATGGCCATCGTGAACCGGACCCCCGACTCGTTCTTCCAGCCGGGGGTGACCTGGGCGGAATCGGCCGCCCTCGATCGGGTCCACCAGGCCATCGGCGACGGGGCCGACATCATCGACGTGGGCGGCATCCCGGCTGCGCCCGGCGCGGACGTGGACGTGGACGAGGAGATCCGCCGCACGGCCGGGTTCATCGCCGCCGTCCGGTCCAGCTACCCGGACGTGGTGATCAGCGTCGACACCTGGCGGCACGAGACCGCGCGCGCCGCCTGTGAGTCCGGTGCCGACCTGCTGAACGACAGCTGGGGTGGCTACGACGAGCGGCTTGCGGAGGTCGCCGCGGAGTTCGGCGCCGGTCTCGTCTGCGCGCATGTCGGCCGGCAACGGCCGCGCACCCGGCCATTCCGGGTTGGCTATGCCGACGTCATGGCAGACGTGCTGGTCCGGACCCTGGCGCTGGCCAGTCAGGCACTCCAGGCGGGAGTGCAGCCGGACCGGATTGTGCTCGACCCCGCGCACGACTTCGGGAAGAACACGTGGCATTCGCTCGAGGTCACGCGCCGGCTCGACGAGCTGACCGAGACCGGCTGGCCGGTCCTGGTGTCGCTGTCGAACAAGGATTTCGTGGGCGAGTCGCTGGACCTGCCGCCGGAACACCGGCTGGCCGGCACCCTGGCGGCAACCGCGGTGTGCGCGTGGCACGGCGCCCGCATCTTCCGGGTTCACCAGGTGCCCGAGTCGCGCCAGGTCGTGGACATGGTGGCGACGATCCGCGGCGACCGGCCGCCGACCAGGGCAGTCCGGGGACTTGCCTAGCCGATGCTCATCGCAGCCGCCCTGTGCCCGGCGCCGCCGCTGCTCGCCTGCGAGTTGACCGGCGCCGAACCGGTGCTGCCGGAACTTCGCCAGGCCTGCCGGGAGGCAGTGGACGAGCTGGTGCACGCCGACCCTGAGATGGTCGCCGTGGTGGGCGCCGCGCCCGAGACCCGGACCTGGGATCCGCGCGCCCGCCTGGACCTGACGGCCTATGCGCCGGCGCTCGCTGGCCTGGGCCGCTCGGTGCCGGGCACCGACCGCGACGCCGGCAACGCGGGTGTGCCCGGCCCGCCCGAGCACACCGCGACCGAGTCACTACGCGGGTTGCCGCTGCCGGTGGGCCTCGGCAGCCGACTCCTGGACGATGCCGGGTACGGGGGCGAGCGGCGCCTGCAGTCGGTCGGCGCGGACACGCCCCCGGTGGAGTGCGCCGCCCTCGGCTCGCGGCTCGCCGCTGCCGCCCCCCGCACTGCGCTGCTCGTCATGGCCGACGGCAGCGCGCGCCGGAGCCGCCGTGCCCCTGGCTACCTCGACCCGCGGGCCGGCCCGTTCGACGCCCAGGTTGCCCGCGCCATCCGCGACGGCGATATGACGGCCCTGCTCGCGCTCGACGCCGGGCTGGCCGCCGAGTTGCTGGCGACCGGGCGCCCGGCGTGGCAGGTGCTCGCCGGCGCGATGACCGGGCACCGGCCGTCGTGCCAGGTCCGGTACGACGACGATCCATTCGGGGTTGCTTACCTGGTCGCATCGCTGGCCGTCGGCTGACGGCAAGGGAAGTGGAGGAAACGTGGTGGATACCGGTCTCGCCGGCCGCGACGTCATGGTGTTCGGGGCCGCCGGTGCCCTGGGCTCCGGTGTCGCGGCCGCGTTCGCTGACGCCGGCGCCGCAGTGCTGGCCGCCGACCGCGTCATCCCGGCCGTCGAGCACCGGCTCGCCGGGGTCAGCTACCAGTCCGTCGACGTCCTGGACGACGCCGCGGTCGCCGCGCTGTTCGACGCCCGGCCGGCGCCCTGGGCGGTGCTCAACACCATCGGCGGGTTCGCGCCCAGGCGGGCGCTAGCGGAACTCGACCCCGCGGAGCTGACCACTCAGCTTCGGCTCAACCTGGTATCGGCGGCGATCATCACCTGCCACGCGCTCCGGGTCATGGGCGCCACCGGCCGGGGCCGGATCGTCCACACCGCGAGCCGGGCCGCAGTGGTCAGCGCCGGCACCGGTTTTGCGTACTCGGTCAGCAAGCTCGGCGTGCTCCACCTCGTCGCCATGGCCGCCGACGAGGTGCGGGGCACCGGGATCACGGTGAACTGCGTGGTGCCCAGCATCATCGACACACCCGCCAACCGTGCGGCGCTGCCGTCGGCGGCCCACGACGCCTGGCCTCAGGTGCCCGACGTCGCCCGTACCTACGTCTACCTGGCCAGTCCCGAATCCGGCCTGGTCAATGGCGCGGCGGTGCCGGTCTAACGCTGCCCGCCCTGCCATGCCTGTCCGGGTAGCCGGCGGCAGCGGCCGCCGGTAGGCGACCCGCGGCCAGGGCCGCGGCCCGGCAGGTAGAGTACTAGGTCAACTACGTCCTCAGAGGGTCGCGCATGCTCAGCGAAACCCGGCACGTCGGCCAGCATCTGCGCCCGGTCAAGACCGGCGAGATGATCGCCGCCTACCTGCGAGCCAGGATCGTCCGGGGCGAGCTAGCCGCCGGCGACAGCCTGCCCGCCGAGGTCGAGCTGATGCGCCAGTTCGAGGTGTCCAGGCCGACCCTGCGCGAGGCGTTCCGGATTCTGGAGACCGAGTCGCTGATCGAACTTCGCCGCGGCGCGCGCGGTGCCCGGATTACCGCGCCCACCGCGGAGGTCGCGGCCAGGTACATCGGCCTGCTACTGCAGACGGTAGGCACCACGGTCAGCGACGTCTACGAGGCGCGGTCGCTGCTGGAGCCGGTCGCGGCCGGGCTGCTCGCACGGCGCCATACCGCCGCGGACGTGGCGGACCTGTCCGCCTGCGCGGGCGAGCTCGAAGCCCTGCTGCCCGCCGGGCGGCCGCCCGCCGACGTCGCCGGCTGGACGCGCGGCTCGCAGCGGTTCCACGACCTGCTGGTGCAGCGAGCCGGGAACAAGACGCTGGCCATCCAGTACCAGGTGCTGCGCGAGGTCGTCGACACCCACCTGCTGCTCGCCAGCAGCCGCCCCGCCATCGCGGCGGCGCCGGCCACCGCCTTCCGCACGGTGATCCGGTCGTATCGCAAGCTCATCGCGCTGGTCAAGGCGGGCGACGCGGCCGGCGCCGAGGCACACTGGCGGACGCACATGGACGTGGCGGCCCGGTCACTGCTGCCCGAGGAACTGAGGTCCGCCACGGTGCTCGACATATTCAGCTGACCACCCGCGCGCCGCCCGGCCGCGCGTACGCCGCCCGTCGGTCTCGTCAGCTGGTGCTCAGTTAGCTATCGTAGTTAACTACGTTGAACCATCGTTACCTGCCGCTGGGGCGGGCCGGCGACGGTGTGTCGATCTGTCGGACGGCCAGGAGGGGTCAGATGCGGGATGCAGTCATCGCGGCGGCGGTCAGGACGCCGGTGGGAAAGCGCAACGGCGGCCTGTCGGAGATCCAGCCGGCCGACCTGTCGGCGCACGTGCTGACGGCGCTCGCGGACCGGACCGGCCTCGACCCCGGCATCGTGGAGGACGTGATCTGGGGCTGCGTCATGCAGGTCGGGGAGCAGACGGGAGACATCGCCAGGACCGCGGTGCTCGGAGCCGGCTGGCCCGAGTCCGTGCCCGGGGTCACGGTCGATCGTCAGTGTGGCTCCTCACAGCAGGCGGTGAGCTTCGCCGCGGCGAGCGTGCTCGCGGGCCACTACGACGTGGTCGTGGCCGGCGGCGTGGAGTCGATGAGCCGGGTGCCGATGGGCTCGTCGTCGGCGGGCAAGTGGCCGTTCGGCGAGGGATTCAAGGCCCGCTACCGCGGCGCGGTGCCCAATCAGGGGATCGGCGCCGAGATGATCGTCGAACGCTGGGGCTTCAGCCGGACCGAGCTGGACGAGTTCAGCCTCGCCTCGCACGCCAAGGCCGCGGCGGCGGCGGACGAGGGCCGGTTTGCCGCCGAGATCGCGGCCGTTACCAATCCGTCGGGCGTCAAGGTCGAGGCGGACGAGGGCGTGCGCCGCGGGAGCACGCTCGAGGCGCTCGGCGCGCTGAAGCCCGCCTTCAAGCCGGAGGGCGGCACCATCACGGCCGGCAACAGCTCGCAGATCTCTGACGGCGCCGCCGCGCTGCTGATCACCACCAGCGAGAAGGCGGCCGAAGTCGGTCTGACGCCGCTGGCGAGGATCCACACCGCGGTGGTCACCGGCGACGACCCGGTGATCATGCTGACCGGCCCGATCCCGGCGACTGCCCTCGCACTGAGGCGCAGCGGGCTGGCCATCGACGACATCGGCGTGTTCGAGGTCAATGAGGCGTTCGCGCCGGTGCCGCTCGCGTGGCTCAAGGAGACCGGCGCAGACCCGGCGCGGCTCAATCCGAACGGCGGCGCGATCGCGCTCGGCCACCCGCTCGGCGGCAGCGGTGCCCGGATCATGACCACGCTGGTGCACCACATGCAGGCCACCGGCACCCGCTACGGGCTGCAGACCATGTGCGAGGGCGGCGGCCAGGCCAACGCGACGATCCACGAACTGCTCTGACATCCGTGCACCTGTCGGAGCTCGCGGCAGCGGCGCCGGACAAGCCGGCGGTCATCACCGCCGACGGCGACCGCGTGCTGACCTACGGCGACCTCGACCGGCGCAGCCGCCAGGTGTCGCGGCTGCTCGCCAGCCTCGGCGTGGGCACCGGCGACCACGTCGCGCTGCTGCTGCCCAACCGGCCTGAGTACTTCGAGGTCGCGTGGGGCGCGCAGCGTCGCGGAACCTACTGGACGCCGGTCAACTGGCACCTGACCGCCGAGGAGGCCGGCTACATCGTGGCTGACTGCGGCGCGCGCGTGCTGTTCGCTGCCGCGGAGACCGCGCAGGCGGCCGCCCAGATCGCCTTCGGCCAGCCGGGTCTCGCCGTGTTCGTGGCCGGCCGCGAGCCGGGGTCGGGCCAGCAGAGCTACGAGGCGGCGATCTCGGCGCAGTCCGCAGATCCGCTCGCCGACGAGGTTGACGGCGCGGTGTTCTTCTACTCCTCCGGCACGACCGGCCGGCCGAAGGGCATCAAGCCGAGCCACACGTTCCCGCCGTTCGGCTCGCCGGCCACGCTCCCGCAGCTCATGGGTGTCGTGTTCGGCTTCGGGCCAGACTCGGTGTACCTGTGCCCGGCCCCGCTTTACCACGCCGCGCCGAACAACTTCTGCCTGGGCACGCACCGGCTCGGCGGCACCGTTGTGCTGATGGACCGGTTCGACCCGGCCGGGTGCCTGCGCGCGATCGAGGCGCACCGGGTGAGCCACGTCCAGTTCGTGCCGACGCACTTCGTCCGCCTGCTCCGGCTGCCCGACGAGCAGCGGCTCGCCTTCGACGTGTCCAGCCTGCGGACAGTGGTGCACGCGGCCGCGCCGTGCCCACCCGAGGTCAAGCGGCAGATGATCGACTGGCTCGGCCCGTGCCTCGTTGAGTATTACGCCGGCAGTGAGGCGAACGGCGTCACGCTCATCGACTCGGCTGACTGGCTGGCTCATCCGGGCTCGGTGGGCCGCGCGGTCGGCGCGGCGGTGCATATCGTCGGTGACGATGGCGCGGAGCTGCCCGCCGGGCAGGACGGCCTCATCTACTTCGAGAGCCAGACGTTCGAGTATCACAACGACCCGGCCAAGACCGCCAGCGCGCGGGACGACCGCGGCTGGTCCACGCTCGGCGACATCGGGCACCTGGACGAGGAGGGCTACCTGTACCTCAGCGACCGGCGCACCGACCTGATCATCTCCGGCGGCGTCAACATCTACCCGGCAGAGGTCGAGGCGGTGCTGATCGGCCACCCCGCGGTCGACGACGTCGCGGTCATCGGCGTACCGGACCCGGAGATGGGACAGCTCGTGCTGGCTATCGTCCAGCTGTCCGACGAGGGAACGGGGTCACCGGACCTCGCGGCCGAACTCATCGAGCACTGCCGGGCGCGGCTCGCGAGCTTCAAGTGCCCGCGGTCGATCGAGTTCGTCGCCGACCTGCCGCGGCTGCCCACCGGCAAGCTGCTGCGCCGCCAATTGCGCGCCGAGCGCGCCGGTCAGGACCGCTGAGCGGCCCCGGCTGCCGCCGCGAGCGCCGCGAGCCAGGCCGCGAAGCCCGGCGTGCCCTGGTACACCTCGTCCGCGACCTCGAGCAGCCGCGGGTCGGTCTCGGCGCCGTGATCCACGACCAGCGCGTAGCCGCCCGCCCGGCGTACCGCCCGCAGCGCAGGGATATCGCCGAGGTCGTCGCCGGCGTAGGCGACGGCCACCGGCCGGTCAGCCGCGACGAGCGCGGCAACGGCCGAGCCCTTGTCTGTGTCGACCGGCGGCCGTAGCTCCTCGACCAGCTTTCCCGGCGTTAGCCGCAGCCCGGTCGCCGCGGCGACCTGGCGGGTGGCGGCGCGAACCAGATCGGCTGCGGCGGCGCGGTCGGGCGCCTGCCGCCAGTGCACGGCGACCGACGCCGGCTTGGCCTCGACCCGGATCCCCGGCATCCCGTCGAGCTGCCCGGACAGCGACCCGATCGCGGCGGCCACGGCCCCCAGCCACGCGCGCGCCGCCGGGTCGAGCCACTCCTCCCCGTCGCTGACCTGCTCCATCCCGTACGAGCCCAGCAGCCTGATGCCGGGCACGCCAACCCGGTCGGCGAGAAAGCCCGCCGGCCTGCCGGAGATGACCGCGACCAGGCCCAGCGACCGGGCCAGGCTCGCCAGGCTCAGCCGGGTCTGCACTGGCATGGCGCTGGCGTCGGGGTCATCGACGATGGGAGCCAGGACGCCGTCGAAGTCGAGCACGAGCGCAGCCGCCGCCTGAGCAGCGGCGAGCGCCTCCAGCGCGCTGGGCCGCGAGTCCACCGGCGCCTCCTGCGATCCGGACAGCGTGGCAAGATAAGGTCAATTAATGGACAAAGCCGATGTAACAGGCCTTGCACTGCGGTAATGAGGGAAACTACACCGTGTTCCTTGCCCCGAACACGGGTCGCTGACCCCATCCGCCGGCCAGAGGCTCATCGTGCACCACCGCCGGACCCGCTCGCCCCAGCATGCCCTGTCCCGTTCGGCGCCCGGCTCCGGACGGTCGCGCTACCGGGGCTCGGGCCGACCCTGCCTGCTGACCGGCGCCGCCGCGGCGGTCCTGCTGATCGCCGCCGTGGTCGCCACGGGCGTCATCCCCGGGCCGACCCCGGCAGCCGGCGCTGACCGCCTCGCGCTGGCCAGTGACTCGGGCCACGGGCTCACCGGCTCCGCTGCCGTGCACGACTGGCCGACCCGTCCGCACGCCGGGCGGTCCGCCGTCGTGCGGCCGTCCCACCGCGCGCCCGCCGACGGGCGGGCGCGTTCTCGTACCGCCACCAGGCCGTCCCCGTCGCCGTCACCGTCGGCGTTGGCCGCGCCGGACGGGCCGTACCTGATCTACGATTCGGCCACGCCAGCGGCGATCCCGCCGGGCGTGCTGTGCGCCACGTACGCCACCGGCGGTTTTGCCGTTCCGGCAGCGGAGATGGCGGGCCGGCCCACCATCTGGATCGATGCCTGGGGCACCGACCCGGCGGCCTCGGTGCTGGACGTGGAGCCGGGCGACGCGACGCCGAGCATGGTGCCGGCCTGGGTTACGCAGCATCTGGCCCTCGAACCCGCGGACAACGCGAGGATCTACACGATGCTGGACGAGTGGTCCGCGGTGCAGCAGGCCGTCGCGACCCTGCCTGCCTGGATGCAGGCGCGGATCCGGTGGTGGATCGCCGATCCGACCGGCGTTCCCCACATGGTTCCCGGTGCCAGCGCCACGCAGTGGTACTGGGGCCCTGGCTACGACATCTCGACCGCGGAGCCCAACTTCTGAGTTCCGTGCGCCCGGTCGTAGTGCGCCGCCAGGATGTCGTCCCCGAAGTCGCTGCGCGGGCGGCGCAGCACCGTGTGCGCGTGGTTGCCGTCCAGCGTGGTGTTGTCGTACTCGATGAGCAGGTCCTCGCCCTGGATCCGGTAGTAGTGCCGGGTGCCGGGTACCGCGGGTCCCTCCCACGCGAAGTAGAGGTCGCCGCCCGTAATCCGGTCGGCCTCCCGGCTGGCCAGCTCGGGCACCAGCCGGTCAAGGTACAGGGCGACCAGCTGGCCGAGTAGTGCGCGCGGGGTGGGGCCGAGCCCGGCGGCTGCGACGCCGGCGGGCCGCAGCTCCGGCTGAGCGCGTGGCCGGGTCGCGCTGCGAATGTCGGCGGGCGCCGCGTCGGCCACCACGGCGACCGCCCGGCCAGCCGGGCCGAGCGCGTCGAGCAGCGCCCGGCCGAGATCCTCCTCAGGGGCGAGCGGGCGGGACACGGTGTACCCCCCGTAGCTCACCCGAGCCGGGTTGGCGCCGAGGAACACCGGCGTCGGCGACACGTCGTCGCCGAGCACCGTCATGGTGACCGACACGTGGTGTCCCTCGAACCGCCACGACCACGGCTCGGCTCCGTCCGGATCGCCAAACACGGCCACCCAGTAGTCGCCGATGTGCCGGTGCAGCGCGCCACGCTCTCGGCGGTCTAGCACCTCCTCTAGCGCTACGATGGCCATGACCTGCGCAAACGCCCGGTCACTCAGCGCGGTGGCGAGCAGCCGGTGCGCGGCCTTGCGGGCGTCCGGGGTTAGCACGGCGAGGCACGCCCCTGGCCGCGGCTCCGGCCGGTATTCGAGCCAGCGCCTGGCCGCGTCGTCGGCAAAGGGAAGCTGCGCGAGCACGCGCTGGTCGTCGTCCAGCCGGTGGAGGAGCGTGGTCGCGGCGCGGCGCATCTGGTCGGCGATACCGTCTTGGCTCATAACCCCGGTATAGCAAGATGTCGGGTTCCGGCATACCCGCCGGCTATCCGGCAGGCTAGGCGGCGGAGCGGGCCGCCACCACCACAGCGTCCTGATAGAGCGCCGCGAGGCCGGAGCTGAACCGCGCTGCGTACGACACCGAGGCGGTGTAGCCGCCCTGCTCGTACCCGCCGATCACGCCGATCACCATGTCCACCCCGTCGGTGACCGCCTCACCCGAGGCGCCTAGGGGCACGCTCTCCGCGAGCAGCGGACTGCCACTCGTGCCATCGGTGAAGCCGTCGCAGTCGAACTGGAACTGCGTCGGGCTGAACGCGACAACCGTGTTCTCGCAGATCGTCATCGTGTTGGCGGTGTTGGGATAGCCCGCGACCTTAACCTGGCGGCCTGGCGACGCGCTGATCCCGAGCAGTTCGCCACCCGTGAGGTCCTCTAGCGGAACCGGGCTGCCCGGCTGGCTGACGACCAGGAACGCGAAGTCGTCGTCCGCGTCGGCCGAGTGCCGCCACTTTTTGTCCTCGATCACATGGGTGACGATCCAGATCCCGTAGGGCTCGTACCCGGCAGAGTAGTCCGGCACGAACGCGACCTGACCCGCACGCTGATTCTCCATGCAATGCGCGGCCGTGACGACGAGGTCGCCGACCGGGCTGTCGACGACGCTGCCGGTGCAGAAGTGGTCCTCCAGCTGGCCCGAGCCGGAGATGGTGAACAGCGCGCCGATCGTCGTCGTCTGCCCGAATACAGCGAGGTGGCCAGGCAGTACGGTGGAGCTACGGGCGGGCGGGCTGAGCGAGACGCCGACCGCGACGGCGATCACTATGGCGAGTCCGAGCACAGCAAACCGCACAGCCCGCAGGCGCATCCGCCCTCCTCGCCCTCGACCAGGCCTGTCCGCGCCTGCGAACACCCTCGGTGCTTCAATCGCTAGCTTCAGTACTGCGTTACTAAGTCATGCTAAGGTCACGGCTCTGTGGGGAAGCCGTAAAAAACCTGAGTATCGACACAATAAGCCCTGGTCGCGAAACGGTAAAGATGGGCGCTACGTGAGATTCGGAAACTCGAACCCGGCCGCCGCGGCACGGAACAGGGTTTCCTGGGCGATTCCGGCGCAGAGCGTGCCGTCCCGGCTGAAGATCCGCCCGGTGTAGGTGGCGCGCCCGCCGCAGGCTGCCTCGGGCTGCAGATCCATGAGGACCCAGTCGTCCATGGCCACCGTGCGGTACAGCCACAGCGCGTGGTCGATGCTGGTCAGCGGCCCGCCGATGACCAGGCCCGGCACGGCACTGTGCCCGGTGAACATGTCTGAGACGTAGGTCAGCGCGCACGCGTGCGCGACGTCCCCGTCGAGACGGTGCCGGGACCGTACCCACACCCGGGACGGCCACTGCTGGCCGGCCTGCGGCTGGGTGGGGACCCGGAGCTGCACGCCGTGCATCGGGTTGCGCCGCTGGCTGTCCGGCAGGTCTTCGGGCGGCTCGACATCCGGCGCCGCGTGCGCCTGGTATACCGGCCCGTCCTCGGCCTGGTGGAAGGAAGCCGCCATGTTGAAGATCACCTTGCCGTGCTGGACGGCGATGACCCGCCGGTTGGAATAGGACCCCCCGTCCCGGTCCCGGCTGACGGTCAGCAGGACGCGCTGCGACGCGTCGCCGCGACTCAGGAAGTAGCCGTGCAGGGAGTGCGGCAGCCGACCGCCGGGCACTGTCTCGGCCGCGGCCCGCAGTGCCTGGGCCGCCACCTGGCCGCCGAACAGCCCGGCGGGCTCGGCGCTCACCACCACCGTCCGGAACAGGTCGTCCTCGATCTGCTCGAGGGTCAGCAGCTCGGGCAGGCCCGTGTCGGGAGTGCCCACGACCGGTCCGGCCTGGCTCGTCATGGCCGCATTGATACCACATCGCCGGATCGCGGCCGCGCGGCCAGCGGGCGGCTAGCCGGTGTTCGGCAACCCGGCGGCGATGCCGCTAGCGGCCGGAGTCGAGGCCGGTCTCCGCGGTGGCAGCCCGCGGCGCCGCCGCACCGTCCGCCTGGCTGGCAGCCGACGCACCGTGCGGCCCGATCATCTGCTCCGTCGACCGGCGCTCCGGCACGGGCTTGCCGACGATTCCGTAGACCTCGGCACCGTCGACAGTCTCCTTCTCCAGGAGTAGCGCGACGATCTTGTCGAGCTCGTCACGGTGTGTCCGGATCAGCGACACGGCCGTTGTTTCTGCCTCGCGCAGCAGCCTGGCCACCTCCGCGTCGATGCTCGCCTGGGTGGCCTCGGCGTACGGCCGGCTCGACAGCCCGCCGCCGACGCCGTCGCCCAGGAACACCGAGCCACCCTGCGGGTAGCCGATCGGCCCGAGCTTGTCCGACAGCCCGAACTCGCGCACCATCTTCGTCGCCAGGTCGGTAGCCGACGCCAGGTCGTTCGCTGCGCCGGTCGAACCCTGCCCGAGCTCGACCAGCTCCGCGGCGCGGCCGCCGAGCCGTACGACCAGCGACTCGCTCAGATAGTCCTGCCCGTACAGATGCCGTTCGTAGAGCGGCAGCTGCTGCGTGACGCCGAGCGCCTGGCCCGCCGGCAGGATAGTCACCTTCGCAACCGGGTCGGCGTGGTCGGACAGAGCCGTGACAAGCGCGTGGCCGGCCTCGTGCACGGCGACCGAGTGCTTTTCCTCGGGCAGCAGCACGTTGGAGCCCTCGCGCCGGCCGAGCAGGATGCGGTCCCTGGCGTTGTCGAAGTCGGCCGCCGTCAGCACTTCGCGCCCGTCCCTCACCGCGAAGATGGCCGCCTCGTTGGCCAGGTTCGCCAGGTCCGCGCCGGAGAAGCCCGGCGTGCCGCGGGCCACCACGCTCAGGTCCACGTCGGGACCGAGCTTCTTGTCGCGGCAGTGCACGGCGAGGATGGCCGCCCGCTCCTCGAGCGTCGGCAGCGGGATGACCACCTGACGGTCGAACCGGCCGGGCCGCAGCAGCGCGGGATCCA
>Ga0187781_10001797_pt1 | contig 16338 bp, 13 predicted proteins | sample 0715_SJ02_MP02_2_FD_132447 | JGI IMG/M metagenome (GOLD analysis project Ga0187781, IMG submission 132447) | Tropical peat soil microbial communities from peatlands in Department of Meta, Colombia - 0715_SJ02_MP02_20_MG | ecosystem: Environmental > Terrestrial > Soil > Wetlands > Peat | place...
GCCCCCAAATCCCGCCACGCGAGCCGGCTGCTCCAGCAGCGTAATCTCCGGCCCTGGAATGTGAGTGGGAAGATCGCGAGCCTCGACGCGCGAGAAGCTATAGCGCGCCGAGAGGGCGGTGGCAGCGCTGTAGCGCTTCTCCACCGTGACCGACCCGCCTTCCTCCACGTCGGTAAAGGTGAGCACGTCGCGGGTGACGTCCGCCAAGCCGTTAATGCGCAAGCTCAGGTCGCGTCGATTGGCCAGGTTGGGGATGTTGTAGGTCGTTCCCCCTCCGGTCTCGAGGTAGGAAAGGCGCCCCCACAGAGTGTAAGTCTGATCGCGCCCGCCCACGTCCAGGCGATGCAGGTCGAGCGAAAGGCGAGGGCTGGCTTTGAAGGTGCCTTGCGGGTTGTTGCTGCCCAACCGCTGGACCTCAAGTCCTCCACCGTAGCCTAAAGTCCAGCGCCGGCTTTCCTGGACGGCCACCAGGACGGTCTTCTCCGTCTCCGAGGCGGCCGCCTCCTGCGGAGCGATTTGAACCTGGCTGAACATCCCTAATCCATATAGATGGCTTTGTGATTGCCCGACGTTGTCCTGGCTCAATGGTTCGCCGGGGTGGATCACCAGTTCGCGGCGGATCACCCCAATGCGCGTGTGTTCGTTGCCCAGCACCACGATCCGCCGGATTCGCTCCTGGGGCCCCAGCTCAACGCTGAAATCCACATCGACTTGATGTTGCGCGCTGAGGGGCGCACTGCGCCAGTTCACCTCCGCCTGGGTATAGCCGAGGTTGGCCAGGTAATCCGAAATGGCGTCGCGATCGGCCGCTGCGCGTCCCGGCGAATAAGGCCGGTCCGGCTTGGTCAGCAGCGAGGGCCAGAGCGCCTTTCGCATTTGGCTGGAGATTCCGGAAATCGCCATTTGCCGAACCGTGGTTTGGATTCCTTCTTCCACCAGAAAGGTGATAAACCAATGATTGGCTTGCTCCCGATAATGATCGTTCAGGCGAGTCGTGACCCGGACATCGAGATAGCCTCTTGATTGATAGAGGGTAGTCAGGGTGCTGAGCTTGTTCTCTAAAAGGGTGCGGCTGTAGAGCGGCGTGCGGGTGAGAACGCCTTGCGCGGGCCGGGAAACGGCGTTCATGAGCTGTGCGCTGGGGATGGCTTGATTGCCTTCGAAGCCATAGCCCTCGAACTGACCGAGCGTGCCCAAAGTCGCTTGGAAATCGACGTCCAGGGTCTGCGAGTCGGCATGGAGCTGATGCGTCCCCTTCACCTCGGCAGCAAAGTAGCCGTGCTCTTGGAAGTAGTCTTCCAGGATACGACTGCTTCGCTCGAGCGCGGCCTCGTCCACGACGCCATCGCGATAAACGGGGAGGAGCGATCGCAATTTGGAGCGCGAAACCTTGCCAGCTTCGAGGCGCCCGCGAAGCCAGGAAGGGAGCGCTGATTCGAATCTCGAGCCTGCGCCTCGGGCTTCCTGGACGCGCACTCGAAATAGGGGCCCGCTTTCAATCTTGACAAGCAGCTTCTCATTATTGAGCTGGGCGTCATATTCGCGCTTGAGAACGCTCGCCGTGGCTTGCAGGTAGTTCTTCGATACCAAAAACTGGCGCAGCTTGAATACGCCCCGCTCCACGCGCGCGGAGGATAGCTGCTTACCGCGATGCCAGCCGGCTTCTTTGCCGAGCTTGGCCAGCGGAAATGCGGCCTGCCCCTGGAATTCCACGGCGCTGAGGCGCGCGGCCTTCCCCGGAATTACCGAAAATATCGCTTCGGACTCCAGGGTGGCGGGGTCGGGGCGAAGGCGATATCGGACGACGGCGCGGTAGTACCCGTTGGAAGCGAGTATTTCGGAGATGTGGTGCTGAGCTGCGAGCAGAAGGTCGTCCGAAATGGGCTCGCCGAGCCGCAGACGCGTCGAGGTGAGCAGCGCCTGAGATTCTACGGCGCTCGGAGTTCCCTCCACTTGGACGACGCCCACGAAGTACTGCGCGCGCCCGATGAAGACTAAGTGGACTCCGCCTTGGCCCGGCTCGCCCTCGGCGCGCAACTCGGTAAAGCGGCCGGTGGCATAAAGCCTCTTGAGGCTTTCGCTGACTCGGGAGGAGTCGAGGGGTTGACCAGCCTGCTGCGTGACCGCCCCGGGAAAGTCTGCCATCGCCAGTTGCGAATCCGAACTGAGCCGGATGTCCAGCACCGGCTGGCCCCACAGCTCGCGTTGGAATTCAGCAACTTGTGCGCTGGCAGGGCGGGGAAGGGCGAGCCAAACGGCGAGAGACAGGCACAGCCAAAGTGTGAGACAGAAAATCACCACCTCGCTTGTTGTCGCCCTCAGGCTGCGCCAAGCGTAAACAAGTAAAGTGGCAGGGTCGGCTGACAAGCTTCAAGTCTCGTGCGCTGGAATTGAGTCGACGCGGTAGATTCCCCGTGATTCCCGTGGCACTCAAGACGGAAATCGCCGTCGCAACCGGGCTCCTTGGAAGGGCGGGGCTTCAGCCCCGCCGCCTTGAGGAGTGCGACGGGTGGGGCCTTTAGGCCCTGAAGCCACTTCGCTTCAGGGGCTAAAGCCCCCAACGATAAGCCGTCTTCCATGGCGGGGCTAAAGCCCCGCCCTTCCGTGCATTCCCGCAGAAGCAGGAATCCAGTTTTGCTTTCGCGGGAAGGACGGAACTCCCTGCGTCCTCAAATCATTATACTTCTCTTCGCCTGGTTATAGATTCACCGAGCGCCGCGCTTAACCGGTCGCTGGACGGAAATCCCTGGCCCAGGTGTTGGCGATAACCTTCCGCCCAGGCCAGCCCGACGAGTTCCCCGGTGCGGGCGGCCATTTGCCGCATGGTGTCTGCGGGACCGGTGAGTCCTTGCTGCGACTTCAACCACGCCTGCTGGCTTTCGTGGCAGGCCAGCATCCGCTCTTTGCGTTCCAGCGACGCGCCAATGTCAACGAAGATTTTCGGAATAACGACGCTGCCTAAGATGTCGGTGAAGCCGGTAGGCTGAGCATAGTAAAGATGCGGGATGGCGCTCGTCGCCTGGGCAGGAGTTCTCAGGCCGGTGTGGAAGTTGGGAGCCATGGCGCCGAAACAGGCCGTCTGGCATAAGCGACTCGTGTTTTCGTGGTCGAGCATGTAGTCAGTCGGCGAGTGCGTAAACACCATACCGGGATCGATGCGCCGGACCAGTTCCATGACTTTCGAAAGCGTGCGCTTATCGTAGAGGACCAGCAGGTCCTTCTCTTTGAGGCTGGTGAATGACGCGCCCAACAGGGCGGCGGCACGCTCGCCTTCCTGCAGCCGAACTCGGGAAATCTCGCCTGCCCTCAGAACGGTGCTCCCGCAGTCCCCGGCGGTCATCGTGGCGACGTGAATTTCGGCGCCTCTGTCGGCGAGAAGGAACAGCGTGCCCGCGCAAAGAAACTCGGCATCGTCAGGGTGAGCAAACAGCGCCAGAACGCGTAGTGGTTGGGACATGGTGGGTTAGAGTGTAGCAAGTTGAGAGTCGAAAGTCGAAGGGCGGAGTCGAAAGTCAAGAGTCGAGAGTCGAGGAGTCGAGAGGTCGAAGCGTCGCAAGCCGACATGCGGCCGCTCAAGGTGCGTCTGCCCTATCCCCCGTCGTAGCGCGTGTGGTGACCAGCCCTCTCCCCCTTGGGAGAGAGGGTAGCCTGCAGCCGGCGTTTTCATCAGCCGGGGCAGGCCGGGTGAGGGGGTCCGCCCTGTGAACTGAGCAGGGTAGTTTCCCGCAGCCCCTTCCCGCGACTCCGGCTATGCAGGCCTGAACGACGCAGCCAGGCGCATCTTTCCCCACGCAATTTCGAGAACACCTGTCCCACCGCTGTCAGCGAGCGTTATCGTGACCATCTCCTTCGAGTCGCCCGCTTCCTTGAGCGTCAGCGGGACTTCCGCGATCTTGGCGCTGGGATCGTAATCGAATACCGATTTGCTCGAGAACACCAGGGTCCACTTGCCCGGCTCATCCAGGCGCGCCAGCAAGATATGTTTGCCTTTGGGAACCGTTGTGCCGCCGAAATTCAAGTCCCGATCTGATTCGAGAGTGGTCGGAGCATCGGCGCCGATTCGCCAAAGTTGACCCGGCTTGAGTTGGCCGATCATGTCGCGGCCGCGCAAGACAGGGCGCCCGTAGTCAATGGAAACGTGCGCGCCGCTGATGGTCACCTTCACGCTCCCCCGTTCGGCTCCATGCGCGATGCTGGGTATGGTGGTCGAAGCGATGAGCGCGGCGGTGGCGAGCGCGATGAGCGGCGGGGAAATCTTGGTCATCGATTTGGCTCCTTTAGTGGGTGGTCAAACTGGCCTTCTCAGCCTGCGAGAAGAGCTTGGATTCGAACTCGAGGGAAAAGTGCAGATAATCATGCAGGTAGTCCCAACCATGACCGCCGGGTCGAATGGCAAAGGTGTGAGGGAAATTCTTCTGCGAGAGGATTTGGTCCAGCAGTTCCGCCCCTTGATTGAAGCCGTAGCGGTCGTGGTCGCCGCAATCGAAGTAAATCGCCAGGTGGGCGAAGCGCTCGGGATGTTCGGCCAAGGTCAGTGGGTTATTGGCCTCGAAGTAGCTTTCATTCAAGGGCGAACCGAACGGCTCCTGGAGCACTCGCGCGTAAAAACCCCAGCGGCCCTCGGTGGGGAGCGGGTCGGGAAACTTCGGCACTAGCGCGGCGCTGTGGGCGCTCGCCGAGCCGAACACGTCCGGATGGCGCATGGCCAGATGCAGCGCGCCGTAACCGCCCATGGAGACTCCGCCGATCCCCCGCTCGCTCGCCCGGGCCAGCGTGCGGTACTTGCGGTCGATCTCCGGTACGAGTTCTTGAATGAAAAAATCCTCGTAGCGTTCGCGGCCGTCTTGCGAGTTGACGTAAAAGGTGCGGCCGCCGGAAGGCAGAATCACAATGAAGTTCGTCAGGTCGCCTTGCGCCGTGAGGCTTTCCCAAATCTGTTCACCCCCCCGATCGAGCCAACTGCGCTCGTCTTCGAAGAGGCCGTGCAGGAAGTAAAAAGTCGGATACCGCTTGTTGCCGGATGCCTCGTAGCCCGGTGGCAAAGCCACGCAATAGCTCACGGAATTCCCTAGAATCTTGCTGGCTACAGAGGCACACTCGACCTTCGCCGCGGTCTCCGGCTGCGGCCGAGCCGACAATTCCACCGCGCCGCTAAGGACGCACGCGGCCGCAAGAATGCGCAAGCCCACTCTCAGGCGATGGCGCTGTTTCACACACAACATGTTTTGAACCTTTTACCCTTTAGGAAGTCCCCGAAAAAACATTCTGACTCTTTTGGGTCTGAGAGTCAAGGACCTGCGCGGTACTCACTGTGTGTCTGTCATGCTCAGGATGACAGACGGTTAGCTTTTGTCACGCCAACTCTGGCCTTCCGGCCACGCCGCACACTTGTTTTCCGCAATCGGCCATCGACAATCGACAATCGACAATCGACAATTGTTACTGCCAGGCGCCGAGAAGGCGGCGGAGCAGAACGGCTTCGCCCAGGTGGTAGGCATTGTGGTCGGCGGCGAGCAAAGCCTCGCGCAGGATGGTTTGGCCATCCCCGTGCTGAATCTTGGCAAACAGATCCGTGGAATTATCCCCTACCAGATCGCAGAACGCCTGAAGGTCGGCGCGAAACGCCTGGAGGCTGTGGTCCCAGGCTGCCTTGTCCGGAGGCGCGGGCGTGCGCGGCCAATAGCCCTCCGGAAAGTCGGGAGACTTGTGTTTGGGGTTGCGCGAGAACTCGAGGATATCCCACTGCGCGATGCGCAGGTGCTCGAGAACCTCCCAGGCCGAGTGGGGCGCGTCTTTGGGCCTCTTGCCACGAAGTTCAGCGGGAAAATCCTTGAAAGCGGCGTCGAAATCCACGTGAGCATTGCCGCCTTTGAGCAGATTTATGACGTGCTGTCGCAGTGCTTTGTCGTTGGCCATGGTTTTCCTCCTTTTCGTTTTGCAGAGTTGAAGCCTCCGAGTTGAAACATGCCGTCGTTAGCGAGCGAAGCGAGAAATCTCGCTCTGATCCCTTTTCCGCTCCTCGTATGTACCCTGCAGGCCGTGGCGATCCCAAGGCGGCGTCGAGCCGCCGCACTCCAAGGCGCTTCGCGCATTTTCATGCGACTCCACAGAAATAGTGGATGCGCTATCCAGCGCGCCGGTTCAGGGCTGCACAATTTCAGTCGTTCGCGCTTACTGCCTTTACGGCCGAACTCGTTTGGCGCGAAACTCTCCTTCCAGCTTCCAGGTCTGGCCGTCCGGATTGAGAGCCTCGCCGATCCAATGAAAGGAATTCGGAGTGATTTCGGTAAATCTCCAGCGGGTCGGCGTGCCATCCTGACGAGTGCCGATCTGGACAATATCCTGTCCAACTCGCCGCCCGATCTGTTCATCCCGGCGGCCCGTCACCGGATTCATCCACCTGATCAGCCAGGCCTGAATGGCTGGGTCCCAGACGCGCAGCGTCGTCCCATAGTTGTTGTTGGTCTTGCCGGCATCCGCCTGGCGGTCCGCAGGGCGCGGCATAATAAATACGTCTTGAACGGCGCGGCCTTCAAGGACCCAGCCGAAGTGGGCTTCGCCCTTGAGACCGAGGGCGGAGACATCCGCCGCCGCGTAGTGTAACACGTTGTACTCCCAGCTTCCCACCAGCCATCCGTAGACATCGGCGGATTCAGGAATCTCAGGCGAGCGCCCCGGCGCCGCCAATAGCGTGAAAAAGGTGTCATTTACTGTTTCCATGGTATGCATCGTCGAACCTCCTCGTATCATCCAAATCTTGTCCCAGCTTGGAATGTTATAATCTGGTGCGGGAGCGGCATTCTTGGCGAAAATTGCGGTCGAATCAGCGGGCGATTTAGAGCGACGCCGCGCCACGGCGCCGCGCCTTGTCAGCCGCCTGCTGGCCGAGGCTGACGATTGGACGGTCGCGGACCTGGTCTGCAACGCGGGGCCCCAGGACCGTCCGTTTGAAGAGCAGCATGCCCAGGTATCGATTGCCCTCGTGCTGGCAGGAACGTTTCAGTATCGAGCTGCGGGCGGGCGCCGCGGGGCCGGCGAGCTGATGACGCCGGGTTCGGTGCTGCTCGGCAACGCGGGCGCGCCCTTCGAGTGCGGGCACGAGCACGGCGTGGGAGACCGCTGCCTGTCGTTTCACTTTGCGCCCGAGTACTTCCAAAGGATCGCCGCCGACGCGGGAGTAGGCCCCGGGAATCGCGTGTTTCCCGTGCCTCGATTGCCGGCGCTGCGGGCGCTCTCGCCTCTGCTCGCGCGAGCCCTCGCCGCGCTTCGGGACGATCGCGGAGGAGTGAATGGCTGGTCGTCTGAAGTATCGTGGGAGGAACTGGGTCTCGAATTGGCTGCGCGGACCTCACGGCTGGCGAGCCACGCGGGCGAAGATCGGCGAGAGGCGCTCCCCAGCGCGCTGGCGCGGGTCACGCGGGCTATACGAACGATCGAGGAGTGTCGTGAAGCGAACCCAACCGTAAGCCTCTTGGCCCGCGAGGCGAGACTAAGCTCCTACCACTTCTTGCGAACCTTCCGGCAGCTTACCGGCCTCACGCCGCACCAATACGTCCGGCGTGTCCGCCTGCGCGAAGCCGCCGCGAGGCTGGTGGCGGAGCGGGCGAAGGTTTTGGATATCGCCCTCGATAGCGGATTTGGAGACGTCTCGAACTTCAACCACGCCTTTAGAAGTGAATTTGAGATGAGCCCGCGAGAGTTTCGACGCGTCCGCAGCGGTGTCATCCTGAGCCCTTCGCTTGTCATTCTGAGCGCAGCGAAGAATCTCGGTAGTGCGCTGAGGATAAACTCCGCGAAGGATCTCTGCAGTTGTCCCTAGACGTTTACCTCAGAAGTAACTGCGGAGATCCTTCGCTGCGCTTAGGATGACAAGGGTTTTGCTCTTTAACCTTAATCGCGCTTTGGGCGAAGCGCTGCGACCGCCCCGGCGCCAGCCGGTTTCGCTTCATCTTACTCCGCGATGAATAGCGTGTGCGCAAACGGCCATTCTTCGTCGAGCCATTGGCTGTCGTAGCGGAAGCCGCTTTGGCGAGCCATTTGGATAACTTCCGGGACGTTATACTTGTGGCTGCTCTCGGTCCAAATCGTCTCTCCTCGCTGGAACGCGACGGACAAGCCGGCGCCTGGAATTGTGACCGTCTGCCGCGAAGTCGAAAGGAGGTGCATCTCGATTCTGCGCTCCTCGGAATTGTAGCGGGCCATGTGGCGGAAGCGGTCGAGGTGGAAATCCGCCTCCAATTCGCGATTGAGCCGGGCCAGCAGGTTGAGATTGAACGCCGCCGTAACGCCCAAGGGATCGTCATAGGCAAGGAGCAGTTGCGGAACGGGCTTCTCGAGGTCGGTGGCGAGCAGCAGAAAATCGCCGGGGAGCAGGTTCTGGCGCACCTGCGCGAGGAATCGCACTCCTTGCGGGCGGGAGAAATTGCCGATGGTGCTTCCCAGGAACAAAACCAGCACGCGCTCGTGCTCGCCGCGGAGCGCGCCCACTTCGCCGAGGCCGTCCAGGTACTCGCGTTCAAAGCCCACAAACCTGAGCCCGTCGATGTCATCCAATTGCCGCTTGCACATCGCCAGGGCTGCCCCTGAGATCTCAATGGGGCAGTAGGTGACGGGGCCGCGGCGGCTGAATGCCTCCAGCAGGCAGTGTGTCTTCCTGCCGCTGCCGCAGCCCAATTCCGCTACGATCACCGGCCAGGGCACGCGCCAAACGATCGCCGCCGCATGCTTTCGAATCAGGCGCTCCCCGGCTCGGCTGAGGCCGTATTCAGGCAGATGGGTGATGACTTCAAATAGCGCGGAACCGACGTCGTCGTAAAAATAGCGGCACGGCAGTTCTTTCTGGCCCGGCCCGGATAGGCCCTCCCGCACTTCCTGGGCTAGCTCGGAGACGGGAGGGACGGCTACGATTGGGGTTAGCATTTGTTCACACCCAATTCAGGAAGCGCTCGAGACACATCGGAACTTCGCGAACACGTAGGGGTAGTGCGGTTGAAACCAGTTTCGGAAAGAGCGCCGCAGCAGGCGGTCCGCCGTCCGCGCCGACCCGCCTTTCATCACGTAATGCTTGCCATCGAAAAAGTTAGCCGAATAACCGGGATAAAAAGAAAACGCTTGAAAGCCGGGAAAGGGAGCGAACACCGTGGAGGTCCACTCCCAACCGTTGCCTACCAGGTCGGCCACCCCAAAGGCGCTCGAGCCGGATGGATAGGAACCGACGGGCGCCGGGTCCCAGCGCTGAAAGTTGAAATTTCCCAAGCCAGGATGGGGCGGCTGATTGCCCCACGGATAATCCGCTTCCTGGGCCTGGGGAGTTCCAAAGGCCGCGCGATGGAATTGCGCTTCGGTGGGCAATTCCTTTCCCACCCAACGCGCGTACGCGGCGGCCTCGGCCTGGCTCACGTAGACCGGCCAATCGAGCGGCAGCGGAATCTCCTCGAACATCCCCCGATAAAACCAGCGCGCGCCGCGGCAGGTCCAGAAGCAGGGATGGACGATGCCGTAGTCCTCTTTCCATTTCCAGTCGGAATCCGTCCAGAACTTGCGCTCCTCGTAGCCGCCGGCGCGCATGAAATCCAAAAACTGGCCGTTGGTCACGTTGTAGGCGTCGATCGCGAATTCCGCCACGTTCACTTCCTGCGTCTCGAATTCATTGTCCCAGCCAAAGTCATTTCCATTGGCACGCGGCATGCCCAGCCTGGCCACGCCCGCGGGGATCTTGGCCATCCGGAGCGCCGGGGGCGGCGTGGCGGGTGATGCAGCTTGCGTGCGGGGAAGTTTGCTTTCGAAGGGCAACTGGTGCAGCATGTAAGCAAGCGTTTCGGCGTGCATCAACCGGTGCTCGAGGGCAACGTGAAGCGCATAGCCGTCGCGCAGCAAGGGCAGAGCGGGATCTTGGAAGGAGACCTTTTCGAGCGCGGCGTCGAGCGTCTGACGCAGCCGCTGGTTGTAGCGTTCGACTTCCGCCATCGGCGGCCAGTCGGAAGGTTGGTCGTCAGGCAAGCCGCCGCCCACGGGGTCGATCCCAAAGGCGAACAGCCGGTCGAATTCGGCTTGAAAGGCAGGGAGTCCCAGAATATCCCGGCCGAGCAGGTTCCAGTCGAAGGCCTCCAGATGCCCGACGTAGAAGAGTATGCGGTGGCGCTCCGCAATGGGCCGCTCATAGAAGCTCTCCTGGCGGACGACGCGGAAGAGGTCATCCGTGAGTGCGCGCGCATCCAGAATCGACGAGGCAAGCGTGCGGCCTCCTTCCGCCAGGGTTTGTTGGCCGTGCATGGTCACCTCCCTGCACCATTGCGAATCCAGTTGTCTTGAAGCCCCGAAGTCTTAGATTAAGCCGGAGGGGGGTTGGGAGTCAACGGGGAGTCGAAAGTCGAGAGTCGAAAGTCAAGAGTCCAGAGTCCAGAGTCCAGAGTCCAGAGTCGAAAGTCTAGAGTCGAAGGTCAAGAGTCAAAGGTCAAGAGTCCAGAGTCGAAAGTCTAGAGTCGAAGGTCAAGAGTCAAAGGTCAAGAGTCAAGAGAGTAGCAAGAGCCGCGACATTCGCTGCTGAGGCCTGGCCGGCGCCAGCGGCGGGCTCCAGCGAAGAGTAATGTTGACCTCCGCTTTCGACTTATGACTTTTGACTCTCGACTCTTGCCTTTCGACTCTCGACTCTCGGCCCTCGACTTTTGGCTGCACAGACATGCCGCACTCACCCGACACCGTCATCGAATTCCGCGCCGTGTCGTACCAACTCCCCTCCGGGCGGGCGCTGCTCTGCGACCTGAGCCTCGAGGTTCGGCGCGGCGAAACCTTGGTGCTGCTGGGGCGAAGCGGTTCCGGAAAGACTACTACGCTGAAACTGATCAACAGGCTTCTCGAGCCCACGCAAGGAGAGGTTGTGGTGGAAGGGCGCGCCACTACCGAAGCCGACCCCATTCGATTGCGCCGCCGCATTGGCTACGTGATCCAGGAGGTGGGGCTGTTCCCGCACTTCAGCGTCGAGCGGAACATCGCACTGGTGCCGGGTCTGGAGGGTTGGACGGGGGAGCGGACGCGGGCCCGAGTGCGAGAATTGCTCGAACTGGTCGGCCTCGAACCGAAGCAATTTGCGGCGCGTTATCCGAGGGAACTCTCCGGCGGCCAACGCCAGCGCGTGGGCGTGGCGCGCGCCCTGGCGGCCGACCCGCCGCTGCTCCTCATGGATGAGCCTTTCGGCGCGCTCGATCCGCTCACCCGCGCCGAACTGCAGGGCGAGTTTCAGCGGCTGAAACAGCGGCTCCAGAAGACCATCGTCTTTGTTACCCACGACCTGCACGAAGCGCTGAGGCTGGCGACGCGTGTCGCTTTGCTGGAAGCCGGCAGGCTGGTGGGCGTCTACACGCCCGACGAGTTCCGGCAGACCTCCAATCCAATCGCCCGAGCCTTTCTGAGCGCGTTTGAAAATCAGCTTGACGGACCCCTGAGAAGAGCCCGTGATTAGTTCACCAAAAAACAAACCGGTTTCACGCAAAGTCGCAAAGTACGCAAAAGTCACAAAGAAAAGCGCCACGTCGGAGAGTATCCCCGGGACGGCAAGCTCTGTTCTTGCTTTGCGAGCTTTGTGTACTTGGCGACTTTGCGTGAAACCGGCTGCCAAGATTCTTCACTCGCACTCAATGCCGCATCGGTTTTCTGACTCTCGAATTTTGAATTGCTCCTCTGCCGCGCTGTGATAAAGTTTCCAGACGCACGATAGCAAGGAGGCGCAATGCTTCTCACCCGGTCGCGACGACGGCAGCCTTACTTTCCGTATCTGATGCTCTGTTTGTTTCTGGTCTGGCCTATTCTCTGTTCCGCTCAAGCCACTCCCCATTTTGACAGCGTGGCGATTGACGCGCTCGATCCCGAGGCGTGGAACGGCATTGTGTTCCTGGCTCGCGCCTTCAGCCAACCCGCGCCCTTCGCGCTGCGGGTAGGCTCGCAGAGCGGCGGATTCCTGGACGGCAATGATGTTTTCGCCGCCGTGGCCGAGGTCGGCCCGCACGCGCCGGACGCCTCTTACTGCCGCCTGGCCTGGCGGCATAATCCTCGCCAGGCGCTCATTACACTCGAGTGGTCGCGGGTCAACGACACCACCGTGGTGGGCCGCCTCACTGCCGCGCCCGACTTTCAACTCGTGCTCGAGACCTACTTCCCTTACCTCGGCGCAAACTGGGGTACGCAGGGCTTCTACTCCGTGCCCGAGTCCGCGCCAGCCATTTTAGGCGAGCGCTACTTTGATAATGTGTTCGGCCCTACGGCAGGATTTGTGGTGATGGTGGATCGTCCCCTGGTGGGCAGCGGTATCTATCCGACCTTGGGCCAACTGCGCGATAACATGCGCGGTTCCGGCAAGCTGCTTTCGTCGATTGCCGGCGAACCCACGGCGGGTGCGGCGGGCATGCAGTTTACCACCGGCGACGGACCGGCGCACTTCGCGGCCATGCTCGGTTGGGACAAGGACACGCTGCTGGGGCAGGCCAAGGCGCTGCTGGCTCCCGGAAACGTCGACGGTATCCTGAAAGAGAAGTCCGAAGCCTACGCCGCCCGCCGGCCGCGCGCCAAAGGGCTCTTCGAGGGCTCGCCGGAAGCCATCGGCAACTCCATGTTCTGGAATACGCTTTATGCTGCCTCGAACGGCCTGATCTTTCCCAGCATCAGCCGCCACTGGGCGCACGACTGGGGCGGCTGGGTGGTGGGTGAGTGGGACTGTTTCTTCGGATCGCTGCTCACCAGCCTTGAAGACAAAGCCCAAACGGCGGCGGCCATCCGGGCCATTCTGATGGCGCAGACCGAGACGGGCCTCGTGCCCAATATCGCCGCGGCTTCCGGCATCACTCCGGATCGTTCCCAACCACCGGTCGGCGCCTATGTCACTTGGAAGGTCTACCAGCGACTCCAGGACCGGCCGTTGCTCGAGTGGGCTTACCCGCGTCTGAAGAGGTGGCACGAATGGTGGCTCAGCGACCGCGGCGACGGGCAGGGTTGGCGCGATGGCTATCGCGACGGCTTGCTCGAGTGGGGCAGTGACAAAGGCTCCTCGGCTTCCACGGGAGGACGCGGCTTCCTCCAGGCCGCCAAGTGGGAAAGCGGCATGGACGATAGCCCCATGTATGACGAGGCAAGTTACGACCCGCAGACTTACACCATGAACCTGCTGGATGTCGGTCTCAACTCGCTTTACACCCTGGACGCCGAGTGCCTGGCAAAGATAGCCGTTATTCTCGGCAAGGACGAGGACGCCAAGAAACTCAACGCCGAGTATGAGCATATGAGGCAAGTGATTCGCGAGAAGTTGTGGAACGAAAAGGACGGCATCTACGAGAACCGCTTCTGGAATGGCGAATTTTCGAAGCGCCTCTCGCCCACCAACTTCTACCCCATGTTTGCAGGCATCGCCACACCTGCGCAGGCCAAGCGTATGGTGGATGAACACCTCATGAATCCCAAGGAATTCTGGGGAACGTATGTGGCGCCCACCATCGCGCGCAACGACGCCGCATTCCCGGACCAGAACTATTGGCGCGGCACCATCTGGGGGCCCACCAACTACATGCTCTACGAAGGGATCAACCGCTACGGATTCGATAAAGTCGCCCTCGAATACGCGCACAAGAATTACGACCTTTTCATGGACGACTGGAAAACCAACCAGCACGACAACGAGCAGTACCACGCCTGGGGCGGCAACGGCGGCGGAGATACACACTATACCTGGGGTGCGCTGCTCTGTCTGGTGGGGCTTGAGCAGTACATCGACAAGAATCCCTGGGAAGGCCTGCGCTTTGGCGCCCTCGCTCCTCCTTCGAGCGGGGAACTGGGCGGCATTGCTTGGGACGGCCATCGCTACGACGTGGCCATCGGGCCCGAAAAGACGGCCCTCAAACGCGACGGCGCGACTTGCTTCGAGGCCAATGCCGGCGTGGTGGTGCGGCAGTACCTGGCGGACACCTCGCACTTCTCATTCACCATCAAAGGCGAGCGCCCGGTGCGGATCACCAGTTCGGAGTTTGAATCCGGCGATCTCAACGTGAAAATCGATAAGAAAACAGCCCACAAGGTGCGCGTGCGTCAGGGCCACCTGATCATCGAAGTTCCTGGCGGCGAACACGCCATCGAAGTAAGCAAATAGCCTTTTTATGACACTCGATGAATTCCGCCAATCCCTCGAGAACGACCGGCCACCCGGCCACTTGAGCGGTGCGCTCGCCGGGCTTTGGTGGGACGCCAAGGGCAACTGGGAGCGGGCCCATGAATCCGCACAGCAGGACGAGGGCCCCGCCGGCTCCTGGGTTCACGCCTACTTGCACCGCAAGGAAGGCGACTCCTCCAATGCGGCTTACTGGTACCATCGGGCTCGCCAGCCAGCCGCGCGCGGTCCGCTCGAGCAGGAGTGGTGCGAAATTACCCGGACACTGTTGAGTGGGGAAGAAGCGGCTCCGTAGAACGGGCGGGCGGCGAAAGCCGAAATGAAGATCAATGCCCTTCCGAGGAACGTCAAGCCCACGCTCCGCGACCTAAGCCGCCTGGTGGAGACCTTTCAGGTACTGGAAGCTGATCTTAATGGCTTCCAGCGGCGGCACGTCGCATTCGTCCTGCTCGACGAAGATATGCTTCACGCCGGCCTTCTGCTTATGGGCAAAGACCTTCTGCCAATCGATGCTGCCCTGACCGACCGGAACGAAGGGGTTCGGACCGTGCTCCGGAAAGTCCGTGGTGCTTCCCTTGTAGCCCTTTTTCAGATCCTTGATATGGAGCAAGGGGAAGCGGCCCGGATAGCGCTCAAAGTAGTCGATCGGTTCGACACCCGCGAAGTGGGCCCAAAAGACGTCCATCTCCATTTTCAGGACCTTCGCGTCGCATTGGGTCAGCATGATGTCGTACCCGCAGGTGCCGTCCAGGCGGGCGAACTCGCGAAAGTGCGCGTGGTAGCAGAACTGCATTCCCGCAGCGAGGGAGAGGGTTCCGCACTGGCTGAAGAGGTCGGCCCGGCGCTTCCAGGCGTCGGCATCGAGCCTCGGGTTGTCGCCCACCACCAGGTAGCGCACCCCAAAACTCTTGCCCATCTCGACGGTTTTCTTCCAGTCGTCGACGGTTTTGGGAACGTCGAAATAGCCGCTCGGAGCCGTGAGGCCGGCGGCGCGCAGGTCGGGATTGAGCAACGCCGGCTTGACGCCGGGCCCCACTTCCACTTCTTTGTAACCTACGGCCGCGACTTGCTTCAAGGTCCCTGCCGGGTCCTTGGCGAAGAGATCGCGGACGGTATAGAGTTCGAGGCCGATGGGGCCGGGCCAGGCGAGCCCTGCTTCGGCCCAAAGCTCGCGGCATCGAGCGCCTGCCGCGGCTGCGCCCGCTGCCGCAACTCGCAAAAAAGTTCGCCGCGTCAACATAGTGTCACCTCCTCTACTGAGATGCGATTTAATCAGTGCGGAGGCCGGGTGTCAAGCGCTGGGTCGTTGCGCCGTGCGATGCACAGGCGGCTTCAGGTGGTTCGTTCCGAGACTGTTCGGCGGTCCGCGATGCTTTGACGGCGAAGGGAGTGCCGGGAGGAGCTACCTGCGGCGTGACTCGGAAGGAACTTCCTCGAGGTGATTTGAAATCTCTCGCCGATCACGGCGAATTGGGCGCTCTCTTTTCCCCCGATGGCGGCGACAGCGAAGAAGTGCTGGCGCAGTTTGCCCAAGCCCGCATCGATGTCGATGCCGGCCGCGCAGCTTCAGGATGAGGGCGCCAAGGCGCTTCGCGCATTGCCTTAATGGTGTGTACCTGAAAGGGAGCGGTTGATGAATAAGGCGCGGTAGAAGCCTTCGAAAGCTTGCACTTCGCCACGACTCAGCTTATTCCAAAGTTCCTCGTCGCCCGGCATCGTTGCTCATTCTCCACCTTATTATTCGCGCCGGACGGCAAAATTGTTCGGGTCGATTTTATCAGGCAAGACTCGCCACTGATCTTAAGGCGCTAGGCGATGTTCAGGCGAGGCCCGCTTGTGACGGCTTGGGCCACAATAGCGTTGTGACCCGCCCGTTCTGTGCTCGGCTCCCCGGTTCGAGTTAGCCGTAAGAACCGCTGCGTGACGGCAGTAGAGACAAGGCAAGCGCCAACCCAGAGCTTACGCCATGGGCTACTTTATGGCGCCCCTGACGGGACTGGTGGCGCAAGGACGAATCGCCCGGACTTATGTTGCGAATTATTGAGACGCGACGCTAAAGTGTCTTGCTGAAAAAGTGGGCCACCTTGTGACCGGCTTGCTCGGTGTAGTAAACGGTCACCTTGCCGGTCTTCTCCGCTCCCTCCCCGATGTCTTTGCCTGCATCGTCTGCGGCGTGGTCCGTCAGGCGGAAA
>Ga0187781_10001798_pt1 | contig 16336 bp, 17 predicted proteins | sample 0715_SJ02_MP02_2_FD_132447 | JGI IMG/M metagenome (GOLD analysis project Ga0187781, IMG submission 132447) | Tropical peat soil microbial communities from peatlands in Department of Meta, Colombia - 0715_SJ02_MP02_20_MG | ecosystem: Environmental > Terrestrial > Soil > Wetlands > Peat | place...
CGCGCCACGCTCCTGCGCGACAAATGCCTTGACGCCGCGAAAATTCTCGCCGTACCGCACGATGACGATCTTGCCGCGCATATCCACATTCAGCTGCTTCAGCTTGTCGAAGTCGGCGGGCGAACCGTAGTTGGCATAGACCACATCGGCCTCGACGTCACCGGAAGGAGACATGCCGTTAAACGCAGGCGTGATGCGCGAGTCATCCTGAAAGGGGTCGCCTTCGACGCGTTCGGGATGTGGACCGTGCATTTCCACGTCCGTGGGAGCAGTCAGGTCCACGCGGACTTCCGACGGATAATTGAACCAGACCTTATATTCAACAATCGCGGTGTCGAGGCCCGCTTCTTTGAACTTTTGGGCGACGTAGTCGGCCGTAGCCTTGTCCTCGCGAGAACCCGCGATATGCGGAGCCTGCGTCAGGGTTCGCAAATGGGTTTCGGCGAGTTTGGGATCGGGCACCGCCATGAATTTCGTCTCAAGGTCCTGCTCGGCGGTGACATTGCGGAAGCCGCTGATGGCAGCGATTTCCGTGTGGTCCTTGGACTCGCGGTCGCGATCCGACGCGACTGAACCCGGCGCACCATTGCCCGGTGCACCATCGAACGCCAGCAAGGTCGAACCGATCAGAAGCAAAAACAGAGCTGGTTTGAAGAGAGTTTTCACATAACCTCAGTCTGGCTTTAGGCGAATAGAGATTGTACCGCGTGCGCACTGGAACAAGCCGGGAGGGTACACTAGCAGTCGATGAGTCATTCTCCGACTACCCGGTTTTCCGATCGCGTCGTCAATTACGCCCGCTATCGCCCGGGATATCCGCACGAGGTCATCGAGTTGCTGCGCGCTGAGTGCGGCCTGCGTCCGGACCACTTTGTCGCCGACATCGCTTCGGGCACGGGGCTGTTTACGCGGCTGCTGCTCGAGAACGGCAACTCGGTTTTCGCCGTGGAACCCAACGCCGAGATGCGCGAAATGGGCAACCACGAACTGGCTCGCTACCCGCGCCTCGTGTCAGTGGCGGGAAAGGCCGAAGAGACATCGCTTGCCCCGGCCTCCATGGATTTTGTAACGGCGGCGCAGGCGGCGCACTGGTTTGACCTGCCGCGGGCGCGGGCGGAATTTGTCCGCATTCTGAAACCGGAGGGCTGGTGCGTTCTCATTTGGAATGAGCGCCGCACCGATCGCACGCCGTTCTTGCGCGAGTATGAACAGATGTTGCTCGACTACGGCACGGATTACAAAGAAGTGCGCCACGAGCGGACCACGGCTGTTATTCACCAATTTTTTGCGCCAAAGCCTTGCCAGGAAGGCATTTTCGACCTGCGGCAGCGATTCGATTATCAGGGAACGGCGGGAAGATTGCTTTCCTCCTCCTACGCGCCGCTCGAGGGCCATCGGAATTATGCGCCGATGTTGCGCGAGTTGGAGAGGATTTTTTGTGCGCACGCCGTCGAAGGCACGGTCGAATTCGAATACAACACGCGGGTTTATTACGGTAGGCTGAGTTGAGACTAAAAGAAGCAAACTTGTAATTGGTAATTTGTAATTGAAGGCCGCAAGCACACCGGTTTTTCAACTGCCAATTAGAAATTACAAGTTGCCAAGCGCAAATCTCCTATGCCTGAAGCCAAATCTTTTCACATGTCCCCGGAGGAGTTTCGCCGCCATGGTCACGCGGTTGTCGACTGGATTGCGGATTATCAAGCGTGCGTCGAGAGCCTTCCGGTCTTATCGCGAGTGCGGCCGGGAGAAATCCGCGCGAAACTGCCGGCAGAGCCTCCGCTCAAGGGCGAGCCTTTTGAGAAGATTCTCGCCGAGATCGAGCGTCTGATTTTGCCGGGGGTTACGCACTGGCAATCCCCGAACTTCTTTGCTTACTTCCCGGCGAATGCGTCGGGGCCGGGAATTCTGGGCGACCTGCTGTCTTCCGGATTGGGTGTGCAGGGGATGTTGTGGTCGACCAGCCCGGCATGTACGGAACTCGAAACCCATGTCCTCGATTGGCTGGTTCCCATGCTTGGCTTGCCGGAAAGGTTTCTTTCTTCGGGAGCGGGCGGCGGCGTGATTCAAGACACTGCCTCGAGCGCGTCGCTCTGCGCCCTGCTGGCAGCGCGCGAACGAGCAACGGGATTCGCGAGCAACCAGAAAGGCTGCGATGGTCGGTTGGTCGCGTATTGCTCAACCCAGACGCACTCCTCGGTCGAAAAAGCCATCAAGATCGCCGGGATGGGCGCCGACAATCTGCGGCAAGTCCCGGTGGATGCAGATTTCGCCATGCGACCCGACGCCCTCGCGCAGCAGATTGCCAGCGACAAGAACAGCGGCCGGATTCCCTGCTTCGTGTGCGCAACCGTGGGCACGACATCGTCATGCGCGGTCGATCCCGTGCGCAAGATTGCAGGTATTTGCTCCGAGAACAACCTTTGGCTGCATGTCGACGCGGCCATGAGCGGGACGGCCGCGCTCTGCCCGGAGTTTCGCTTCATCCACGACGGCGTGGAACTGGCGGACAGCTACACGTTCAACCCGCACAAGTGGATGTTTACGAATTTCGACTGCAACTGTTTCTATGTGGCCGACCGCAAGCAGCTGATCCAGACGCTTTCGATCCTGCCCGAGTATCTGCGCAACCAGGCCACGGAATCGGGCGCCGTGATCGACTACCGCGATTGGCATATCCAACTGGGCCGGCGTTTTCGCTCGCTCAAGCTGTGGTTTGTCATCCGCCACTACGGCATTGAGGGCTTGCAGCACCATGTTCGCGAGCATGTGCGGCTGGCGCAGCAGTTTGCGGAGTGGGTGCGCGGCGATGCGCGTTTTGAAATTGCTGCGCCAGCAAAGCTGAATCTTGTATGCTTCCGCTTGCGTTCGGGAGACGGCGCCAACCAGTTGCTGATGGATCGTTTGAACGCGAGCGGTGAACTCTATCTGACGCACACCAAGCTCGACGGCAAACTCACGCTTCGGTTGTGCGTTGGGCAAACCAACACCCGGGCCCGGCATGTGGAACGAGCCTGGCAGCGCATCCTGGAAGAAGTTAGCAAGCTCGAGGGCTCATAGCCGTGTGCGCCATGGCCCGGGAAATCTCGGCGGGTGGTGTTGTGCTGCGTGAAATCTCCGGCGCCTCGCACGTCGCTCTGATTGAACCGCGGAAAGAAAGTTCTCCCGCTAAAGCTCGAGGGAAACGTCTGGGAAAACAAAAACGCGCTCTTTTGTGTCTCCCGAAGGGCTTGCTGGATTCCGGCGAGAAGCCACAAGCCGCGGCGATTCGAGAAGTGCTGGAGGAAACCGGCATCGCCGCGGAAGCGGTCACCAAGCTTGCGGATATCAAATACACATACACACGGACGTGGCAAGGCGGTGAGCGCGTCTTCAAAATTGTGAGCTTTTACCTGATGCGTTATGTCTCGGGAGAGATTGACAATCTTTCGCCCAGCATGCGAATCGAAGTGAAGCGCGCGCTTTGGGTGCCGCTGGCCGAGGCTGCGTCCCAAATGGCCTACAGTAGCGAGCGCAGCGTGCTCCGGCAAGCGCAGGAGTATCTGGAAACCAAGGCCGGCTTGACGGATGCGCCCAACACCAGGGGGGAAAGTGGGCCTTGAGTACATCACACGCATACGTGACGCATGCACTTGTGCTTCTGATGGAAAATGTGCTTATTAATCAGCTCGCAACTTGTTGGATACAAAAGATTTATATTGACAGGGATGGTTTTCGCAAGTAAGCTGTGTTTAATTTAATAGGGCGCGTGCCGTTGCCATCCTCACCCCACATCTTTCGGCTCGCGCCCGTTGTTGTTTCTGGGGACACCTTCCTGGAGCTTCCCAATCGCTAGCTTTGCGACCTGTGCTTCAGCGCAAGGTCGATCCGCCGCTTCTCTTGCGCCTTGAGAGCCCGCACCTCGCCTTTCGGCAAATCCCCCAGTTGCAGCAGACCAATGGAAACGCGCACCAGGCGCAGAACGCGAACATCCAGGGCTTCCAGCATGCGCCGAATCTGGCGGTTCTTGCCCTCGTCGAGTACAATTTCCAGCCAACTATTCTTCGCGCCGTGGCGCAAAGGACGCACCCGTTTGACGCGGAGAAGGTCCCCGCCGACCACGCATCCTTCCTCGACCCTCGCCAACAATTCCGGGCTCGCCACGCAATCCACCTGCACGTGATAGGTTTTGTCGAGGTGGCTGTCGGGATCGGTGATTCTGGCTGCCCATTCCGAGTCGTTGGTTAGCAGGAGCAGGCCCTCACTGGCCTTGTCGAGTCGTCCCACCGGAGCCACCCAAGGGCCTTCGCCATCCAAAAAATCGTAGACCGTTTCCCTCCCTTTTTCGTCGGAAGCCGTCGTGACCACGCCGCGGGGCTTATTCATCATGAGGTAAACGCTGGTGCTTTTCTGGAGCAGGGCGCCGTCAATGTTGATGCGGTCGGGTGGAGTGCAGGCTGGCGCTTCGGGGTCGCGGACGACCCGTCCATTCAGCGTAACCCGCTTCTCACGGATGAGTGCCGCGGCCTGCGACCGGGAACAATAACCCATCTTCGAAATTACTCGCGCCAGGCCGAAACGTTTTGCTGCCTTCATACGTCTATGCTAAATGGCGGCAACAAATCCCGATCTTGGCCTCCACCCCAGCCCGCGAAATCCACGCGGGCCGGGGACCCCGGCGCGGCCCGCGGGCGGTGACGAATACAAAACACAAGTGCAAAGGCATGGTAGTCTGCTGCCTAGGTCGTGGGAGACATTGTTGCTCGGACGGGTCTTCAAAGCCTTTCAATACCGCGATTTCCGCCTGATGTGGATCGGCGCCTGTACGTCCAGCATCGGCACCTGGATGCAAATTGCGGCGCAAAGCTGGCTGATCTATCGCCTCAGCCACAGCACCTTTCTCTTAGGACTCGATCAGTTCCTCGGCGGCATCCCCATCTTCCTGTTCTCCCTGATCGGAGGCGTAGTCGCGGACCGGGTGGAGCGGCGGCGCATTCTGCTGGGCTCGCAGTATGTGCAGATGGCCAGCGCTACCCTGCTCACCGTCCTGGTGGTGACCGGCCATGTGCACGTCTCGGAAATTCTCTGCCTCTCGTTTGTTTCCGGTTTCGCGCAGGCCTTCGGCGGACCGGCCTACCTGGCACTGATTCCCACGCTGGTGGACCGCGAGGATATGCCGAACGCCATCGCCCTCAATTCCATCCAGTTCAACGTGGCGGTGGTGCTGGGAGCGGCACTGGGAGGGCAAGCCATCGCGAGACTTGGCGAGTCCTGGTGTTTCGGACTGAACGCGCTGTCGTTTCTCGCGCCCATCATTTCGCTTTCGCTGATCACCGCCCGTTTCCTGCCGCAGAAGACGGACGAATCCATGTTCACCAGCCTGAAGGAAGGCATCCGCTTCGTGCGCAGCCAGCATTCGATGGAAGCCCTGATTATTCTCGCCTTCTGCATGACATTCCTGAGCATGCCGACGCGCACTTATTTTCCTGCGTTCGTAAAGGACATCTTCCACCGTGGACCGGAAACCTACGGCAACCTGCTCGCTCTCATGGGTATCGGCTCGATCTTCGGTTCGCTCGGTGTGGCCAGCATGGGAAACATCAAAAACAAGGGTCTCGTCGCCCTCGGCGCGCTGATGAGCCTCGGATTCGGCATCTTTGTGTTCGCGTGGTCGCGCTCGCTGCCGCTCAGCGGAGGCATGCTGGTACTCGCCGGAGCCTCCATGATGGCCGTGTTCGCCAACGTAAATGCGCTGGTGCAACTGATCACCACCAACGAAATGCGGGGCCGCGTCATGAGCGTCTACAACTTCGCGTTTCGCGGCGGCATGCCCCTGGGAAACCTGGTTTCGGGATGGCTGGTCCCGGTTTTCACCGCACCCCTGATCCTGCGCGTAAATGGAATGCTGCTGATGCTGCTGGCTCTCTATTTCCTGATGGTGCAGCGCCGCGTAGCTGCTCTCTAGCTTGGGATTTCCGGGCGGAGCATGAGCGCGAAACCCAGGACGCGGCAAGATCGATTGCCTCATTCCCGAGCCGCCGATTTCCACCGATTCACAACTTAGAATGACAAGATGAAACAGATCTGCGTTTTCTGCGGGGCGAGCGCCGGGAGCCGTCCGGAATACAGGTCGGCAGCCGAAGAATTGGGCGCCACGTTGGCGCACCGCAAGATTGGTCTCGTCTACGGTGGCGGGAACGTGGGGCTGATGGGTGTGCTCGCCGATGCGGCGCTCAAGGCGGGCGGCGAAGTGACCGGCGTCATTCCCGCGCATCTCATGGAACACGAAGTTGGGCACGGCGGCTTGACCAAGCTGCATGTGGTGCGGTCGATGCACGAGCGCAAGGCGCTCATGGCCGATCTCTCCGATGCCTTCGTCGCTCTGCCCGGCGCCTTCGGCACGCTGGATGAGTTCTGCGAAATTCTCACCTGGTCGCAGCTTGGCCTGCACTCCAAGCCCTGCGCCGTTCTGAATGTCCTCAATTATTATTCTCCGTTCCTCGCGATGCTCGATCATGCTGTCGCAGAGCGGTTCCTGAAGATGGAAAACCGCAGGCTCGTCCTCACCGCGGAATCGATCCCGCAGTTGATGCAAGCCGTAGAGGACTGGCATCCGGTTCAGGTCGAGAAATGGTTGGATCGGGAAACGCGATAGAAGAGACTGGCAGGTTGTCGATCGCATACCACTTTGGGGCTATTTGGGACGCGTTCTCCACAGATTGTGCCTCGTTGGTACTTGCGGTGTCCGCGCAACTTCCCGATAATTTAGGCAGTTCGCACAACAGCCGTGAACCGCTATAGCCGCGCCGATTTGCTGCGTATTTTGCGCCTCACTCCCCGCCAGCTCCAGACCTGGATGCGCTCCGGGTTGGTAAAAGCGGGCGCAGATTATTCCTTTTTCGATTTGCTGCAGGTGAAAAAAGTGCGGGATCTGTGCGCGAAGCGGGTCCGCCCGGCGGTGATCCGGCGCTCGCTGGATGCCATGCTCAAGCAGGCCGCGGGCATGGAAAACCCGCTGCTCGAAGCCAGTGTGTTCGAAAGCAAGAAACGGGTGGCGTTCCGGCACGAAGGACGTTTATTGGAGCCCATCGCTGGGCAATTCATGCTCGACTTTGCCTCCCAGGAAAACAAGGTCGTGACCAGCCCCTCACAAACCGGCCCGGAACTGGTGGTGACCGATACCGCGGACCTGTTTGCGCGTGGAATTGTGCTGGAGGAAAACCCCGCGACGCAGAACGAGGCGATGGAAATTTACCTCAGGGTCTTAGATCTGGATCCTCTGCACGCCGCCGCGCACATCAACCTCGGGACTCTCTATTACAACCGCCAGGAATATGCGCTGGCGGAAAAACATTATCGCTCGGCCATCCAAATCGATCCGCGATATGCGCTGGCATATTTTGATCTCGGCAACGTGCTCGATGAGACGGGGCACATCGCGGAAGCCATCGAGACTTACAAGACCGCAATTCGACTTGCGCCCACCTACGCCGACGCCCACTATAACCTGGCCCTTGCGTACGAAAAGACCCGCCTGCCGCGCAAAGCATTAAAGCACTGGCGCGCCTACGTGAAGCTCGACACATCCGGCCCGTGGACCGTGCACGCCAGGCATCAGATCCAGCGCATTCTGCAGCATGACCCGCTCAAGCTGATATATTCACGAAAGGCGAACTGAGCGCCATGCGCGCGGTTCCCAGTCTGCAGCTGGATTTTTCAGGGCACGAGTTTTCCAGGAGGCTCCAGAGTGAATCGTCGTTGCCGGATTTTGACCTTAACCTTAATGCTGGTGGCAGCTTGGAGCTTCGCTTGCCTGGGGCAAGCTGCGCCGGCGCAGAAACCCATCTACGACGAAAGCGCCGACGCCCGCGCCGAGATTCAAGAGGCACTGCACAAGGCCCGTGCCGAACACAAGCGCGTCATCGTCGTCTTCGGAGCCAACTGGTGCTACGACTGCCACGTACTGGATGCCGCGTTTCATCGCCCCGATCTGGCCGAGATCATCGCCGCCAACTATGAGGTCGTGCATGTGGATATCGGAAAGGGCAACAAGAACCAGGACCTGATGGCGAAGTACGAAGTACCCATGAAACGCGGGATTCCAGGCTTGGCCGTGCTCGACGCCGACGGGAAGCTGATCTACAGCCAAAAGAACGGCGAATTTGAGAATGCCCGCGCCATGAAGCCGGAGGACTTCCACGCTTTCCTGGAAAAATGGAAACCCGGCTCGTGAAACCCTGGTCATAAAGTAGATGTGGGCACACGGGCGGCCGCAAGCTGCGGAGTCGTCACGGCTGCAAGAAAAAGGCGCGACTTCCCGGGTTCCCCAGACAGCCCTTTTTTGGCTGGGGTGGAAAGCGCGCCTTCCTGGAGAATCACCTGCTTTTGTTCGCTTTCCTCTTCACCCTTTCCTAATCCACCACCAGCTTGTTCTCGACGCTGAACGCGCCCGGCACCGCTCCCGCCCGCAATCCAGCGATCGTCTTGTCCATTTGATTCTGCACAGTCCCGTACAAGGTCACATGGCCGTTGTCGACCACGATGCGAATCGGCTTTGCTGGGTCGGTCGCATAGCGGCCGAGGACCGAGTCGCGATAAATGGCCTGCGCGGTGTGCATACGAATGGAATCGTCGAACTGTGACGTCGGCAGCACCTTGACTTCGTCAATGACGTCTTTGATGCCGGGGGTGCGCGCCGCAATCGCCATCGCGTCCGAGCGCGGCACATCCCAGTAAGCGTCGCCGCTCAATGTAGCCACGCCATCTTTCACCGAAACGGTAATGTAGTTGAACGCATTGTCGAAGTAGCCGACACGGTCATAGACCACCTGCTTGGCTAGTTTCCGCTCCAGCTGGTTGTCGGCAACGGTCGCTCCCGCAACCGTAATGTCGTTGCGAACGCCGGAAACGTTGGCGATCTTCTTCACCCTTATTCGCCGCGTCCAGCTTGTCCTGGTAGAGGCCGACTGTGCCGCTCAGCGTGACAATTCCGTCCTCCACGCTGGCGCTGACATCCTTGAGTTGCTTCACCTTTTGGATCTTCTGCGTGGCGGCCTGCTGAATCTGTTCATCGTAGCGGTTCACAGCCGCCAGCGCCGCCACGTTCAGCAGGACGAGCAAAGCCACGGTCACCGCAAGCACTTGTTTCTTCATGGTTGCCATCCTCACTTTGAATTCCGGTCCCACGTCTTTTAACCGGTTAGTTAAACAGATGTCCATCGCGATGGCAGGGATGCTACGTAGACAAGGTTTTACAAAGAATTACACAGGCGGCTCGGCAGCGGTCGTCTTCCCCCGTGCCAAATCCATGATTTGCTGATCGTTCGGATCACTGCTGATTTCAGTGTCGTACTGCTCCGCGCGGCCGCGAACCGCCGGCAGAGACACGAGCAGCATTACCTGCGAGTCCGGGCAGTTTTCTTGGCAGGCGCGTTTTTCGTCTTTTTACTCTCCGGCGGTCTGGGAAACAACCTTGCAAAAATCTTGTCGATGTTCTTGAGCTGGCGCTTCAAATCGAACGCGCGCTCGATCTTGGCCCGCGGCACGCTGCCAGCGATGGCCGGATCATTGAGCACCAACTGGTGGAAATCGAGCCCTTCTTTCCAGGCGTGCATGGCATGTCCTTGCACGAGCCGGTAGGCGTCTTCGCGCGAAATTCCGCTCTCCACCAGATCGAGCAAAAGCTGCCCGCTGAAAACCAACCCGCGCGTGCTGTTGAGATTGGCCAGCATGCGCTCGGGATAGACAAACATGGTTTCGATGAGGTTCGCCGTTTTATTGAGCAGATAATCGGCCAGTGTCGTCGAATCTGGAATGATGATGCGCTCGGCAGAGGAGTGCGAAATATCGCGCTCGTGCCACAGCGGAACGTTTTCGAAGCCAGCCTGCGCGTTTGCACGCACCACCCGTGCCAGCCCGCTGATCTGCTCGCATGTGACCGGGTTCCGCTTATGCGGCATGGCCGACGAGCCTTTTTGCTTCTCGCTGAAGTATTCTTCCGCCTCGCGAACCTCGGTGCGCTGCAAGTGACGGATTTCCGTCGCAATCTTGTCGAGCGTGGACGCGATGACTGCAAGAGTCGCCAGGTAGTGCGCGTGCCGGTCCCGCTGAATGACCTGGGAGGAAACGGCCGCGGCCTCAAGTCCAAGGCGAGCGCAGATTTTCTCCTCCAGTTCCGGAGTGAGATGTGCGAACGTTCCGACGGCGCCGGAGAACTTGCCCACACGAAGGCCTTCCGCCGCCGCCAGGAACCGCGTAATGTTGCGGCGCGTCTCCGAATACCAGTTGGCGATTTTGAAGCCAAAGGTGATCGGCTCGGCATGAACGCCGTGCGTGCGCCCGATCATGGGCGTGTCCTTGAATTCCCAGGCGCGGCGCTCGAGCACATCGGCGAGGCGTTCGAGGTCGCCGGCGATGAGCGATGAGGCCTGCTGAATGAGCAGCGCCTGCGCCGTATCGACCACGTCGTTCGAGGTGAGCCCGTAGTGAAACCAGCGCGCGTGCGGACCGACGATCTCAGCCACCGCCGTGGTAAAAGCGATGACATCGTGTTTGACCTCAGCCTCGATTTCGAAGATCCGCTCGACGCTGAAGTTGGCGCGCTCGCGGATGGCTTTGGCCGCTTCCTTTGGCACAATGCCTGCTTCGGCAAGCGTATCGGTAGCGGCAACTTCCACCGCCAGCCAGGTGCGAAAGCGGTTCTCATCGCTCCAAATGCGGGCCATTTCCGGCCGCGTGTAACGTGGAATCACGGCGCTTCTCCTGCATGAATGCGTTGCCTGGAAACAGAGGATTGTAAATCAGCGCGCCAGGACTTGCGTAGCGCGCGAAAGGAGCACAAAAGCCCAGCGCAGTCGCGTGTCAGGACGGCCAAGAGAAACAAAGGAACGAGCGCGGCTCCTTACTTTGCCGGTTCCACGAAGACCGCGGTCCCGTAGGCAAGCACTTCGGTGACGCCTTGCATCACTTCGGTCGCGTCGTAGCGGGCGCCGACGACTGCGTTGGCTCCAATCTCGGCCGCGTGCTGTAGCATGAGATCGAACGCTTCGGCCCGCGTCTTCTCGCAGAGATTGGTGAGTAGGGTAATGTTGCCGCCGACCAGCGTCTGTAGGCCCGCGCCGATGGTGCCGAAGATGGAGCGTGAGCGCACGGTAATTCCGCGCACCACGCCTAAGGTACGAACCACGCGGTAGCCATCGAGTTCGAACTGCGTGGTCACCATGTTGTGGCCAACCATGCGGCCAGCGGCCGCCGAGTAGTTTCCCATTCGATCCTCCTATGTTCCCTCTACGGCGCACATATCCTGTGCTGCATCGGCCCCGGCGCCAGGTGTCTGAAATCCCTCAAGTTGAAAGTGTAGACCCTCTGCGCACCGCACTTTTCCGCGCAACGCAGAAGCAAAGCGTCGTAGACCTTGGCGCCGGGCCATCCCGAGTTTGACACCAGGGCGAGTGCTTCAAGGTAATCGTCTTTGGCTGCAGCGACTGTGTGGAACTTCAGCAGTACGTTTTCTCGAATCAGGCGCACCGCCTCCAGAGGATGAATGCGAGGCACGACCGGCAGCCGAGGCAGCGCCGCGTATGTCTCCGCCACCGAGTGCAGGCTGACAAAACCCTTTTCCTTGCCGGACAGTACTCGCGCAACCGCGGCCGAAGCCTGGGGAAAGTGCGGGTGCGCTGCACTCGACGAGGCGACCAGTACGGTAGTGTCAAAGAACGAATCCATGCCTCAGCCCCGAAGGACTTCCTGCAGGCGTTCTTCGCGAACCGATTCCAACGTGAGATCCCATTCCGCGCCCTCCTCAGCCCGACCTTGATGCACCAAGAGGCCGTTCACATTCGCGAGCGACGGCCGCTGGGCAGGGACGCGAAGCAGAAGACCGTCCGGGTGGTCCATGATCTCCAACTCTGCGTTCGGCCGTAAGCCAAAACGCTGACGGAGCTCCTTGGGCACCACAATCCGTCCGGCCTTGTCGATGGTAATTGTCATACCATATACTATATCATATACCATTGTTCATGGCAGATTTGAGCCTCTATAGTTGTCCACGACTCAAGAACTGCCATGCGTCCCGGAGGCCTTTTGTACTCGCGACGCCGATTTCTGAAAAACGCATCCCTGGCTGCCGCAGTCAGCACGGTTTTGCCCGAGCCATTAACTGCTGATAAGAACACCAACGCTCTTCCGCCCGCCATTGCGGCACTGCGCTCCCGGCAAGAAGAAGCGCGGCCCATCACCCTCGACGAGCGCACCGAGCGTTTGGAAAAAGCGCGCCGCCTGATGCGCGAGAACAACCTTTCCGCCATTATCCTCACCGAGGGCACATCGCTACGCTACTTTACCGGCATTCGCTGGTGGGGCGGAGAACGTTTGTTTGCCATGGTGCTGCCCGCGAAAGGCGCGGCATTTTATGTGGCCCCGGCATTTGAAGAAGACCGTGCCCGCGAGCAGATCGCACTGGCTCCCGAAGGCAAGAGCGCGGATGTTCGCGTTTGGCAGGAGGACGAGAGCCCGTACGAGCGCGTCGCCCAGGGTCTTAGCGACCGCCGAATTGACGGCAGCGTCATCGGCATGGAAGAGACCATCAAGTTCGTGTTCAGCGACAACCTCCGCAGAGCTGCGCCCGCCGCCACGTTCACCAGTGCGACGCCGGTGACTGCGGGATGCCGCATGATCAAGAGCGCGCATGAAATCGAACTCATGCGCCTGGCCGCTAAAGTCACGCTGGCTGCTTACGAGGCGACTTATCGGTCGTTAAGAGCCGGGATGACGCAGAAAGAGGTTGGCGAATTGATCGAAACCGCGCATAGTCAACTCGGCTTTGAAGGCGGGGCCGACGTCCAGGTCGGGGAGTACTCTTCGTTTCCGCATGGCTCAGCCGTTCCGCAGGTCATTCATGAGGGAACCATCGTGATGATCGATGGTGGTTGCTCGGTCGAAGGATATGCTTCCGACATCACGCGCACATTTGTTCTGGGCAAGGCCACCGACAAAATGAAGGAGGTGTTTCAAATTGTCCATAGCGCGCAAAGCGCCGCCCTGGCCGCGGCCCGGCCCGGAGTTGAGGCCGGTTCCGTCGATGCTGCCGCGCGCAAGGTAATTACCGACGCAGGTTATGGGCCCGGCTACAAGTACTTTACCCATCGCCTGGGACACGGCATGGGCATGGATGGCCACGAGTGGCCGTATTTGGTGCGCGGCAACACCACCCAGCTACAGCCAGAAATGACCTTCAGCGACGAACCGGGGATCTACATTCGCGGTGAGTTCGGAATTCGCCTCGAAGACGACATGCACATTGGGCCGGATGGCGCCGAACTCTTCACGCCCCAGAGTCCGTCGCTGGAGGACCCATTCGGCAAGGCATAGGCACCGAGGCTGACGCGGTGGGCAACCGCATCCGGCAGCTCCCCTGGGAATCGCACCCGCAGTCACAGTCGTTTGCTAATCAAACACGTGCTGGTCCACGGGACGGTCGTATCCTGGGTGAAGTTCCCTCCACTGATCTCGGATTGCCTCTGCTAGCCGCCGGACACCTTCGCGAATCTGTTCCGGCTGCGCGTTGGAAAAATTCAGCCGCATGTGGCGCAGGCCCTCTTTTGCAAATCCGTCGCCCGCGTAGAAGCAATCGCCGGGTACGAACGCAACATTTTGCTTAAGTGCCGTTTCGAACAACTGATGGCAATCCATGCCCTCAGGCAAGGTCACCCACAGGAACAGGCCGCCGAGCGGGTGCGTCCAGGTGACTCCCGGCGGACAAAACTCCTGCAGGGCTTCCAGCATCACATTGCGCCGCTCGCCATAAACGCTCCGGATCAACTTGATGTGTTCATCAAGAAACCCGTCGCGTGCCGCCTCGTAGGCTACCATCTGGCCAAAGGTGGACGTGTGCAGGTCCGCTCCCTGCTTGAGCTGCACCAGTTTCGCAATCACATCGGGCGGGGCCACAATCCACCCCAGACGCAAGCCCGGAGCCAGCGTCTTCGAGAATGTGCTCATATAAATCACGTTGCCGACGGAGTATCCCTCATCGCGTCCCAGGTTCTCCCGGTCCAGCGCCACGAGGGGAGGCAAGTGCTCGCCCTCATAGCGGAGTTGCCCGTAGGGGTCGTCTTCAATGATCGGAATGCCGTAGCGGTCGGCCAGCAAAACCAGCTCGTGGCGGCGGTTCTCGGCCAGTGTGGTGCCGCCCGGATTCTGAAAGTTGGGCAGCACGTACATGAACTTCGGCCCAGAACGTAGCGGCGTCTCGAGCTGGTCGGTTTGCAACCCGTCGTTGTCGCTCGGCACGCAGACGTATTCCGCTCCATAGACGTTGAATGCCTGCAGCGCGCCTAGGTAGGTCGGCGCCTCGACCAGCACGCGGTCGCCGGGGTTGATCAGCAGCTTGCCGATCAGATCGAGCGCCTGCTGTGAGCCCGAAGTGATCAGCACGTGCTCCGGTTTTGCCTTCACGCCGTAGCGCGAAGTATGCCGCGCGATCATCTCCCGCAGTGGCTCATAACCCTCTGTAGGACCATACTGCAACGCCTGTCGCCCGCTTTTCTCCAGCACCTTCTGGCAGGCTTCGCGGAAACGCTCCACCGGAAAAACGTCGGGCGCGGGCAGGCCCCCTCCAAACGAGATAATCTGCGGATTCTGTGTAATTTTGAGAAGCTCCCGGATGGTGGAACTGCGAATCTTCTTGGCGCGTTGCGCGTAACGGGAAGTCCAGGCAGTTGACATGTGTACTCTCCCGTTAAGTAAGTGTACGCCGTAAGCCCCCGAGGTGCGGTGATGAGAGGACTACTCGCTGTGACAACAATCACCCGCCAGAAGTGATCCAACCGACCGGACGGATGGGGCCGGCTAAGATCAGGCGTGCCCGAGCGCAGCGGTCAGTCCCCAGTCCAGCTGACGAGCTATTCCACCACCCACTCGCGCATCCTTCGCAACAACGACTCTGGCGCCTCCGCCTCCAACTCCACGAATCCGTCCTGATACTGCCGCGAATAGATGCGCGCCCGGGCCCGCAGCAAAGCCAGCGCCTTCCCTTCCCTCTGTGGAATGCGCAGGCGCACGCGGCTGGGCCGATCCTGCTCCAGCATCGCATCGATACGGTCCAGCAGTGTCGTCAGCCCAATGCCCTTCACTGCGGAAACGTGCACCGTTTCGTTGTCGTCGCGCAGCGACTCCCGTTGCTTCGGCGGCAGCAGATCGATTTTGTTCATCACGTGCAGTCGCGGCTTCTCGCCGGCATCCAGCTCTTTCAAAACGCTTTCCACCTGCGCATCCTGCTCGGCCGAAATCGGGCTGCTGGCATCGGAAACCTGCACAATCAGCGCGGCTCGTTGCACCTCTTCCAGCGTGGCGCGAAACGCCGAAACCAGCGTGTGCGGCAGGTGCCGTATAAAACCCACAGTGTCGGAGAGCAGCACCCGTCGCTTCGACGGCAGTTCGGCGCCGCGCAGCGTCGGATCAAGCGTGGCAAACATCCGTGGCGAAGCCAGCACGTTGGCTTGTGTAAGCGCGTTGAACAGAGTCGATTTACCCGCGTTGGTGTAGCCGACTAGCGCGATCGTCGCCACGGGCACCGCCTCTCGCCTCTGCCGCTGCTGCGCTCGAATTCGCCGCACGTTTTCGATCTGTTGCTTTACGTGCCGGATGCGGCGATAAATCCTGCGGCGATCGGTCTCGAGCTGGGTTTCGCCCGGTCCGCGTGTGCCAATGCCGCCGCCGAGCTGCGACATCTCCACTCCACGCCCTGCCAGGCGCGGCAGCATGTACTCCAACTGCGCCAGCTCCACCTGCAACTGGCCTTCACGGGTTCGCGCATGCCGCGCAAAAATGTCGAGGATCAATTGTGTTCGGTCGATGACGCGGGTATGAACCTCGCCCTCAATATTGCGCTGTTGCGAAGGAGAAAGATCGTGGTCAAAGAGGATGACGTCGGCCGATACCGACGCCGCCGCGCCCGCAATTTCCTCCAGTTTGCCTTTCCCGATCAGTGTGGCCGGTTCGGGGCGGTCGCGATGCTGCATGAATTCGCCGGCAATTTCCGCGCCCGCGCTGGTGGCAAGCGAGCGCAGTTCGTCGAGCGATTCCTGGCAGCTGAAGTCGGTGGAATTGGACTGTCGGCTGGAACCGATGCTGGTGGCATGGTCGCGCGCGGCTTGCGCCCCGGGCGTAATCGCGGCTGGCGTCTTCCCGGCGCGGGCGCGGACGCGGAATTCCACTCCCACCAGGAAAGCCCGTTCCTGGCGCGACGACGCATTGACTACTTCTTTGAGCGCGCGGCGCCCAGTTCCCCTCTGGCCCTGGCTGGACTGATCTCTTCCCAAGCGGACTCACTTCATCCTTGAGTTCCCGAGCTCGGCGC
>Ga0187781_10001799_pt1 | contig 16334 bp, 14 predicted proteins | sample 0715_SJ02_MP02_2_FD_132447 | JGI IMG/M metagenome (GOLD analysis project Ga0187781, IMG submission 132447) | Tropical peat soil microbial communities from peatlands in Department of Meta, Colombia - 0715_SJ02_MP02_20_MG | ecosystem: Environmental > Terrestrial > Soil > Wetlands > Peat | place...
ATCATCGTCAACCACCATCTTTTCTTCGCGGACCTCGCCATCCGCCAGGATGATTTCGGCTCGATCCTGCCCGAGTATTCGGCTGTCGTGTTCGATGAGGCGCACGAAATCGAAGACGTCGCGAGCGACTATTTCGGCCGCCAGCTTTCCAGCTATCGTTTCGAGGAATTGGGCCGCGACACCGAACACATGCTGCGTGTGCTCCAGATTGAAGCGGCGCCGCTCCGGCGGCAGCTTGGTCGGCTGCGCGAGCGCGCCCGCAGCTTTTTCGAGCGCTTTCCGGAGCGTGAGGGACGCTATCCGTTTGGCCCAGCCGAGCGGCGCGCGTTTCTCGAGCAGAATCGCGAGGCCTTCGACGACCTTGTGTCCTCGGTGAAGCGGATCGAAACCGAGCTTACCGCGCTCACGCCCAAGCCCGAGGAAGTGATCGCGATGGCGCGGCGCGCTGCCGAGGTACGGCGCGAACTGGCGTTCCTGCTTGAAAGCGAAGAGAAGAGCTACGTCTACTGGTATGAGCGCCGCGGCCGAGGCATCTTTCTCGCGGCGACGCCGATCGACGTGAGCGAAATCCTGCGCGAGCAGCTTTTCGAGCGCTTTGACACGGTCATCCTGACCTCCGCGACACTAGCCGTCGGCGGTCGTTTCGACTATCTAAAGCAGCGCCTCGGCGTGCTGCCGGCGAATGAGAGCGTGCTGCCTCAGGAATTCGATTACGCGACACAAGCGCTGCTCTACTTGCCTCAGGGATTGCCGGACGTGCGCCATCCCTCGTTTGCGCCGAGCGCAGCGGACGAAATCGTGCGCTTGCTGGAGATTTCACAGGGCCGCGCCTTCTGCCTCTTCACCAGTACCGCGCAGATGCGGGACCTCTATGAGCGCGTTTCGGGGCGTGTGAGCTTTCCGCTCCTACTGCAAGGGACGGCTCCGCGCTCGGTCTTGCTGGAGCGATTCCGGTCCACGCCGAACGCCGTCCTTTTCGCAACGGCCAGCTTCTGGCAGGGAGTGGACGTGCCCGGCGCCCAGCTCTCGTGCGTGATCATCGACCGGCTGCCGTTTGCCGTGCCCAGCGACCCGATTGTTGCGGCACGCGTGCGCGCGCTTCAGGAGGATGGCCGCAACGCTTTCGCCGAATATCAGGTTCCCGAAGCAGTGCTTGCTCTGAAGCAGGGTTTTGGCCGACTGATCCGCTCGAAAAGCGACCGCGGCATCCTCGCAATCCTCGATAACCGCATCCAGCGCATGCAATATGGTAAAATTTTTCTTGAGTCCCTGCCTGAATACACGACCACGCGGGATCTCGCGGAAGTCGCGCGCTTCATGGAAAACCAGGGGAAATAGCCCGAAAGCGCGAACTTTTGGGATCCGAAAGAAGGCCCATGTACGAGATCAGTGTTGACGAAACCTTTGCCGCGGCCCACAACCTGCGCGAATACCACGGGAAATGCGAGGATCTGCACGGTCATAACTACAAGGTACGCGTTGTCCTGGAGGGAAAGGAGCTCGATTCGACCGGCCTGCTCTACGATTTCGTCCAGCTCAAGCGTGTGATTCAAGATGTGATCCGGTCGCTCGACCACAAGTATCTCAACGAGCTAGCGCCGTTCGACAAGCTGAATCCATCGGCGGAGAATATCGCGCGCCACATCTTCGACGAGACGGCCCGGCAGCTCCCGAAGTCGCTCAACGCCGCGCGGATCGCGGGCGTCACCGTGTGGGAGACCGACACGAGCGCGGCCACGTATCGGGCATAGGCAACCGCGAGGGCTTCGCGGGAGCGGCTTGGGATGTCCAGGTATCGCAGTCATGGTTATCACCGAAATCTTCAAATCCATCCAGGGCGAAGGCACTCGCGCCGGATTGCCTTGCATTTTTGTGCGCCTGACAGGCTGCAATCTACGCTGCGTTTGGTGCGACACTGAGTACGCTTTCCACGGTGGGACGAAATACAGCCTCGATCAGATAGTGGAAAGAGTGAATTCGCTTGCGGGCCAAGGCACCAGCCGTGTACCGCTTGTCGAAATCACGGGCGGCGAGCCGCTGCTTCAGCCCGAAACCCCCGCCTTGGCCGAAAGGCTGGTCGGGGCAGGCTATACCGTGATGATCGAGACGAGCGGCGAGCGCTTCATCGGTACGCTGCCTCGTGAAGTCATCAAGATTGTCGACGTGAAGTGCCCCGATTCAGGTGAAGCAGACACGTTCGATTTAGCAAATCTCGATGCGATCGGCCCCAGCGACGAAATCAAATTTGTGATTGCCAGCCGCCGGGACTATGATTTCGCGCGCGATTTTACGGAGCACCACAAGCTCGCTGGTCGGGTTCGGCAGGTGCTCTTCTCGCCCGTTTCGCCCGATCCCGCAGGCCGCTGGCCGGGTTTGAATGCACGCGAACTGGCCGAATGGATTCTCGCCGATGGTTTACCTGTGCGCCTCGGCCTGCAATTGCACAAGTTCATCTGGGACCCGGCGATGAAGGGGGTTTGAGCTCTAAGAATGGCCGAAAAACCCAAGGCGGTCGTCCTGTTGAGCGGGGGCATGGACTCGTGTGTCGCCGCTGCCATCGCGAACCAAACGCATCGCCTAGCCCTCCTGCACGCCAGCTATGGTCAGCGGACGGAGCGGCGGGAGAGGCGCTCCTTCGAAGCCATTGGAGACTTTTACGGCGTTGGCGAGCGGCTGGTCGTCCGCTTTGATGCATTTGCCCAGATCGGGGGCTCGGCGCTCACGGACGAGAGAATCTCCGTTCCCGAGTCGGGAGAAGCGCTCGCACCGCACGCCGGAATTCCGATCACGTACGTGCCGTTCCGCAACGCGCATTTTCTTTCCGCCGCGGTGAGCTGGGCGGAAGTAATCAGCGCCACCGCCATTTACATCGGCGCCGTAGCGGAAGATAGTTCGGGATATCCCGATTGCCGACCAGAATACTATCGCGCCTTTCAGGCCGTGATCCGCGAGGGAACGCGCCCGGAAACGCATATCGAGATCGTGACGCCCGTGATCGCAATGCGAAAAAGTGAGATCATTCGGCGCGGCGTCGAACTCGGTGCGCCGCTGCACCTCACCTGGTCTTGTTATCAGTTCGATGACGAAGCGTGCGGCACGTGCGATAGTTGCCGGCTGCGCCTTCGAGCGTTTGCCGAGGCGGGAGTTCGCGATCCTATCGCGTATCGGGCGCAAGTTGCGCGATAATGAGTTGTCATTTTTCGGGGGATTGCCGTATTTCAAGTTCAGAGGAGATAGCCAGATGAAACTATGGATGCGCGTCTGGGCAGCGCTTGCGGTTTGCCTCGCATGGGCCGCCATCGCCGCAGCGCAGAACGCCAGTATTTCAGGCCAGGTGCTCGATCCCGATGGAAAGCCATGGCCGGCCGTCACGGTTTCGATAAAGAGCGACGTCGGTCGCACCTATACGTTGACGACCGACAAGGACGGCAAGTTCAGTCAAATCGGGTTGACTCCCGGCATGTACACAGTTACCTTCCTCAATCCGCCGCGCCTTCCCTCCCCGGGCTACCAGATCCAGCGTCAGGTTTCTTCAAGCCAGGAAAACGATTTCTCGGTCAATTTCGCCAAGATTGCCGCTCAACAGGGAGCCAATCCAGAAGAGCAGAAAAAGCGCGAAGAGGCTCAAAGTGCTTTCAAGAACATGAAGGCCCATGTTGACGCCGGAGTCGCGGCGCTGAGTGACGCCGATCAACTCAAGCAGCAATTGAAAGCGGCCACGGCAGATCAGAAATCCGGTATTCAGGACAAGATGAATGCCGACTACCAAACGGCGATCACCGAGTTGCAGCAAGCCGAGCAAGCCGTAGGCGCCAAGGACACCAAGAACCACGCCGTCATCTTGTCGAATCTGGGGATCGCCCAGAATCTTGCTGGGCACTACGACGACAGCATTAGCTCGTATCAGAAGGCCATCGATCTGAACCCGCAACCCGGATACTACGCCGGCCTGAGCCAGGCTCTCGCGAATTCAGCAGGTGCTCAAACGGACCCGGCGGTCGCGAGTGCAAAAATCGCGGATGCCGGCTCCAATTGTGATAAGGCCGCGGCTCTCGAGACTCCTCCGAATCCAGCAAATAATGCACGTTGCTGGAAGAACATTGGAATCGTCTTGACGAACAAGGGGGACCTGAAGAACGCAATCGCGCCGCTCCAGAAAGCCACGACGGCGGATCCAAAGGACGCCCAAGCTTGGTATTTGCTCGGCAGCGCCTACACAGGCACCATCGACACGAAGCAGGAAGGCGACAAGATGACCTACATCATCCCGCCGGGCACGGGAGACGCCTATCAAAAGTGCATCGATGCGGACCCGAATGGTCCTTATGCGGCGCAGTGCAAGCAGATGCTCGATAGCCTGGCGCAGATGTCGGGCGGCGAGGCGACGGCAATCGGCATGAAGCCGAAAACGCAGAAAAAGAAGTAGCGCTGCGAGGTCTTTAGGTCCCGGACTGCACGGCTCTTCCGCGAGAAATCGCGGGGCGCTTGTTTTCTGTTCGGTCTTTTGCCGCCGAATCTCACCTCTCGACCAACTGCCGCGAGAATGCTATCCTCAAGCGGGTCATCACGAGGCTTCCCGTGGCAGATGTCGTTTCAGGTCACCTCAGCACCACGCAAAGGCGGCGTAGCGAGCGAGTCTCTAGGTCCCTGCCGGTCATCGTTCGCGGAATCGATCTTCTAGGCCAGCCGTTTGAAGAGCGCACCTCCACCTTAGCTCTGAATCTTCACGGTTGTCGTTACGCCTCCAAACATCATTTGCCGAAAAACACGTGGGTTACGCTCGAAGTCCCTCAGGCCGGTCCGCGCCGACATGTGCGCGCGCGTGTCGCTTGGATTCAAAGGCCGCACTCGGTGCGCGAATTTTTCCAGATTGCCGTGGAGTTGGAAAGCGCTGCAAACATTTGGGGCCTAACTTCACCGCCAGCTGACTGGCAAGTACAGGAGGGCCCGGCGTATTCGTACCCAGAAGCGCTTCAACAAGAAGAACCGCGAACGGACGAAGCCGCGATCGCTTCCGCAGTTCCTGTCGATTCCACCGAGAGGTTCGGGCCACCTATGATGGACGCGCACGCCGATTCTGTTTCGCCTGCTCAACCCATTGCGGAAACGATGCCGGTTGCCGAAAGTCCTCTTTTGCGTCAGTGGAGTGCTGAACTCGACCGTCAGGCGGCAGCGGCCGCCGACGCCGCTGCCATGCACGCCGCCGAGCAGATTCGGCGAACCATGGAAGAATTCGAGCAGTTCCAGGCCAGCCTGCGTGAGAAATTGACGTCTCAGATCGCAGAGTCCCAACAGGAAATCCTCACAACTCTGCAGGCAGAGTTTGAACACGGCTTCCAAGAGACACGCGATCTCCTGCAGGAGCTGGACCGCAGTGCGAAGTCTCTTCGCGCCGAAAGCGAAGCAGCACAGGAAGCGACGAGCCGTATGGCGCAATCACGGCTTCAGATGGAAGCCGCCGAGGCCGCGCGCGCTCATTTCCAGCCGGAAGCGCCCAAAGAGGCGCCGGTCCCGGCTGAAGGCGATCTCGCCAAGTGGCGGCAGCGCCTCGAGTCGGAAATGGCGATTGCGCAAGGCCAGTGGAACGAGCTTCTCCAGTCATCGCTTGACAGCAGCCTTGGACGTCTGGTCGAGCAATTGTACGGGCGCTCGCAGGAGTTGCTCCACAACGCCGAGCAGAAGATCACGGAGCGTTTTGCCGAGCTTCGCCAGCCTCTCGGCCAGATGCATTCCGAGGCGCGTGAAACGTTCTCTTCCCTCCGCTCGTCGCTCGATGAAGAGCTGGGTCGCGCAAGATCTTCGCTCACGGATATCGAGCATGCGGCGAGCCGCCTGAAGGAATATTCGGCGCAACTGGAAGCCGCGAGCCACGATACGCTGAATGAGCTGCACCGGCGCCTGGAAAATATCCTGCAGACGCAGACAGATGAGATGAGCCGGCGGGCGGAGCATTTGCTGGCCAGCGTTCCGCAGCGCTTGGCCCCGATGATCGATTCTCTCGGCCAGCAGGTCGTCGAGCGGACGACGGCGGAGGTGGATTCCAAGCTGTCGCCGAGCCTGGAACGGGCGTCCGAACTGCTTCGCGGATTAGCCACGCGCGAGGCGGAAACGGACGAGAGTTTGCGCCTCCATCGCGAGCGCTTGCGCCAGCTTTCGGACAATAACTTGCGCGAAGCGGCCGCCCAGACCGTCGCGACCCTTGGCAATCTCCGCAACGATTTTGAGGCCGCGCGTACTGAAGCCCTGACGAAGTGGAACGAAGAATTGGAAGCGAGTTCTGTGCGAGCATCTCATGCGGCCGCCGAGTCCATCGGTCGTTCGTCGGAATGGTTCCAGCAGGAGGCCCGCGCCCGCTTGCAGGTCTTGATCGAGCAGGGGCTCGGCACAGCAGCAGGCACGTTTGAGGAAAAAGCCGGCCAAGCCGCGCGGCAGTTCGAGGCTCGTCTGGAGGAACTTTCCTCTGACCGCGTGGCGCAGATTCGCCAGCAGCTTGATGGCGTAGCCACCGAGATTGCGGGACGCACGCGCACGCAGCTCGAGCAGGCGGCGGAAGCGGCAGCCGCTTCGTTTGGCCAAGTCCTCAACCGGGTTTCCGATCAGCAGGTGGAGAACTTCACTGCGAGCACGCATGGCGTACTTGCGGAACGCGAGCGCGAACTGGGCCGCGCTGCCGAGCAGCTTTTGCAGAGTCTCGAGACAGACGGCCAGATGTCGCTCGAGCGGCTCCGCGCGCAGATGGCCTCGCACCTGGAGTCGAGCGTCGCCGACAGCCGCAGCGCCTTTGCCACCGAGCTTGCTTCGGCGCTCGACAGCTACCGAGCTGAGCGCGACGCGCAGCAAAGGAGCTGGAACGAGGACCTTCAGCGCTTGAGTGAGGAGGCCGCGGCCCGGCACCAGGAGCGCCTCCAGACGGCCAGCGATTCCTGGATCGTTTCTTCAGTCCGACGACTCAACGAGCACGGACAGGACGCCGTTGACGCGCTGATGCGCTCTGCCGATCAGAGCCTGCGCGAATCGTGCGCAAAGTTCTTCGAAGGATTATCCGAAATGCTGCGGGATCGTTCGGCTGCCAGTTCCGCGCCGGTCGGTTTCACGCCCGCGCGCACCATCGAAGAAGCGCCTGCGCCTCACAACGAACTGGCCAACGGCGCGAACGCCTGAAGCCCGAGAGAAAACCCTCGGCGGACCACTACCTCGCCCCCACCACCTCGCGAACCGCATTAGCTACGTAGGTGACTTGCTCTGCGCTCAACCCAGGATGTAGTGGCAGGCTGAGCACGCGCTCGCATGCTCGCTCCGCGTGTGGAAAGGTCCCCGGCGGGCATCCGAGCGATGAATAGGCTGGTTGCAGGTGCACAGGCCTTGGATAGTGCACCACGGTCTCGATCTCGCGCGCGGCTAGCTGCGCCACGACTGCATTTCGGTTGCTCGCATAGATGACGAACTGGTGATACACGCATTCGTCTCTCGGATCATCCACGGGTATTTCGACCCGTGCGCCGGCGAAAATGCGACGGTATTCTCGGGCAATTTCCTGTCGCCTCGCCGTCCACTGATAGAGATGGCGCAGCTTGATTCTCAGCACGGCGCCTTGAAATCCCTGCATCCGGTAGTTGTAGCCGATGAATTCGTGCTCGTATCGCGCTGTCTGGCCGTGAGAGCGCGCGGCGCGCGCGAACTTTGCGATCTGATCGTCGTCGGTCGTGAGTGCGCCGCCTTCTCCATACGCTCCGAGATTCTTGGTCGGATAAAAGCTGAACGCGGCTGCTGCCCCGAGGCCTCCCACGCGGCGTCCCCGGTAGCGCGCGCCGTGCGCTTGAGCTGCGTCCTCGAGGACGCGCAGATTGTGTCGGGCGGCAATTTCGCGAATGGGGTCCACGTCGGCGGGCCGGCCGTAAAGGTGAACCGGCAGAATCGCTCGCGTGCGGGGAGTGATGGCGCGTTCGATCAACTTCGGATCGAGATTTGCAGTCGCCGGATCGATGTCGACGAAAACCGGTATGGCGCCGCAGTAGCTGATCGCCTCGACGCTGGCGAGAAACGTATTCGGCGTGGTGATGACTTCATCGTCGGGCTGTACGCCCAGCGCCAGCAGTCCGAGATGAAGCGCCGCAGTACCGGACGCCAGCGCGACGCAGTGTTTCGTACCGCAAAAGTCGGCAAACTCCCGCTCGAACGCATCCACTTCCTCCCCGAGCACGAAGGATGCTTTCTCGCACACCCGTTCGAGCGCGGGAAGAATCTCCGAGCGTAGTTGCTCGAATTCGGCTTTCAGATCCAGGACAGAGACCTTCATCGATCGCGCCTCTCGCGCCATGAAACTCTACTGTACGCGCTCTTGAGCGACAAGCGTTCCATCGTGTGTGGCCCCGGCTATCGACATTGACATGTAGAGCAAGCACGCCGCCTTTATTGAAGAACGCATGCGATGTTCGTCGCAGGGCAAAGTAAGATGTAAGCCAGGCAGCAGGCCTGGGCTCTCTGTTTCCATCGACGAGCTGCGTGCTCTGAAGACGGCGCTCAAGAAACTTGGAAGGGTGCGGATGAAAGGCCGCTCGCTCACAATTATATCTTAGTTACTCCTGCTGAGCTTCATGCCCAACGACGCGACCAAATCCAACCGTCGTTTCGATCGGATCTCCACGCCCAAGGGACTCTGGGTGGCCTGGCAGCACAACGGCAATCAGAGCGTTTCGCGCGTTCGCGATCTGAATGCCGGGGGTTTGTTCATCGCTACCCCGACGTCAGTGCCCGTGGGCGCAGTGATCCAGGTGCTGCTCTCTGTTCCAGAAGGCGAGATCAGGAGCGAGGCCACCGTGCGGAATGTTACGCCGGGCGCGGGAGTCGGAATCGAGTTCAAGGATATGAGCCCGCAAGATGCGGACCGTCTAGGAAGGCTCATTACTCGTCTCCTGCGCGCGGGCCCTGGCGAGGCCGCGTAACAGTTTCCAAAGCGGTTTTGTCGCAGGCCCCCAATTGCAGCCATTCCTTGGTTTACGCCTCAGCCCAAATTGCGATATCGTGTGACTCCAGAAAAGCTCCAAAAGGAGTCCCGCCATGAGCGACGATTTTGTTCCCGGACAGCGGTTGGGAGACTACGAAGTCCTCGGCGTCCTTGGTGCCGGAGGAATGGGCAAAGTCTATAAGGTTCGCAACATCATCTCTGACCGCGTCGAGGCGATGAAAATCCTGCTGGGTAATCTCGTTGGACAGAAGGAATTGGCCGACCGATTTCAGCGGGAAATCAAGCTGCTCGCCAGCCTGGACCATCCTAACATTGCCGCGCTGCGCACGGCCCTTACCTTGGACAATCAGCTCGTTATGCTTATGGAGTACGTCGACGGCGCCACTCTGTCGTCGCGCCTTGAGTCAGGGCCGATTCCGGTGCCGGATGCCGTCAATTATGCCGGGCAATTGCTCTCCGCCCTCAGCTACGCACACAGGTTGAACGTCATTCATCGCGACGTGAAGCCCGGGAACATGATGCTGACGCGCGACGGCATCGTGAAACTAATGGATTTCGGCATCGCCCGTCCGAACAACGAAGTGGGATTGACAATCACGGGCACCACACTCGGCTCGCTCAACTACATGTCGCCAGAGCAGGTTAGAGGTGAGCCGGTCGACGCGCGCTCTGACCTGTACTCCTTTGGCGTCTCGCTGTATGAAATGGTGACAGGGCGATTGCCCTTCCGCGGAAACAGCAACTATTCGGTTATGTCTGCGCACTTGCAAGAGACTCCGGCGCCTCCCGTTTCGATACGTCCCGGGCTCCCGGAGGGGCTCAACCAGATCATTCTGATGGCGATGGCCAAGAATCCGAGCGACCGCTTCCAGTCAGCGGACGCTTTCGCAAACGCGCTGAACAGCGTTCTGCCCGCTGCGACAGCGCCATCTCCCATTTCGCGAACTGTGCCGGCATCATCGGCTGCGCCTCCGCCGAGCGTACCCTTGCAGCCGACGCAGCCTATGGCGGCGGCTGCTGCCGCGTCCGGAGCGCGTCCGGCTGCGTCGTCCAGCGGACATCGTGGCTTCTACATGGCGCTCGGTGGATTGCTCGTCGTCGGAGTCTTGCTTGGCGCGAGCATTTACGTGCCCCATTGGGTCAAGGCTCATGCGAGCGCAGGCTCAAGCAACGCGCCGACGGCGCAGCCCGCCCAGCCAGCCCCCATCACACCAGAAAATCCGCCCGCTGCCGTGACGTCTCCGCCGGCAGCGACGCCCGCACCAGCGGCTATAGCACATCCACAGGAGGACGCGGCCGCAGCCCAGGCCAAGGCGGAGGCCGCAGCAAAGGCAGCGGAGGAAGCCGCGGAGCATGCTGCTGCGCTGAAAGAAGCCGAGCAGCAGTCCGACCAGCTCAATAGCCGCGCCGCCGCGATCGCTTCGAGCCTTGATACTTTGCGCCGCGAGCAAGCCGCGCAGGGATACGGTCTCCGGGGCGACATCGTGGCCGCCGAAGAGCTGATGAAGACGAATCTCGCTCGCGCTCAGTCGGCTCTCGACGAGAAAGATGGCGACAAAGCCAAGGGGTATTTGGATGCCGCGGAAGTTCAGGCTGAGAAAATCGAGCGATTCCTCGGCCGTTAGGCAGGGCGCTTTATTCCTTGGTCATCGCAAGGACTCTCTTCGCTGCGGCTCTAGATATGCGTCAGCGTCCCGGTAACCTTTGTCCGCCGCAGCGCCCACCCGAAAACCGCAAATGAGATCGGAATTAGCACTGCCGCGAAAATCAGCAGTGCCACCAGCGGGTGCCAAAGCCCACTCCAGCCAGCTCCGGCCAGCAGCGCCGCGCGCATCCCTGCAAGGGAATACGTGACAGGAATAAACCGCGCCAACAATTGAAGCGGGCCCGGCAACACCGCCACGGGATACATCATTCCTCCGACGAGCCCGGAGACGCCCAGCACGACCCATTTCGCGGGATTTCCTCTCTTGAAAAGGATTTGATAGCTCGCCGACAGCACTCCGAGTCCCGCGAACGCGAGGATCGATGCCGCCAGAATCAGCGCCGCACCGGGCCAGTTGGCCGTCCTAGGCAAGAATCCGAAAAACAGCGCTCCCCAGCCGAGATATACGCACGTCCGCAGAGCTAGCGCCACGAAGGGATATGCCGCCGAGCCAGCGAGAATCACGGTAAGAGGAGTCTGCGTGACGAGCAGCGCCTCCAGCGTGCGATTTTGCCGTGCTTCCTCAATGCTCGAATCAAACGCGCTCAGCGCCACGCTCAAATAGTCGAAAAATGCAAACCCGACCAGCGCGAAGGAGAAGTAGTTGCTTCCTGCAGGCAGCGCCCGTTCCAGTTGCTGGCTTTCGACAAACCGCGAGAGGTAGAAAAACGTCGCCACTCCGAAAAGCGCTTCGACCGTTTCCAGCACTAGCGCCCCTCGGTAGCCCCGTGCGATGGCGAAGTCGCGCCGGAAGAACGCCGCGATTTTGCGGAGTGTGCGCACGGGGCTCAGGAAAGCGCCTCCACCGCGGCTGGCGGACGCGCGAGACGCGTAATCGCCGCCTCCAGCGTGGCCGTGCCGGTCGCCGAGCGCAGCCGGGATGGGGAATCGCACGCGATCAGTTTTCCATGATCGAGCACGATCACTCGGTCGGCGATTTCCTCCACTTCGCTGAGTGTGTGCGAGGCAAAGAGCAGCGTCGTGCCGCGTCCGCGCACGAGTTCATCTTTCAACAGCCGCCGGAAATCCGCCGCTGCGAGCGGGTCGAGGCTGCGTGTCGGCTCGTCGAGCAGCAGCACCGCGGGACCATGCAGCAACGCACGCGCGAGACCCAGCCGGTGCGTCATGCCAGTGGAAAGTGTGCGAACCTGCCGGTCGAGCTCGCCCGAAAGCCCCAGCCACTCGGTGACAGCCGCGATCCTCTGTAGAGCTTGGGAGCCGCTCAGATTATTCATCGCCGCAAAGAAAGCCAGATTCTCCCGGCCGGTCAGACGCGCGTAGAAGCCCTCGTCGCCGCCCGTGTGATAGCCGAGCTGGCGTCGCGCGCCCGCGCCTTCGCGCTCCACATCGAATCCGCCGACCGTCGCCCGCCCCCGCGTCGGCACGATCAGTGTCGCGAGGATACGTAAGAGCGTCGATTTCCCGGCGCCGTTGTGCCCTACGATAGCGACCGCTTCCCCATGTTCAACCGTGAAGGAAATTCTTGCGAGCGCGCATTGAGTAGTTTTCGCGACCGGGTGTAACAGCGCTCGCCAGCCCGAAACTGCAGGAGGGAAGTATTTTTCGAGATTTTCGACGGCGATCGCGGGCGCGGACATCCTAGCGGTTATAACCGAACTCGCGCTCACGAATCCAGCGCTCTGCAGCATGTTTCCAAAGAGCAAGGATCAAAACGGCGGCGGATAGGAGTTTTCCGACGGGCTCGGCTCCAGAAGAAAGATGGCATAGCGGTAGACAGCCAGGCGCGTTTCATTATCGAGTTCATGCAGCCCAAGAACCTGGCCAAACGCCGCGTGCAGTTCATGCAATTTGTCGTCCGGCAGCGCGCCCAGCAATTCGCCGAACCGGTTCTTCGCTTTGGTCATTTCGTCTGTGTTGGTTGAATCAGCCGGAGACGACTTGTTCGATGTCGCTGGCGTGGCATCCTTTGCAGTCGCAGGCAATTGGGGACTCGGCGCTGGCTTGCTTTCTGCCGCATCCAGCTTGGCGATCTTCCGTTCGTAGGATTGATAGAACTGATAGCGGAACTGTTCCTCGTAAAGCACGGCGAAGGCCCGCTTCTGCGGATCGGCGGGCGGCTGCGTATCCGCGAGGGCCTTCGTCTCGAAATTCTTCAACGCCATCTCGAGATCTGAGAATTCCGCGCGGGCAGCCTTCGATGGTCCCTTCCCGCTCCTTGTAAGCGAAGCTGCGAGAGCGTCGGTTCTCGCGTCGTAGCACTTCCCGTATGCCACCGCCGCGCGCGAGATGCTGGAGGAAGCGTTCGACGCGTTCGCCTGAGTTCTTTCGCCGAAGTACGCGATCCATTCTGTCGAACTCATTTTCAAGATCTGCGCGCAGGTCATGCCAAGCCTATCGACATCCGTTTTCTGTCTCGTGGGAGTCTGTCCGGAGGCGATCCCCGCAGCAGCGGTCAGCAAGACGGCGGTTCGAATGGCGGCGCGCATCCGAAAAATCCTACTTGAGCTTGTCGCCCCGCCGCAACTCGTTCGGAAAGGTATGTGCGAGATTCTTCCTGCATCGCGCAGAAACCCGTCAATCGTTCTACTGGCCCGCGATTCGGCTCGCGGGGTCGGAGACCATGGCCGTCGCACGCGGCACAATGTTCGTTGCCTGCGACGCGACGATCAGCCACTGGCCCTGCCGCTTCACCTCGACGCGCGTCAGAATCACGCGCCTCGGCGCCATCGGAGTGCCGTCGGGATTCAGGTCGCCGTGCGAATTCACATACACGTGGACGATGGCAATCTCCGCCGTCAGAAATTTGATGTTGGTCTGCTCGGTCTGCCACACGCTGCCTTTGGTCTTACCCGAGTGCAGCTCTTCGAGGCTCTTCTCGAACGCGTCGCGGCTCTTGAACCATTCGCCCGCAAGATTGATCGCGTCGGAATCCGGCGCGTATGTCGCCGCCATCGCTGCGATATCGTGACGGTTCCAGGCCTCCTGCCATCTTGCCTCGATGTCGCGGATCGCCTTTTCATCCGCTGCCGTTCCGCCCTGGGCTTGCGTGACCGAGGGCGCAAAAACGAGAACGAGCGCAACAAACCAAATTGTTCTTTGCATGGAGAATGCCTCCGCGGAACTTGCTGTCAATTCTTGCCGCCGCCTTGCGTAAATCTCATCAGAAACGTCGAGTCGTCATTTATTGGCGGCCCGCTTGCCGGCAAGAGCAGGAGCCCACGCCCAAAACAGCTTTTCAGCCGGAAGACCGTAACAGCCGTCCAGTTGCCGTTGCCAATCTGAATCTCTGCGCTTTCGCCCGAATGCGCTCGCAGCAGGGAACCGAGCCGCTCCTGGTCTGCTTTGTTTTGCTGATGAAAAATGACGGCGGTGGCCGCTGGCGCTACGCTTGCGTGCGCTTCCAGCACGCGGCAGGCGATCGTGCTCGTGTTAACGCTTTCGGACTGGCGAACGGCGCCGGGCACGGCAGGGCAGAGAATCGCCGCGCCCAGCAGCGCTATGAGCCGGAGTGTCGTCGGCATGATTCCCTCCGGGATGGAAAGTGGGCGCGATTCTCTCCAGTGGCGGTCCACCAGTCAAGATGCGCTCGCATTCCGCACCATCCGGATCTTGTGGATCGTCGCCATGAAGCGGAATGATCTTGTTTTCGCCGCCATGAGTCCGCGCCCTCAGAATCCAGCATGGTCCGACGTAGAGAATCTTGCTTCAGCCAGATCGAGCTCGCGTTCGAGCTTTCGCATGACGTCATCGTTGATCTTGTTTTCGTTGCGGAGGTGGAGCACTGTCGCGTGCTGGATCGCGCTCACTTGTCGCGAAAGCTCTCGCCACTGCGCGTAATCCTCCGGACGGTAGCCCGGCTCGGCCGAATGATTGGCCTCGAGCACGTTCAGCCTGCGTCGGTACATGCGAATCAGCTCGTCGTACACTGGCACGGAATTGGCGTCAGCGTCCTCGCGGCTGTGTTCGAGATAAGCGAGCGCCGCCTCGACCATCGCGCGCCGCGCTTCTTCCTCTTCGGTATTGTGCTCGGCCGTACCCGCCAGCCCTAGCCGCCGGATCAACGGCGGCAGCGTGAGCCCCTGCAGCACAAGCGTCACGAAGATCACGCAAAACGTCAGGAAGATCATCACATTTCGTTCGGGGAAGCGTTCGCCGTTTTCCAGCAGTCTTGGCAGCGAAATCGCGGCCGCCAGCGCGACCACGCCGCGCATGCCCGTCCAGCCGATGATGAAGAGCGACTTTGGGTTCGGGATCGTTTCGTGATGGTGCAGCAGATGCCGCCGTATGTAGAACGATATCGCTGCGCCGGGATAAACCCAGACGAGCCGCAGCAGGATCACTACACCGCTGAAAAGCAGCCCCAGCACCAGCAATTCGCCCAGATGATGCGTTCGAATTCCGCCGAGAATGTAGGGCAGTTGAATCCCGATCAGCAGGAAGACGAATCCATTGAGCACAAACGTCAGCGTCTCCCACACAGCCTGCCCTGTCAGCCGCGCGCCTCGCGAAAGATAGAGCGAGCTTTTGTGTCCGAGATACAGCCCGCATGCGACCGTGGCCATCACGCCGGATGCGCGCGCCTCCTCCGCAGCGAGATACGCGAAATAAGGTGCCATCAGGCTGATCGTGATTTCGATGGGCGCATCCACGATCTTGAGTTCGAGAACGTGAATCAGCTTGCCGACGATCAAACCGATCGCAATGCTGCCGAACACCAGGTAGAGCAGTTGCCACACGCTCTCGAAGACCGAGGGAGTGTGCCCCGTCACCAGCAGCGCAGTCGTAATTTGCAGGGCGAGCAGGCCCGTCGCGTCGTTGACGAGGCTCTCTCCCTCGAGAATGTCCGTGATGCGTTTGGGAAGTCCGAGCCGCTGTGCGATCGACGTCGCGGCAATCGCGTCCGTGGTTGCAACCACGGCGCCGAGCACCAACCCCATGCGCCAGTCAAAGCCCGGCAGGATCCAGCGTGACGCCGCAGCCACTCCCACGACGGTGAAGCCCACTAATCCGAACGCCAGGCCTATGATACTGACGAGGTTGTAGCGAAAGTCCCGCCATGGCGTCACCGCCGCTGCCGAAAACAGCAGCGGCGGCAGGATCACTAGAAACACGATCTCCGGATTGAGTTCGACGTGCGGACCGTGTGGAAACAGGCTCAGGAGGAGTCCGCCGACCACGAGAATGATCGGATACGGCGTCTGCAGCCGCTTCGCCAGCGCCGCAAACGCCACGACGAGAATCAGCAGCACCAATACAACTAGCTCGATGCCATGTATTCCCGTCGCGTGCATCTCCGCCTCGCTGCTTCAAGATACCGCAGGCAGGCGTGGATATTCGTAGGCAAAAACAAAAAGGCCGGTCCGATTTGTTCGGACCGGCCTCGTAAAAATTATCCTGGCGGTGACCTACGTTCCCGCGTCGTTTCCAGCGCAGTATCATCGGCCCAGCGAGGCTTAACTTCCGTGTTCGGGATGGGAACGGGTGTGACCCTCGCGGTAAGACCACCAGGAAACTGGAAATCGAAACTCGCTTTGAAAAACCGAGTCGAGTTTCGATGAGCAACTGAAGGAAGTAAGTTGAACCGCAAATTCCGCAACGATTGCAGCGTGTTGGGAAAGTTTTATGGTCAAGCCGAACGGCCGATTAGTACGGGTAAGCTGCACGCGTTACCGCGCTTCCACCTCCCGCCTATCAAAGTCGTAG
>Ga0187781_10001801_pt1 | contig 16315 bp, 17 predicted proteins | sample 0715_SJ02_MP02_2_FD_132447 | JGI IMG/M metagenome (GOLD analysis project Ga0187781, IMG submission 132447) | Tropical peat soil microbial communities from peatlands in Department of Meta, Colombia - 0715_SJ02_MP02_20_MG | ecosystem: Environmental > Terrestrial > Soil > Wetlands > Peat | place...
AAACGTCACCGTCACGTTCCGCCGCTGGTCGATTGAAACTTCGCGCGCCTGGCGCAATTGGGCCTGCAGGAGATTCACCGCGGAGGTTGCCCTGAAGGCGGGATAAGCGTTGGCGTAAGCCTCAAAAACCACCACCATGATTATGCAAACCAGCGCGAGCGTGAATGCAAGTTCGACCACCGTAAACCCCGCTTGGCCTGGGAAGCCAATGTTCCGCTCCGCCCCTGAGGACTTGCTGACACGTCCTTCGCCACACACCGGGCGTTGCGCGGGCGCCTGAGCCAAACCAACCGCTTTCGGAGCTGTGGATCGTGAAGTCGACACGTGGACTTCCAAAACTTCCGCAGAACGCTCATCCGCCGGCCCTCTGCCGGCGCCGGCAGCGAAGCATTCGACACGGAGGCCGTCTCACGGATAGTCTCCTTCCAGGAAGTTGTGATGACAACAGTACGGGGGTACTAACTGTGCTCTCTGGACTTGAAATGGTGCGCGGTGAGGATGCGTTGGGGCCCGCGGGATGGCGATGGCAGCGAGCGAACCTTACCGCCGCCACCACCATCGGTTCGACGCGTGAGAACCCGCGGGTTGAGGCCCGCCAGTCGGACGTAGAGAACTGGCGGTTTTCCCCTCCAAAGCCTGACTCGACGAACTGCCTTCCCACTTAATTGTGGAGTGGACACTGACGCTGCTTCGACGGCACGCTTTCCCTTGCGCAGGTGCCGGCGTCAGTGGGAAACGAAGAGCTTGCGGGATAGTGGCGAGAGCAGTCCGCACGTGGGCTCCCTAGGACTTCACTGCCTGCCGATCTGGTAGCACGGACTTTCGCTTTTGAGGCCCTTGGTTCTCCGCACGTAAGAGCCGTCAAGCAACGGGTACGGATGTCGCCTCGTGCTTAGTGTCGATCTCAGCGGTTCGGTTGGCAAGAGTACGACGGTACTACGGGCAGGTGTCAGGGCAGAATCGTAGGGGGACGGCTTGCCGTCCCCTGGCGGTTGGGCGTGCAAAAACCGGGGTAGGGCAAGCCCTACCCCTACTTCAGAACCACGTTGCCGAGATACCCGCAGTTCTCGCCCTGAGCGTCCTTCACGAAGACGCTTACGCGAAAAGCGCCGGCGGGCGCAGGGATCGACTTGTCGAGTCGAACGACTTCTCTGGGGTCGACGGCTTGCAAGGTCTGCTGACCTAACTCTTCTCCCATCACACTGTAGAAGTTAGCCACCAGCGCACCCGGAGTGAAGACGCCGAACACGCCCTTCAGACTGACTTCCCCGCCGTGCAGACTCGCCGTCAGTGGCGCGCTGATGGCGCCTGCCCAGGTGGCATTCCACACCGGATTGGTGACGCTGGTGGGCGACCAATAGACCGGGAACGAGTATTCTTCGCCCGGATTGAGCGACGCGTAGGGGCTTAACACTTCGGTTTCGAGGATGTAGGGATTCTGCTTGGGGTCGTCTGGGAGAGTCTGGTCCCAAGGCCCGCGGGAAATGACGCCCGGGCCGTTGTTCCAGGTCTCGACGGCGGCGCCGTCGGGATATTCCTTCTCGGGGAAAGGAGTGAAGTTCTCGACGAAGCCGATGTTTTTCTGGCCATTCACCACCGCGTACCAGCCGCGCTCCGTGTCCGCAGCAGCCTTCCCCACACGATAGAGATAGTGCACGCGCAGCATGAGCCCGCCGTGCTGGAGTTGATAGCTGGGATGGCGCGCGTCGCCATACGGGTTGTAGTAGCCCTGCGGATACTTGCTGTGCGGGTTGAGCGGGAGATACATGTAGAGGTCGGGGTTCGGTTTCGAGGGGTCGTGGGCATCCGCAGCATCGTTCTGAATCAGGTGCCAGACCCCCCAACGAATCTGCCGGCGGCTGATGTTCCGCATCACTTGGTCGACCTTGACGCGCGTCGTCCCCGCGTAAACGTGGTAGGTGCGCACAAATTGCACGCCGCTGCGCGGATCGGCAGGGCTGGTGACGCGAACCGCCACCTCGGCGGGAGTTTCCGTCACCACGTCCGCGGCGAATCTGCTGCCGTCGAGGATGTAGTAAGGAATGCTCGGCCATTGCTCCTCGTTCATCCAACCTTCCGGCGCCGGCCAAACCTTGTCGCCGCCGTAGTTGGCCCAGCCGGCTTTGAGGTTGTTCTGTTCCGGGGGGAGCACCTTGCCGGCCAGGTCTTTGTTAACGAAGAAGAGCCCCTTCTCGCCCAATTCCAGTTGAATGGCCCGGCCTCCGATGTCGGGCGCGACGTAAAGTGTGATGATGCCATTGGTCAGGCGATAGGCGTTCCAGCCGTTGAATTGCGTCTTTTCAAGTTTCACGGAAAACGAATCGTTCTGAGCCGCCATGGCGAACCTCGCTGAGAAGAAGTTGATCGGTCGAGTTGATAATTGATCGGGCTCTGCGCCCGTCAGCAGCGCCAGCCACGCGACGAAGGCGCAGACAGTCAGCACCTTCTTCTGAAAACCAGCCCTCTCCCGTGGGGAGAGGGTGGCCCGCGACGGCGTTTTCTCCAGCCGTCGCGGGCCGGGTGAGGGGTCACTTCCGTCTCTAACCCATCCGGTCCCGCTCGCGCTTCGCATGAGTTACATTCCCCCTTCGCCACTTCTTCAGCGAATTGAACGCGAATGGCGGGTTAAGCCCGCCGCCCCGCCGTGGACGTGTCGATCTGAGTGAAAGACCCCCTCACCCGTCCCGCCCCGGCTGATGAGAACGCCGGCTGCGGGCCACCCTCTCCCCCAAGGGGGCGAGGGTGAGGAATCTTTTACGCTTCGACGAAGACGGAACGATCCGAAATCAAAACCCCGTCGGCACAATCCAGAACGAAGCTTCAAAGGTCTTCCCCGGCGCCAGGACGATCAACTTCTTGAATTTCCCTTCGTGTTGCAGGTTGAAAGCGTTCGTTGGCCCCAATTGAGGTTCCGCGCAGATCAGGTCATTATTGAGAGGGGCATAAACGATCGCGTAATCAAAAGCTTTGTCGTACAAGACCTCGATTTTTTGGGTCTTCCCTTGAATGATCACGTGGCCGAGGCCGCTCGCGTCGCGAGTAAAGTCAGAAAAGCCGTCGTCAATAAAGGTCTTATCGAGCGCCACACCCTTCGACACGCCAGGCAGGAACTTGTCCGTTGGCTCGGTCTCGCCCGTAGGAATGAGCTGTTTGGTTACGACCCAGTGTTTCTGAGCGCCAATCGTCAGTTTCCATTCTTGACGCGGACCATCGGGGTGGAAGTAGGGATGAAACGCGAAGTGCACGGGAAGGTTCGACTCGCCGGCGTTGGTGACCCGCGTGGTGCACTCGAGTTTCCCATCCTTGAGGCGATAAGTCATTTCATAAACCTGCGCGAAGGGAAAACTCGCCATCAGATCCGGATACTTGTAGAACTCCAGGCGAGAAACAACGAAGGCGCCCTCAGCTTCGGAACCGCCCGTCTTCACGACCTTCCAGCGGGGTTCGAACACCAGGAGGCCGTGAAGCGGTTGCTTGAAATTGTCGAAGATGATGTTTCCCAGTCCCTCATTGAGCAAATACTTCTTGCCCTCAAAGTAGTAATGGTCGCTATCAATACGGTTGGCCCAAGGGGCAAGGAAAGGAATTCCCCAGCCGAACGTGTGCTTCTCGAGATAGTCCTTGAAAGACGTCACCGGAATCAACACGTCCTTACCGTTCATCTTGAGTTGGTAAGCGAAATTTCCGATCTCCGGCACAATGCCCAGGTCCATGTTGCGTTTGGCATCGAGCAGATGATAGGTCGCGTGACCTTCCACGAGCTCTTTCTTGACGGAATAGTTCTCCACGGCGAAACCTCCCAGAGAGAGGATTGGGAAAAAACAGATGAGCGCCAGCAATGCACGGTGGATTTTCATGGTAGTCTCTCGCTGCACTTAGTTTCCGACGTTGGCAAGCGCTTCCTCGGTAACACCCTAAGGTTAAACCTTTCTAACTTGTGAATTTGGTCAGGAAGTTACCAATATCGTCGAAGCAAGTGCTGTTGATCGGAACAGGATTGTTATCGTCGCTCCACATGGTGTTAGCCGAACACCACGGGTTGTCTTCACAAAACGCAGCCGCGAGAACAGACATCCTCATTTTCGCCAGCTGATTTGGCTTCGCAGATCGAAGTGCACCCGTGCATGTCGAGAACTTATCCAGGCAGTCCAGCAGGTTTTCGGTCTTTGCGAATACTGCGTCAAGAAGAAGATGCTCTAGGGTGCCTGTCTTACCCTCTCCGGGCATCAGATAAACAGCCACTCGTAAATCAGTTTCTTCGATCCTGAAAGGGTCCTTTGGCGTTGGGAACATTGCGGACTCCAACCCAGTTGTGATGGCCTTAAACGCCTTCTCCGCACTCGCATTCGCGTCGGCGATAACTAGGAGTCCACGAAGTTTAGTTGAATTCAGTCTTCCGCGAGCGATCTGGATTGAAGCGAAATACTCGGGGAAGCCGTCCTTCCCCGTTCTACCGCTTGCGCTCTGTTGGCTCGGACATCCGACACCACAGTTTGTAATGCCTCTGAATTTTAGTAACTCGTCTACAAAGCGGGCGTCTCCCATTCCCTCTGTCGCGATGAAAAATGGATGAGGAAGGAACTCAAGCGCAGGTGGCTGAATAAAGGTCACCGAACCTCAACACCCTGATCGATGGCTGACTCCAAGAACTTTCCCGGTACCAACGTTATAGCCGATGATCCGTCAATCCTTTCGGCCCGCAGAAGCGCGAACTCATCTTCATTACCTTCCATCGCCGGAAGCAAAGATCGAACGCACTCCAGACTGTGCGTCGATGCGAATAGCTGGGTATCGCTGTCTACGGCAAACTTCAATAGGTACTTCCAAAGAGGCGGGAAGACTTTGTAAGAAATCCCGTTCTCGATCTCGTCAATAAGGATGACTCCTTTACCGCGGATCAGTACCGCTGAGAGCATTGCAATAAACCGACTAATTCCAGCCGACAAATAACCGATTGGCAATTTCTCTTTGAGGTAGCGCACGCCCACGTAGAGGCCCGCCGGTGCACCGCTCGGAGCCAAGACGACGAGGCTTTCGAGCGACCCGTCAAACTCATCCCTGACCGCGTTTACGACCGCGCTTTCGTGTTGCTGTTTGCTCAATTGGGAAAACATGTGCGTGGCCAACGTGGGGGTCAGGCCCCAGGCAGGGGACGGGAAAACATCGGTGACAGTACCCAACTCCGCACCTGAGTCAAATTTCAGCGAGCCCTGCGCCTGTACCGACGCGTACAAAGTGGACTTAACTCCAGAAAAATCGCTGCGTTCAAACGCAAGAGGGGGTATGAAGGAACTGGGCAACAAAGGCTGCGGTTGCTGCGGTTGCTGCTGCGGCAACTGCTGAGGGACTACCGTCACAGGCCGCTCCATGTCAAAAAAAACTCGTGTGGTTGCGTGACGGCTTTCGTCGTCACAGCAGTCCGTAACTATCGCAGAAGATATTTCGAAGTTGAAAAAATACGAACTCCAAATAGACTCGAACGCCTCGCGCGTGGTGACGGGTTGCGGAACACCCCCTAAGAACCCCCTGCCTTGGTTCATTAACCAGAGAACATTGGGCGTTCCGCCTAAAGCGAAGTGGACAGCCTCCAATAGCGCCGTCTTGCCCGTCGCGTTCATTCCGACCACAAGATTAATCCGCCGCAAACCCGACAGATCCAGTTTTTTGAAGCACTTGAAGTTTTCAGCGTGAAGAGACTTAATCATGAGGATGCGCTCCGTCTCCGTCGGCTGAACCCAGCCTAATCTCGGTGAGTGTTTTTCCATCCGCCAACGTCGACGACATTATTGTACGCTTGGCTCCTGGCGTTTTGCGAATCCTTGACGTTGTACGCATCACTGAGCGTCGATCGGCCTTACTCGATGCTCGCCAGCGTGTGCGCGAGATCACGGACGGCGGGGTAAAGCTTGCGATACACCTGGTAATATCGATCGTAAGCTGCGACCTTGGCCGCCAGCGGCGTCATACTCTCTTTCACCTGAATCGCTTCGGCCGCTGCCTGAGAGACGCTCGAGTAGGTCTTTGCCGCCACGCCCGCGAGCAGCGCCGCGCCAAACGCCGAGCCTTCCGAAGTCCGCAGGATCACCAGTTCGGTACCAAAAACGTCCGCTTGAATTTGCCGCCAGGTGAAGTTGCGCGAGCCGCCGCCCGAGGCGCGAATCTGCTCCACCGGAATCTTCAACTCGCGGAAGATCTCGATGGAATCCCGCAGGCTGAACGCCACTCCTTCGAGGATGGAGCGGATGAGATGCGCTCGTGTATGAACTGCCGTAAGACCAAACCACATGCCGCGCGCCTGCGCGTCGAGATGAGGCGTTCGTTCGCCCATCAGATAAGGCAGCCACAGCAGGCCGCCACTGCCGGGTGGAATCGCCTTGGCCTCATCGATTATGAGGTCGTAGGGATCGGCGGCGGTGCTGCGAGCGTACCATTGCTCGGAAGCTCCGAAGTTGTCGCGGAACCAGCGCAGGGAGAGTCCCGCGCCTTGCGTGACTCCCATCACGTGCCACTTGCCGGGAACGGCATGGCAGAAGGTGTGAATGCGGCCTTGCGGGTCGAGCTTGGGCGCTTCGGTGTAAGCGAAGATCACTCCTGAGGTGCCCAGCGTGGCGGAGGTCAGGCCGGGCTCGACAATGCCGTTGCCTACGGCGCTGGCCGCCTGGTCGCCGGCGCCACCGACCACGGGAGTCCCGGCGCTCAAACCGGTCAGCACGGCGGCCTCGGGAGTGATCTGTCCGGTGATTTCAACCGATTCGTAAGCGCGGGGCAGAAGCTTGGCGTCCAAGTCCAGCAACGTAAGCGTCTCGCGCGACCAGCGGCGGTTGGTCACATCAAAGAGCAAAGTTCCCGAGGCGTCGGAGACGTCAGTGGCAAACTCACCCGTAAGCCGGTAGCGGACAAAATCCTTGGGCAGAAGGAAGTGAGCGGCGCGCTCGAAAATCCGCGGCTCCTCATCGCGGATCCAAAGCAGCTTGGGCGCGCTGAAGCCGGTCAGAGCCGGGTTGGACACCAGCTTGATCAAGCGCTCCGGGCCGACCCTGTTGGTAATCCAATCGCACTGCGCCTGGCTGCGCTGGTCGCACCAGATCAAGGCAGGCCGCAGCACCGCCGGCGTGTTATCCATCAAAACCACGCCGTGCATCTGACCTGAAAATCCTACGGCGTCAATGTCGCTGCCCTTGAGCTGAGCTTGTTCGAGTGCCCCGCGCACGGCGACCAATGTGGCATGCCACCAGTCCTCCGGTTCCTGCTCAGCCCAACCGGGTTTGAGCATCTTCATGGGCTGGTGATCGCCCGTGGCCGCTCCCACAATATGCCCATCGGGCCGGACAATGATTGCCCGCGTCCCGGTAGTTCCAACGTCGATTCCCATTATGTATGCCATAAGTTTGTACCTGCTCGAACGAAGGGGCTGGGGGCTAGGGGCTGGGGAAAAGCAACCCTCGGCTTTAGATCGCCTGTTTGCCTTTCCCCAGCCCCCAGTCCCTAGCCCCCAGCCCCTTGTTTTCCTACGCCTTGACCTTCTCCCAAGTCCCCGCCTTGGCCGAGCGCTCGACGGCGTCGAGGACGGCCTGAACCTTCACGCCCTCGTCGAACCCGGGCTGGGGCGGCTGGCCCGTCTCGAGAGCGGTGAGGAAATCGTAGATGGCGTGAACGAACGTGTGCTCATAACCAATGATGTGCCCCGGCGGCCACCAGGCGCCCGTGTAAGGATGGTTGGCCTCGGTCACCATGATGGTCTTGTAAGCCTGCAACTGATTGGGCTCGGTGCGATCGAAGAACTCGAGTTCGTTCATCCTCTCGAGATTGAAAGCCACACTCCCCTTGCTGCCGTAGATTTGGAAGGTGTTGTAATTCCTGCGGCCCCCGGCGAAGCGCGTCGACTCGAAGACCCCCACCGCGCCGTTCTTGAAGCGGGCCAGGAAATTCGCATCGTCGTCCACGGTGACCTTGCCTTTCTTCCCTTCCGCTCCTTTGGCTCCCCAGGCGCCCTCCCCCGAACCCGGAAGCGGCCGCTCTTTGATGAAGGTGGTCAACTGGCCGGCCACCGCAGTGATGTACCCAATCAGCATTTGGGCCAGGTCCGCGGCGTGCGCGCCGATATCTCCCAAGGTGCCGCTGCCCGCATATTTCTTCTCCAGCCGCCAAACCAGCGGGAAATTCGGGTCCATGATCCAGTCCTGGAGGTAGGCTCCGTGATAGTGATAGATCTGCCCCAGCCGGTCCTCCTGGATGAGTTGCTTGGCGAAAGCCACCGCCGGTATGCGGCGATAGTTGAAATTCACCATGTGCATGACGCCCGCTTTCTCGACCGCGGCGAGCATCTCTTTCGCTTGAGCCAGATTGTTGGCCAGAGGCTTCTCGCAAATAATGTGCTTGCCGGCCTGCGCCGCCGCAATGGCCATCGGATGGTGGAGATAGCCCGGCGTTGAGATGTCCACGATGTCGATGTCCTTACGCTCGACCACTCGCCGCCAATCGCAGTCAGACTCTTCCCAGCCTAAATGTTGCGCCGTCGCTTCCAGTTCTTCCGTGCAAGCTTTCCCGCAAAGCACCTTCATGCGAGGCGTCAACTTGCCGGGGAAAAACCTGCTGACCTGCCGGTAAGCGTTCGAGTGCGCCCGGCCCATGAATTGGTGACCGATGAGTGCAACGTTGACTTCTGGCATTTATCCTCCTATTCAACAAGTGACGAGTGACAAGTGACGAGTGACGAGCCGGAAAGGCGAGTGACTAGTGACGAGTGACGAGTGACGAGCCGGAAGAACAGTGACGAGTGACAAGTGACGAGCCGGAAAAAGCGAAGTCCAAGGGCCGATCCCGATGGCGTTCACCACATTTCAGGTTTTGCTCGTCACTAGTCACTTGTCACTGCTTTCGTCACTCGTCACTGCTTTAATAACGCTCGTCGCAAGGCATTCAGCATCCTTTTCAATTCCGAGACCAGGTCCATTGCCGGGCTCACTTGAGCAGACTTGGCGTACCCCAGTTCCGCAGCGATAATCAGTTGCGTGTCCAATTCCGCGAGCGAGCCTTCCGCCTGCGATACAAACTGAACAAATTCTCCAGTGGTCCTTCGCGCTTGACCTTCCGCTATGTTCGAGGGCACCGACACTGCCGCTCGCCGCATCTGCGAAACCAAGCCGAACCTCTCATCCGTCGGGAACGGCCTGGTCAGCCTATAGATTTCCTTCACCAAATCGATGCCTTTCCTCCATACGAGCAAATCCCGGTAGCCCTCCGCCTTTGCAGAACGGACGGTGTGCGCCGGCAGACACTCGCCGGACCTCTGCGCCTCCGCGACCGTCGTCGGATCCCGCCCCTCGATCGTCACAGCTCACCCCTCACTACCTATCCGCCCGTTTTGCGCTACCCACTTCGGAGCACTGTTCTTCAGCTCGTCACTGGTCACTCGTCACTAGTCACTTTTCTTTCGGCTCGTCACTCGTCACTAGTCACTTGTCACTCGTCACTCGTCACTGTTCTTCCGGCTCGTCACTCGTCACTTGTCACTCGTCACTGCCTTTTATGCCCACCACATCTCCTTCAGTTTCTCCTTGATGATGATCTGGTTCAGGAAAGCGGCTGCTTTGCTCAGGCCCTCATCCACGGACATCAGGCTGTCTTCGTGCTCGATCGAGAGAACGTCGTCGTAGCCCACCATCTGGAGCGTGGAGACAAAGTCCGCCCAGAAATCCATGTCGTGGCCGTAGCCCACGGTGCGGAAGATAAACGAGCGATTCTTTTCGTCACTATACGGCTTGGTGTCCAGCACGCCGTTCACCATCACGTTGATGTTGTAGAGCCGGGTGTCCTTGGCGTGGATGTGGAAGACCGCTTCGCCCAGTTTGCGCACCGCCGCGCAGGGGTCGATTCCTTGCCAGAACATGTGGCTCGGATCGAAGTTGCAACCAATCGCCGGCCCAGCGGCTTCGCGCAAGCGGAGCATGGTTTCAGGGTTGTAAACCGCGAATCCCGGATGCATCTCGATGGCCACCCGCACCCCGTGGTCCTGCGCAAACTTGGCGCGCTTCGTCCAGAAGGGGATCACTTTTTTCTCCCACTGCCATTTCAAGAGGTCCAGGAAGTCCGGTGGCCAGGGCGTCGGCGACCAGCTTGGGAACTTGGCGTTGTCCGAATCGCCCGGACAACCGGAAAAATCGATCACGCGCGTGATGCCCAGTTTCTCAGCCAACAAAATAGTCTTCCGGCTGGCTTCGGCGTGCGCCTCTGCGATCTCCTTGTTGGGATGCAGCGAGTTGCCGTGGCAACTCAAGGCGCTGATGCTGAAGCCCTGATCGTCGAGCTTTTGCTTGAACTCTTTGAGCTTCGAGGATTGGTTCAACCACTCCAGCTTCACATGCGGATCGCCCGGGTAGTTCCCGGTTCCCAACTCGAGGGTGCGGATGCCGAGCGGCTTTGCCTTTTCCATCACTTCGTCCAAGCTGAGCTTGGCCAGGAGCGCGGTGAAAAGTCCGACCTTCATTTCAAGCCTCCTTTTTGGGAATGTTAGAAAGGGTTAAATCTATAGTTCAGTGGGGCGCGCGTCAACTGGAAAATCGCAGGGTCCGTGGAGTGCGGTAGCGCGGGAAGATGCCTACAGGCCCGGAGGGCCGCCAGAGAGTAGCCCACGGCGTGAGCCGTGGGAGCGAGGAGCGACCCCTGGTGACCTTAGCCCCGGAGGGGCGGCAGAGGCTCCGCAGTGTGTCTGTCGCCCCTTCCGGGGCTGCGAACATCAACGCCGCACCCGGTCCCACGGCTCACGCCATGGGCTACTTTCTGCCGCCGCTCCGCGGCTCAGGATATCTTCGCACCTTAAGTTAACGCTTATGCGGCTTACGCCGTGGCCTACTCTCTGGCGGCCCTCCGGGCCTGCACTCTTGCCGATGCGGACCCACATCGCCGCCGCGCGCGGCTGATCAGCCTGGGGCTGTCGTAATGGTGAGTTGGCCATGCTTGACTCCGCGCAGGCTTAGAATCCGATCCGCCAGGCTTCGAACCTCGCCACTGCGGCCTTTCAAGATCACCACTTCCAGGCAATGGTGATGATCCAAATGGACGTGCGTGGCCGCGAGGACTTTGCTCGAGGCCGCGTGTTGGGCCTCAATCAGCTTGGCGGAAAGATTCGGCTGGTGGTGGTCGTAGACCATGGTCAGCGTGCCCACAATCACCTTGTTTTCTTCCGCTGCCTCCTGCACCAGATGTTCGCGAATAAGGTCCCGGATAGCTTCCGACCGGTTTTGGTATCCCTTGTGATGGATCGCCTTGTCAAACTTGTCGAGGAGTTCCTTCTCTAAGGAAAGCCCGGTTCGAACCAGTTCGCCCATTGTTCACCCCCTCATGACGAAAACCGAAACTCGAAATTCGAAACTCGAAAATCGAAACTCGAAAATCGAGATTCGAAATTCGAAACTCGAAATTCGAAATTCAAACCTGGCACCGTCCGCTGACGAGCACCCAGAAATCATGAAAATGCCATGAAAGTGCGTTGCTGTCCCGCAGATGACGAAAGCGCCGATGCAATCCACCCTTCCCCCGACGGTGCGATGGATAGAACTCAAACGTGACGTGTGACGAAACAGACTTACCGCATCACGTCCGATTTTCGAATTTCGAGTTTCGATTTTCGAATTTCGAATTTCGATTTTCCGCCTTATCGCAGGTGTTGATCAAACCATTCCAGGGTGCGCCGCGTAACGTCCCGTTGGTGTTCGGACTGCCAAATCGCATGACCTTCGTCAGGGTATACCACAAGCTGTGAAACCACGCCGAAGGTTTTAAGCGCGTGCCAGAACTCGAACGACTGTGGCGCGGGGCATTCGCCATCCCGGTCGCCCACCAGGATGAGCGTTGGGGTGGTGGCGTTCTTGATAAAGGTGATGGGCGAACTCCGGGCATAGACCGCAGGGTCATCGTAAACCGAGGCGCCGAAGAAGGGAATCATCCACTGGTCGATATCGTTCTCGCCGTAATAACTTTGCCAATTCGCGATGCCCGCCCCGGCCACCGCGGCGCGAAATCGGTTCGTCCGGGTCACAGCCCACATGGTCATATAGCCGCCGTAGCTCCAGCCCGCAATCCCGACGCGGCGGCCGTCCACGGGCAGCGTTTTCACCACATAATCCACACCGGCCAGAATATCGCGAAAGTCGCCGTAACCGAAGTCCTTGACGTTAGCCTCGGTGAAAGCTTCGCCCGCGCCGAAACTGCCACGCGGGTTGGGAAACAGCACAAAGCATTCTTGTTTCGAAAGAAGGGCGAGAGTGAAGAGCGGCCCGGGCCATGCGGGCGTCTCGGCGGCGCCGGGACCGCCGTGAACAGACACCACCATCGGATAGCGTTTGGAAGGGTCATAGTCGAGCGGGTAGAGGAGCCAACCTTGGATCTCCCTGCCCTCATTCGCCCAATGAATGCTCCCCGACTTACCCCAATCCGGGTGCAGACCGCCGTTGTGCCGCGTCAACTGCTTCCAAGCTCCGATTTCCCCCGCCCAGATTTCCGGTGGCTGCGCGAAGGACTGCCGCACCACCGCGCTGGTCTTCCCATCGTCGGCGAGCGAAATTCCAAAGTCCCATGAGCCCCCAGTCGAGACCGTCTCGGGCCCGCGCCAGAGAGTTTCGATTTTTCCGTCTCGGACATCAATCGTGGCGACGCCGCTCGAGCCGTCGATATGTTCTACGAAAAGGATTTTCGCCGAGGATGAAAGCCAGGTGAGAGTTGCGGGCGAGGCCTTCACGCCCGGCGTGAGGCGGCGCGCTTCGCCCCCGCCGGCCGGAATGGCGTAAATATCGCCGCCCGTGCTTCCCTGGTCGCTCATGAGTCCTTCAATGAAGGCGAGGTTTTTGCCGTCCGGCGACCAGCGCGGTTGAGCGATCTGAAGTTTCGGCTTGTAAAGGTAACTGACCTCCCCGGATGCGATCGCAATCGTGCAGAGCTGGGCAACCCACCAATTGGCATCGCCCAGGCCATGTGCGGCCGTCGCCGCGAACCGCGCGCCGTCCGGCGACCAATCGTACTCGTAGACATAAAGGTCGGCGGGCGAGACTTGCCGGGCCTGGCCGGATGCCACGTCGACGGTCGTCAGGCGCTGCTCGTAAATATGCTGCTCGATCGGCCCCGAGGGCGGCGTCATGGGCTCGAGCGGTCCTGCCGCGCGCGGCGCGTTCTCCGTGAATAGCAACGCCACGAGCTTGCCGTTCGGCGACCAGGTGGGAGAAGCGAGGAAGCCTGTGAGGTGGGTTAGTTGACGCGCCGCATGATGCGTCAGGTCCGAAACATAGAGTTGAAGCTGCTCCGAGGATTCTTTATCCGAAAGGAACGCCAGCCGCTTGCTGTCGGGAGACCAGGCGAGGTCGTGCTCGGCATACTCCGCATTGCCGTCGCCGGCGGAGATGCGGTGCGGCGCTTCCGAAGCGCCCAGCGAGATCACGTAAATTGCCGAACTGCCGCCTTTCAGAGACTCGACCCAGGCGACTTTCGTGGCGTCGGGAGAGATGGCTACCTGCTTGAAGGTGCGGACGGCCGAGAGGGCGTCAAGAGCCTCGTCAAGGGAGGCTTTCTGTGCCGCGCCGTAAGTGGACGCGGTAGCAAGCCACAGCGCCAGAGCCAGCGGCAAATGAAATCGAGAGTGCATGAACTGTGTCTCCATCGCGGGTAGGTGGTGTTAACTCATAAGAATAACAGAGAAGTTGCGTTTTCAACTTGGTTCGACGCGACCGGGAGAATCACGGACCAAAACAGCTCCTGCCAAGACGCCAAGCCGCAAAGAAATGCAAAGTGGACGCCCTGTTTTTCTTTGCGACCTTTGCGTCCTTTGCGTCTTTGCGAGAAACCGGCTTCTCCGTTAATCGGGCACCCGCTCCGCAGTGGACAACGACGTTCCAATCACGTATATTCCGCGTAGCAAGAAGAAGGGAGGTCCGTAATGAGCACTCAGGACAGCGATGATGACACCGAGCGCGAAAAGAGGATTGCGGAACTGAAGCGCCAGGCAGAAGAACTGGCGGGCGGCGAAATGAGCGCAGGCCACGGGGAAGGAACCTCGCCCGAGATCGAGGAGGGTTTCTGGAAACACGTGGTCGATTACGAGAAGGCTCCCTGGACCACGAATTTCAAGCAACTCGAAGAAGCCGGCATCCAGTTGCCCGCCCCCGATACACTCAACGACGAACAAATCACCAAGAAGCTTTGGGAGGTGATTAACGCGCTGGCCCTTCTGCGCGTGTTCCTCGAGCAAACCGACCACTTGAGCGATCGCGAGCTTTATGCGGAGCTTTGGTCCGATATGCTGCGCGAAGAGGTCAAAGCCATGCCGCCGGACCCAGACGGGGCCTGGCATCTAAGTCCCCTGGGCGGCTGCAGCGACGAGGATATCCAGCTCGACATGAAATATTACGCCGACGACGAATGGCGCCGCCAGTGGCAGGAGGATTTTCCCGACTTCGTCATGCCCGAACACGAGGACCCACCCTACGACCGCGACCGCTTGCTTCCCCAACCCGATTACGGCCCGCCCGGCGAGCCCGACGCCGTGAACTAAACAGAAGGCAGAAAGCAGAAGGCAGACGCCGGGATGAGAGACCGAGACCCCACGGAACTCGAAGCTTTACTCCTCCGCATCAAGTCCCAGGCGGCTAGCGGAGACATGCGGATCACGCAGCACGCACAGCAAGAAATGGTCGAGGACGAGATCAGCCTCGACGAGGTCCTGGAAGCAATCCGGCAGGGTGAAATTCTGGAGCACTACCCCGAGCATCGGCGCGGCGCATGCTGTTTGGTTTATGGTCCGACTGACGAAGGCCGTCCCCTGCACAGCGTTTGCACCTGCGCAGAGCCGGTGCTAATCTTGATTACGGTTTACGAACCAAGGCTGCCCAAGTGGCGCACGCCTAGGGAAGGGAGAATCCGGTTGTGAAATGCTCGATTGCGGGATGCCCCGGCACATATGAAGCCACCACCGTGATTCACACCGTCAAACGGCGGGGCGAGGTAATCGTGATCGATCACGTTCCCGCCGAGGTGTGCGGAGTTTGTGGCGACTTTCTGCTGACGCCCGAGACTGTACGCCGGATTGAAGCCCTGCTTGCCTCCACTCCCCCACCCGTACGCACCGCTCCGGTGTACGAACTGGCCTGATAGAGGGAAATCAAACGAAAACGGTATTTGGAATCGGCGTCTGAATTATGAAACGGCAAAAGAAAACTTCTTTGCAGTTAGCCCTGTGCATTGATAATTCCGGCTACCCCGCATCTCTGGAACTTCACAAAATGTACCGCGTGCTCCCGGACGAGGATGCGGCGCGCGATGGCGACCTGCGCGTCATCGACGAAAGTGGTGAGGACTACCTGTATCCTGCGGGGAAGTTCCTCATTGCCCAGTGGCCCAAAGCCGTCGAACAGGCCCTCTTGAAAGCATCCTGATTCTATGGAGCCGTCCCGCCGGCCTGTGAGATAGTACAATTACGAAGAGAAACCTTGGTAAACCCGGGAATTCAAATATTCCCACCCATCTATAAGCCTTGACATTTGCCTATACAATTGCCTATCTTTCCTGCTACCATGACTTTGCAGGCTAATGGCTTTGATTGGGACAGGGGCAACCGCGCCAAGTGCGAGAAGCACGGGCTTTCAACTTCCGTTATCGAAAGCCTTTTCACCCGCCCCCTTGCCATTCTTCCGGATGAGGCCCATTCGCAACGCGAGCGGCGCTTTCGCGCCATAGGCCGAACGGACAAGGGACGCGGCGTGTTCATCGTGTTCACGCTTCGGCGCAAAGGCGATGAACTGCTAATCCGGCCCATTAGCGCCCGGTATATGCACCAGAAGGAGATGGGCTCGTATGAAAAAGAAAATCCCGACCTTTAGGAGCGACCGTGCAGCCGCGGCGTTCGTTGACAGGGCCGACCTCAGCCAATACGACCTTTCAGGGGCGAGGTTGACCCGCTTTGAGATTAAGCCGAAAGACAAATCAATCAACCTGCGTCTCTCCGGGGAGCTTTACGACGCTGTACGCAAACGCGCCGCCCGCGCAGGTGTTCCCTATCAGCGTTTCATCCGCTTAACGCTTGAACAGGCCATCGGCAGCCCGAAATAAACGCCGTCCAACTTAGGGTAAGCAAGTAGCAAGTAGCGCGGACCTCCGTTTTTGAGGTCCGCGGTTTGTCCATGCATCCGGGAAAAGCCGCGGACCTCATCAAAAGCGGAGGTCCGCGCTACCACGGTCGGTGTCAACGGGCACGGTCCTTCTCCGCGTTTTCGTTCAGTTGCCGGATCATCTGGGCGATGAGCGAGCGCACCTGCTTCAGGCGCCAGGGGCT
>Ga0187781_10001802_pt1 | contig 16311 bp, 16 predicted proteins | sample 0715_SJ02_MP02_2_FD_132447 | JGI IMG/M metagenome (GOLD analysis project Ga0187781, IMG submission 132447) | Tropical peat soil microbial communities from peatlands in Department of Meta, Colombia - 0715_SJ02_MP02_20_MG | ecosystem: Environmental > Terrestrial > Soil > Wetlands > Peat | place...
CGGCACCCACCACAAGCCGGAAGCTAAACACCTCAACCGCTATGTGGCCGAATTCACTTACCGGTTCAATCGGCGCTGGCGGGAGCGCAGTCTCTTCCACCGCCTCACCCGCGCTTGCCTCAGTACCAACACCATCACCTACAAAGACTTAGTGGCCGAGCCGGAGGCAGCTTGATAATCACACAATTGGAAGCGGGCTGGGTGGATATTATTCGCAGTCCTCGCCACAATTCTGGTCGGCGTGGTGGTATGGGTGGCATACCTGATTCACCAGCAACCGGACACCGCATCGACTTCCTCCTCGATTTTGGAATCATCGCCAGTACCAACCAATCCCATCGCAGCTTTGGCTCTGCCACCTCTTACTCGGCATTGGGCTAGCCTTCCTCCCTGCGCCGGTGGGAAACTGCCTCAGCGCCCTGCCACCGGCCAGCAGATAAAATCAAGCGTCGGGACATCTGGCAATTTTGAAGTGTTAATTAAGAACGGCACAGAGCGCGATGCCATAGTGCGTTTAGCGATCGCCCGACCCGCTCAGACCGTTAGATTCATGTATGTACGGGCCAGGGAGAATTACCTTATCGGCAGGGTCGAGCCTGGAACGTATGACCTAAGTTACGTTCTGGGGAAGGACTGGATACAGGGCTGCAACTCTTTCTGGCAGGATAGCGGAGTGAGTCAATTTGAGGAACACCTACATTTCATGAGCCCTACAGGAGGTGAAAAGACCGTAGGACGCTACGAAGCAACTCTCAATCCTGTACTTGACGGCAACGCTAGGACAAAACCCATTGACCGAAGACAGTTCTTTGAAGGCAACTAATCCACAGAAATTGAACAGCCCCGGTTTCGGCCCCACGGCCCTTCCGAACTCTTTGGGCGCGATCCAGGGATGCACGTAAGGCCCGCGGTGGGTCATTAACAGGCGTTAATACTCCTCCCCCTGCTCCAGGATCTGCTGGCGAACATCCCCGAATCAAAATGCTGCTGCGCTCGAGGTTGCGATGAGGCGATCAGCTTGGCAGTCCTCAACGAACCCCGAGTCCATACCATCCGGCCCGGCGGCCGCCGCTTAATTAGGGCCAGAGCCCACACCATTGTGTAGGATATGGGGGGGGGGGGGGGAGCCTTGGCTTTGGGGATGAATATGGAGGCGTCCTCAGCCAGTCGTGCAGTCGCAAAAATGCACCAGGGTCGCCAATTCACGGTGTGTCAGCGTTCTCATCAAGAGGTTTGACTCGTCGCTTCCCATCTTTGCCCTCGATGAAAACCACGGCGTGGGTAGTGGGCTGTTCTGGGACCACACGTGAGAGGTAACATTCAAACTCCCGCCCGAATGCCTCGTCCTCGACACGGCTCCAGTGCTCAATCGCGCCCTCCTCCGCCTTCCAGGTTCCATCATCCTGGTGGATCAGCATCTTGCCGTCTTCGTATTTGAATGGGCAGGGGTTATCAGGCAACCGCCTTGTCCATGCGTCTTGAATCCAACCAACCTCGGCTTTGATGGTTTCTGGGCTGTACAATTCAGTAAGGTCGTCATAATAGAAGATCTCGCCTGGTTCTGGGATGTGGCCGTAGACCTGTTCGAATTGAATGCTCGCAGAGGCTCGGCGTGGATACTCGGGGTCGAGGTGAGAAGGGATAATTGGCCCGTACAGCTCGTCGCGGATCTCCCACCCGCGTTTGTAGAACTCGGTGTTCGTCACACAACGAGAGTCCGGGTCAGCGTGTCCGCAGAGGTGGATAGAACATAGGGTAAGGGTAAGACAGTCTCTGTCGTAGCGACTCAATACAGTTCGCCGTTGCAGCCTTGTTCTGGCAGCGGCTCGCGATTCGGGTGACCCCAAGGGGAAGTCTCCAGGTTGCGGGTAAGAATCTGTTGCACTTTGTCTCCAACCTGAATCTTTTGTTTTCAGCACATTAGCCCTCATTTTGCTTCTCCTGACTGTCATCCCCTGTTGCACTTATCGCAGTTGAGAACCACTCGGGTAAGGATCCATCGCGAGCGTAAGCTTCCATTTCCTGCCTGCTCATCCGGTCAAACAATTCGTTCATGTTCATGCCCTGAACATGCTCGACCCACAGGCCTGAGTTGTTGATTTTGGCGTACGCCTGAATCGCCGCTACCACCGCCGAAGCATTTACGTCCACGGTTTCCGCCTGCTCGATGATTCGCTCAAGCGCCTTCCTGATATTCCTTTGTCGTTTGGCGAAAAGGCCCATCGCGTGAGCGTGGCGATAAAGCGAATCACGTGACAGGCGGTACTCATTGGCTATCCGACTAGTGTTGCCCCAGGCGACCCACTCCCGCTCGATTTCAACACGGCGGGGATGCAAGCAGACAGTGCAGTGGCATTCATGCCGTCCGGTGTTGACGTCGGCACCAGTTAACTCGTCCCCAGGTCTCCGCTCCTCGACTTCCTGAGCAGCCGACGCTCCGATGTGGAGCCTCTTGTGCCTCAGGAGAGCCGCGGGGGAAATGCAAACACGTTTGCCTATGTTTCGTAATGGCTCCCCGAGGGCCAATGCGCGGTCAAGCTCTGTCCGGTTCGGACTGGTACATGCTTTGCAGGCTCTTGGCATTACGTTACCCCCTCGCGCACCACCCACATCCAGAATCTGGGGTGGGGGATCTCTTCACGGCTCTAGTCTGCAAGATTCTTATACCGGTTTGTCCAGCTTTTTTTGGTTGGATGGAAGCCCCGTTGAATGGAAGTCGGTTATCCAAGTCGAGGCGGAACGAACATGTGCCGATCTGGCCCGATCCTGGACCGGGGCCATGTCTGGTCCCTGGCAGACGTGCTGACGGCTGTCGGCCGAATCCATAACACAGTTACTCAATGCCTCGACAAGCCGTATTGCACACCGATCTTGGTCGCTATTTCAAGCCGGACGCGTCTGGCGTGGTCCGTCAGCCCTTGCACGGCCCAGATATCCAGCCTTCGCTGGTAGTCCATGTAACTTTCGTTCGGAAGTGGAGCGGGCGCTCCGCCCTCCAGCGGCAGCGGCACTACCAGTTCTGATTCGGACCCTGCTGGTGACCGGTGCGAGGCATCGAGGGCGCGTTCGCGAATCCATGTGCTCAAGGGCACGCTGCCGGCCTGTTTTGCAAGCCCGTTCAGTTCAGACTCGTTAAACCGAATCGGTAGGACGACGCTCCTGGAGTTGGGGGATCTGTGCCGAGGCATCGTTCTGAGTCCCTCCTCATCATGGGATTGGAAGCAAGGCCCTCGCGTTCGGGCACGGGCGCACCACTAAATTCCTTCACTTCTCACTTTCGTTGGCCGCTGTTCCTGCATTACCGAAACAAATGCGCGCACAAAATGGGAGTTGCAGGCAGCCAGTCCGGAGAATCCGCGCGACGTAGCGGCACTCTGCCATTTCGCTGTCGTGATCTTCCAGGCAGCAGAAGCTGCGTTCGAATGTGCTGCCTCTCCGCTCTAGCACTTCGAGTTCGCCCCCTCGTTGTGGCGAGAGCGAAAGGCGCCTCGTCAAGCTGCGCTCTGCCTCTCTCAACTATTCTGCGCCTTCGACTTAAACACGCTATACGTAATCGAACCACGGCGCTGCCCCCACGTCTTCCACTCGCATCTGAATGCATTCCACAGGTGAATCATCCGGTGTAGATATAGGCGTTTGTCAACTGTAAAATCTAGCAGAGCGAATGAACGGGATTATCCTTTGCAAGGGCACAAGGGACGTTCATCCCCGCTTCCGTCGGATGACCCGTCTCATTGACAAGAAACTCTATCTCGGGAGACCAGCCGTTGGCGTTTTCCCTTTGGACAGTCTTTAGCCGGTCATTTAGGCCAAGTCAGGCGCTTTCTCAGCAGGATAGGGATCCGCAATCAGACCGAGCTTGCCTGTCCGGGTGTTTGCTCGATGAGCGCACGGGCCCCGAGTGTGAGCGTCGTTCGATGCAGGCTGTGCCTCCATGGGTCGCTCGGGGCGCGATCGGAACCCCGGCCGGCCTTTGCACTCAGAAACGAGCAGGCGTATGCTAACGGTCGAGCAAAAATCGAAATAGGAGACTCCGGCTACGATCTCGTGGGCCAACCGGACTTTGCACGGCTCGCGGTGAATCGTTCCGGCGCTGGCTTAAACGTCAATAGGACCAACGGCAGAAACATGGTAGCCGCCTTGGGTGGGGAGGCCCTGTGTCCAAGCTATCGTATTCCATCGCTCTCATCGCGCTGTTGTCTTCCGCCACAGCGATTCAGGGGCAGGAGCGCTATTACGATTTCGTAATTACCGGAGGCCGGGTCGTTGACGGCACCGGCGCTCCCTGGACCTCCGCAGATATTGGGATCGTCGGCGATCGCATCGCTACGATCGGTGACCTACACGGCGCTCCTGCCAGGCGGCGAATCGATGCCGCGGGCCTGGTAGTCTCTCCCGGCTTCATCGACGTTCAGGGCCAGTCCGAATTCAACATCCTGGTGGATGGCCGCGCCGCCAGCAAAATCACTCAAGGTGTGACCACTGAGATTACCGGCGAGGGGAATTCCATCGCGCCGCTGAACGACCGGCTCATGGAGGATCTTCAGGACGCTGCAAAGCACTATGGTGTCACGCTCGACTGGCGGTCGCTCGATGAGTATTTGCGCCGCTTCGAGCGTGCCAAGCCAGCCATCAATCTCGGCACGTTTGTCGGCGCCGGCGGCCTTCGCACCTACGTGGTCGGCAAGGACAACCGTGCGGCAACCCCCACCGAACTCGACCAGATGCGCCGGTTGGTGGCTCAGGCGATGGAGCAGGGGGCGTTCGGACTGAGTTCGGCGCTGGAATATGTGCCTGACACGTTCGCCTCGACCGATGAACTTGTCGAATTAGCCAAGGTTGCCCGGGAGTACGGTGGCGTTTACTTTACCCATCAGCGCTCAGAAAGCGACAAGATCTTTGAGTCCTTGGACGAAGTATTCGAAATTGCGCAGCGCGCTGGTATTTCCTCCACCATCTGGCACCTGAAGGCGGCATACCAAGAGAACTTTGGGAAAATGCCGGAGGTCCTCACCCGAATCGACGCGGCGCGATCGCGTGGCATCGACGTAGCCGCCAGTGTGTATCCTTACACGCGAGGATCTAATGGCCTGGTTGCCTGTTTCCCCAGTTGGGTTTCCGAAGGCGGCACCGGGAAGATGTTGGAAAGGTTAAAAGACCCAGCGGCGCGGGCCCGCATCCGGAAAGAGATGGACGAGCCAAGCACTACCTGGGAAAACGAATGGCGGGGCTCTGGCGGACCTGCGGGCGTGACCCTAATTCAGGTTGTGAACCCGGAGCTGCGCAAATATGAGGGAATGAACTTCGAGGAAATTGGCCGCCAGATGAGTAAAGATCCGAAAGACGCCGCCATGGACATCGCCATCGCCGACCGCGGCAACAGCGACGTTGTGATTGCGATCATGCAGGAATCCGACGTTCGCGTCGCGGTATCGAGCCCCTTAGTGACCTACGGTTCGGACTCTCCTGCGCAGGCGGAAGATGGGCCGCTGAGCACCACCAAGGCACACCCGAGGGCTTTCGGGACATTTCCCCGTATTCTGGCTGAATACGTTCGGACTGAGCAGACCATGCGCCTGGAGGAAGCCATCCGCAAGATGACCTCGCAGGCTGCAAGTCGCGCTGGGATTCGAGACCGCGGTATTCTTCGACCGGGCATGATGGCGGACATCGTAGTCTTCGATGCGGCCACCGTCCGGGACGTAGCCACTTACAGCGACCCTCTGCACTACTCCGTTGGAGTAAAGGACGTCTTTGTAAATGGCAGGCCGGTGGTGCTTGACGGCAGGATCACCGATGAGCGACCAGGGCGAGCGTTACGAGGTCCAGGATATGGACACCTGCCCTAAGAAAGTCTCGCACCGGTAGAACGCTCGACCTATTAGCGTAGCGTTCCTTTGCCCAGACGCAAGAGACTCGAAGTTCAAATCCCAGCCGCTCGGCAATTTCAAAATCCTTCACTTTGCGGTCCATGGACTGTCCGATCCGGAGTTTCCTGATAGGGCGGCACTCGTTTTGGGGGCGCGAACCTAATTCCAGTGACGATGGCCTGCTTAAGTTTCAAGAGATCACTCAGCTTTCCTTATCGGCCTTGGTGACACTTTCAGCTGGCGATACGGCGAACGGCAAGCTCGAAGGTGAAGAGGGGATCGACGGACTGACGGAAGCTTTCTTGCTCGCGGGCGCCAAGAGTGTGGTCGGCGCACTGTGGGAAGTTGACGATTCCGCGACGAGATCTTTGATGAAGAATTTCTACTTACACCTGGCGCAGGGACAAGAAAAAGCCTCCGCATTGCGGCAAGCGAAACTCGATTATCTCCGAACGTCGGCCAATAGCTCACCGGCTCTTTGGGCACCGTTCACCTTGATCGGCGATGGGTCTACCCCTATCGTTTTCTGCCCGCGGAACAGCCGCGGATCGCAAATCCGGTGGTCCGCGCTGCCAGCTACCTACCAAATGGACTGCTGACCATTAATTGGAATCAAAACCGTCGAGCGCGCTGTCCGAGTGGGGCGTGAAACGCTCGATATCGTAGGCGAGCTGTCAGAATCGGATATGTCGGCTTACTAGCCAAGTGGATGCGTAATCACTTCGCCGCGGATCGCAGGTAATTGCCCCGCGGGTTACGCCGGCCATTCCCAATACGCTCGGTCAACGTGGAGGCTGCCGGCGATGCCACGAAGCATGCCTTATCCGATCGGTGGCTTCATTCGACCCGTGGCAATGGACCCGAAGGAGGAAACGCTTCGTCGTCATACGCATGCTTGCGAACAAAATCCTGCAGCTTCTCTGTCGGTAAGTGATGAACGTTTCATCTCCGGCTTTCAGAACGTGTTCGGCATCGAGCTCAAGGCTCCCCCCATCCACTTGCTTTTGCACCCAGTCTTCATCGAGACTGTCCAGCACCAATTCGTCCTCGTCGATCTGCACTCTCATCACGGTATGCAGCAGGAACCGCGGTGCATAGGCTTCATTCTTGGCTCGGTCGCCCTCCTCGTCAGCGGGGTAGATGTCGAGAAACTCTTGTCCATCCAGGCATCCTAGCTCAGCAACAAGAACGCTCAGCTTGGTTCCGTCGCGGTAGGTGAGCTTATAGGTCTTCCCCTCGCCGCGTTCGAACGTTACGAAAGTCTGGCCCTCACCCCAAGTTCCCAGCAGGGCGGGGTTTAGAATCGTTTCGGAGTCCTGAAACAATGTGTTCAGAGTCAGCACCGGCCCACAAGAGGCTAAAAGAAGCGTTGTGACCGTGATCGCTAAAAGCTTGGCCGCTTGCATGAGTTCCTCCCTGACCTCGACGAACAGGTCACGCGCGCGCCGTCACACGCGAGTCGCGACATCAACGCGCGGCTCTCTTGCTCTTCCATTACGGTATAGCGATATCGCAAGCCGCGAATTGCACCGCCACGCAGAATTCTTCGAATGGGAATAGCTCCAAGGGACAGGAGCGGCAAGAAGTGAGAGGCCTCCCGAGGTGGTCCCTTCAGGGCCGGTGTCGAATCACCCGGCTCACGGCCATTCGCAAAGGGGAGTAATTTGCCGCGGCGAGCATCAGCAGCAGGCCGGCTCCAAGCAGGCCGAGCGGCCAAGCAGCGCGCTGCTTGAAAAGGTCCTGCTCAAGTCGCACGATACCGATGGCCAGAAACAGCAGGCCGGTTGCGAGGAAGTTCTTCAACTGCCTGCGAATACTTCCGAACACAAAGAGCGAAGCGGCCAGTGGCAGCACGATTTCGAAAAAACGCGCCTCGTGGCGCAGCGCGGCGCTCGCAGCGGACTTTTCCCAGAGATCGGATGCGGCCAGTCCCAGCAGGAGCAATGAGGTTAGCACGTGGCCGGGGATGACGAAGCGAAAGGTACCGGCCACGGCGCGCATCTGCGCCAGAGGTAGTTCCTCACAGAGGAACTGAAGGAGCAGATAAATGCCGGCGTTGATGATGAAAAGATATTCCAGTTGTCCACGCGTTCGTGGCGCGACTTGCTTGAGCCAATTGGCGTAGGGCTCGTGGAACAATGCCACGCCGCTCAAGCTGATGAAGGTGACGGCGACAGCCAACGAATAGAAATAGCGAGAGTCGGCCGGACGCCCGAGTCGCTCAATCAGCGCGCCCGCCAAGAAAAACAAGACCGCAAAAGGGATGAGTTCAAGGTAGACCTTTCCGGGGTCGGAGTCGAGCCATTCCAGCATGCCCATTCGTAGGAGCGAGACTACGCTGAGCACAGCCGCCATGCCGGCCCAAACCAGCGAGAACACCGAGGCGCGCGTGAAACGCCGAAGCCAGAAGTAGACCGGAAGCGAAAGGAGGACGGCCCACCAAAGTTGGGCGTTGGTGGTTCTCTTGAATGACTCGAAGCGGGCGAAGAACTCCAGTGCCGAGTCATTGCGGGTGAGGCCGGTGAAGAGTCCGAGCCTGTCCATACTCACCAGCAAAGCCACGGGCAGCAGCAGACAAAAAGCCAACAGGTAGGCAATGGCGATGCGGCGCTGCTCCAGCCGCCAGCATCGAACGCCTATCCAGGCTGTGGAAGCCGCGGCCGCGCTCACCACCAGCACGGCCGGGGTTCCTGAAAGGTGGGGATAGTGAAAGAGCATCACCAGAGCCGCGCCCAGGACGAGGATCCAGGCGCCAAAATAGAGAATGACCTGCGAAAGCGTCAGGCGGCGGACGGCCATGATCCAGGCGTCTTCTCGATCCACCAGCCGGTCGTAAAGCCTGCGAAAGGAGTCAAACTCCTGCTCAGAAACGATGTGGTCCCGCTTCCAACCGTCGAGCTCGCGCATATGCTGGTCAATTTTGCCAGCCATGAGACGCGCGTACGAGGTGGGGACCGCAAGGACCGGCTCATCGGCCAGAAAGCGTTCCAAGTCACTAGCCATTTCGCCGGCCGAGCTGTATCGGCCGGCAGGACTCTTCTCCAAGGCCTTTAGGCAAATGTTCTGCAAGTCACCCGGAATTGTGGGGTCGAGCCGCCGCGGCAGAACAGGATCGTCCTCGCAGATGTGCTGAATCAGCGCGGGAAGCGTCTCGCCCCGAAAAGGCACCTCGCCTGTGAGCAGTTCGTAGAAGATTGCTCCCAGCGAGAACACATCGCTGCGCACATCGAGCGGCGCGCTGGGGCGAGCCTGCTCCGGGGAGAAGTAATTGGGCGTACCCAAAAGATCGCCTGGCCTGCTTAGTCGGGTGACGTGATCGCCCGATTGCAAGGCCAGGCCGAAGTCCAGGACTTTCGGCTCCAGTTCCGGGCCCACCAGAATGTTACCCGGCTTGAGGTCGCGATGGATCACTTCGTGCCGGTGCAGGAACTCCACTGCCAGAACCACTTTCTGCATCAGCTCGACCTTCTGGCGCAGCGTCAAGGGGCGGGCGGCTTCAGTCAGGGGCACACCTTCCACGTATTCCATCACAAAGTGAGGCGCTTCTTCGGCGGCACCTAAGCTGTAAATGTGGGCAATGTTGGGATGCCGCAACTTGGCCATGGCGCGTGCTTCCTGCATGAAGCGTTCACGTAGTAAGGGGTTGTCGTGGAAGCGGGGACTGAGGACTTTGATGGCCACCTTGCGCCCCAGCCTTTCATCGAAGGCGAGGTAGACACAGCCCATGCCGCCGGACCCGATTTCACTGAGAATCTTGTGGCCGGAGAGGAAGTCCGGAAGCCTCTGATCCGGCTGCGGGCCTGCGGCTGGTTGCTGGGGTTCAAGCGTCCCTTCGATCGCTTCCAAGGCTTCGAGCAGAGGTTTCAGGTCCCGGGCAAGGCTTTCGTGTAGTCGGCAAAAGCTCTCGATGTCTGTAACTTCACCGCGCGCCTGGCGATCAAGATAGTCGGCGACAGCGTCGGCGAGAAGTCGTTCGCGCCCGCCACTCTCTGCGCTCTCATGCGCGTCGGTCTTGGGTTCATTGGCCATGGGACCGTCATTCTTCGCCGGGGTGTTCGAGGGCTCGAAACCGTTTGATGGCGCGATGCAACAGCAGGGTGGTGGCTTCTTTCGTTTTGCCTAGCCGCTCTGCCGCCTCTGCCGTCGAAAGGCCTTCCACCTTCATCAGCAGAATCGCCTGCCGGTAGTCATCCGGCAACACATCCAGCTTATCCAGCAATCGGCGCATGTTCTCCTCCTGCGCCAGCAGCCGGCTGGGTGTTTTGCTGTCCATTGGCTCCGGCCCGGCGGGGTTGCTGGGGGATCGAAGGCGCAACAGCTCAACGGCATGGCGCTTCTCCCGCCCCTGGAACCGCGCAGTGTCGGCTATTACGTGGTCGGCGATGCGCGCCAGCCAGCTCATGAAGCTCCCCGGCGAGCGGTAGCTGAATTGCCCAAAGTCGCGAAAGGCGCGGAGCCACGTCTCCTGGAGAACGTCATCGACTTCGACGAAGGAGCGCAGTTCTAGGCTGAGCCGATAGTGGATGAGGACCGCCAAGCGGCGTCGGTACTTGTCAAAGAGTGGCCGAAACGCTTGTTGATCTCCGGCCTTGATTCTCTCGATCAAGTTGTAGCTGGAGGTCACAACATCCATCGTTCGGGCCACAAACTCAGTCTCTGGCCGAGAATTCCTCGGTAAAGTTCGTAGCGGGGATGATGCGCGGCGGGTTCGGCAACCCCGCCGTAGCGAACGCCACGATGCGCACATCCCGCAGCCTCCTATTATACACGCCAGTGGCACCTCCTTCTGGCTTCCGGATCAATGGCACGTCGTATTCACATCTCGCGAAACGGCCTAAGCGCTGATCTGGCAGGCCATGGTCCCAAGCGTATCGTCAGCCATCCGGAAGTCATCCAGACCAGCGGGAAGTCGACTTGAATCCAGAATGCGTTCAAAGCAACTGCTCTGGAATCATTTCTCCGCTGCTCCGAGCGGGTAGCCCTGCCAAATATATTCCAGAGCCTCAGGCAGGGTCTGTTGTTTCACGGTGCGGTCAGTGTGGCTGGCGTTGCGGGCAAAAACAAATTGGCAGTGGTAGCGCTTGGCGGCGAGCACCTTGGCCATGTTTTCATTAGCGACGACCCAATCGTGCATACCGTCGCGCATGACATTCGGGTTGAGCAAGTCCCTGTCGCCCACCTCCATCCAGATTCGAATCGGCTTGCGAGGACTCGTCGGGATCAGGTATTCGTGAAACTCCCAGGCGCCGTGTGGGGTCCCGGGACTATAAGGCCACTGTTGATTGACGTAGGTGCCCGAATACGTGAGGACACGGTGGTAGAGCTCCGGATGATACCAAGCCATAATCAAGGCGCAAGAGCCGCCGGAACTGCCGCCCATCGTCGCCCGGCCCTCTGGGTCTTGACTGAGTTTAACGTGGCATTTTGCTTCTACGAGAGGTAGAACTTCCGTCTCCACGAACTCCGCATACCGGCCTGACATCGTATCGTATTCGAGGCCCCGCTCGCTGCCTTGGGCGTCACCCCCTCCGTTGCCTATGGAAATGGCGACCATTACCGGCACGCGGCGCTCAGCGATCAGGTTATCCAGGGCGGTAAAGAGTGTGCGGTCGGGTCCGTCCGCGCCAACAATAAAGGGCGCAGCCGTGCCTGGGACGTATTGTTTGGGAACGTACACCGCCACTTGCCGGCTGTAGGGTGCCGGATGGCTCGTGGTCACCACCAGCTTGGCAGCGTCAGCGGGATCAGGAGTGCCAAACGTCCCAGCATCCCGTGCGATGCCAGGGTAGATTTTGCTGTCGACTGAGTTCATGGTGAACTCAGATACCGTTCCTTGCGGTACTCCTTCGTGCACGGACATCTCAGCGGCAGGCTGGTGAGTGGGGCCGATGACGAAGTTCCCGTCCGCGTTCGCCGGCGGATTCATGCCATCAGGTAACTCGATTGCAGAGACGTACCGTGGCGTGTGAGGATCGCGGGCAGGCGGCGTGGGGCGAACCGTCGGCGGCGCCTGGGTGAGTGCCAGCGATGCGCCAGCCGCGAATCCGAGCAAAATCGCGATGCTCTTGAGTCGGAACAATGCCATTTCGGTCGGCCTCCCCGATGGGCAAGCTTAACTGAAACGGAATAATGTACTTCATAACAGATTCGCGAAGCCAGTTCGACCTGCGCCCTTCCTCGACAGCGGACCCTCTCTACTTGCTACCTGAGCGTTTCGATTTGAACTCCGACCCCGCCTTCCATCCAGGAACACCTGGGGCGGCGGCGACTCGATAACCGACTTCTCCCAGCAGGCGCACGTCCTGGACAGCCCCGCTCAAGTCCCCGATTCCATATTTCCTCCTGGGAGGTTTATTCACGAAGGGGTCTTTATGTAACCGGGGGGAGGCGGGCTGGGTGTTTGGGGTCGGTGAACTCGAGCAGTTCGATGGGCGCGCCATTTTCGACGATGAACGCCACGTGGACACCGTCGGATGGGCTGTTCGGAGGAATCAGGATTTCGCGGCCAGCAAGCTCGGAGGAGAGATCGGTCACTTCGAACGCCTCGAGCGCCGCTCGCCGGACGAGATCGGGAATCGCCGCGTCCGCCTCGAAGCGCATCCATTCCACGCCGAATTCGCTTTCTTGGTGACTGACGGCAAAGACTTTCAGATGTTTCAAGTGGGTCTCCCCAGGCTTCGATTCCGTCGTGGGAATCCCGATGTGATGATACCGGCGCATGGTTTTCTCTCCGCATTAGACGCACAGGCTGTGATGGCCCAGTGGCGTCCTTCATCTCGGCACAGGTTTATCCAACGAATCCCAAATCTCCGCTGCAGCCACACGACCTTCAATCTCAGTGATGATCTGTCCACCGCTGTCGCTATTGGTCATCACAACGACACCGTACCCTTTCAACCGATGCATTAGCAGGTCGCACGAAAAACCCCAATTCCCGCCGCTATGGGTGAAGTACCAGCCTTCCCCGCGCTTCTCAATTCCGAAGCCGATAGCGAAAGATCCCGTGCCCACCGGCGCCGCCATTTCCAGCGCCGTGCCGCGCGAAAGCAGTTTTGACTCGCCTCGCAACGCCTTCTGAAGCTCAATCCCCAGTGTGGCCAAATCACTCGGAGTGGTCCACAATCCGGCTGCCGCCTGCTCGGGATACACGTGCCACTTCGCATCCATTGCTTTTCCATCTCTGTCGTGTGCACGGGCCGCGCTTTGGTCCGCCGCAGGTGACAAGGGTTGCTGGTAGGTGCTCTGCGTCATGCCTGCCGGGCCCAGCACGAGTTCCTGCATGATCTCCGCGAAAGGTCTGTCGTAGACGTCTTCGAGAACCATCTGGACGATCTCGAGGCCTCCTCCGGAATACTTTTGTGCCGTGAACGGCGGCCGCTCCCAAAATACGGGTCCCACATTCGACGGAGGTTTCCCGTCGAGAATCTGTTCGAGCGTCGGCAGCTTCGCCGACGGGTTATAGCCAGGAAAACCAAAGCCATCTCCGGTGCCCGAAGTATGGCTTAACAAGGCGCGCAGCGTCACCCCTGCCCGTGTGTATTCGTTGTCAGGTACTTTCCAGCGTTTCAAATATTTGTTGACGTTCTCGTCCAGCGACAGTTTCCCAGCGTCTACTGTACGGAGCACCGCAAAGGCCGTCACCGGTTTGCTAATGGAAGCGGCCTGAAATCGCGTCTCTGGCGTTACAGGCGCATCCGTTACGACGTCCGCCAGCCCGTAGGCTTTTGTCCATTGCACCTGGAAATCCTTCACTACCGCGATGCTCACTCCGGGGACGTGAAAACGCTTCATCATTTCTGGAATCGTGTAAGGATCAAATCCCTGGCGGTTCGGCGCTTGAGGCCCTTCAATCCGCGCAATCTGTGCAGCCACCAGGTCCGGGGCTTTCTGTGCGCTGAACAGGACTACCGCCGCGATCGCCATCAGTACTGCCGCCAACATCAAACGCTTCATTACGCCCCCCAATTTCACTTTTTGAAAAAGTGAGTCCACGGAATTGTACGATTCTCGATGAGCGGTTTTGGACGGAAAACAATTCCAGTATAAATGAAACGGCCAGGAGCGCATATGGGTCGGGTAGCAGTTGTGGGAAGAACCATTTGAGAATCAAGGGAGAGCAACTTCAGTCGGATCGCGGTAGGCGGATACCTACCAGGGTCATGCGGAAGAAATGGCATTTCGCATTTGAATCACAGCAGCTGCCCGGCCGCGCAGTCGGCAACACCGGCTAGCTGACCGCCTGGCACTCGGCCTCAAGCTCCTTCTCAGGGTCCGGGTGCCGTAACTCGAACTCGGAGAAAACCAGTTCGATGGCGTCCGTACGGCTGTCACTTTGGGTCAAGACCTTCGCTTTCTTCAGGCAGCGCTCGATCACCTTCGCCAGAGAGCAGGGCACCCAGAACTCAACGTGGGCATTACTCTCGAGATGAAGCCCTGGGACGGCCGCATCCACGGTTTCCCGGAACTCTCTCTCCGTCTGCGTCTGGGGAGCTTCCACGAGATCGGGCTGTCGCGATTTCGGAACGAGGCTCAGGACGGCTGCATTCTGCATAGTAATCTTCGAGAATTGGTCGTCCCGAATCGGGACAAGGTTGCTAGCCGCCCGCATGGCCACGTAGGCACGAGAGCGGGAACAGCCGACGGCATCGTATATCCAGGTGTCGAAATTCCTATACCCGAGATCCTTGTAGAGCTCCTCGCTCTTGCAACGCGCGCACAGCCGGCCAACCGTCAGCCATGTGGAGTCGATCTGCCGGACTAGCTTCCTTACCTCCCTATCCACTTCTATCGCCTGCTGTTTCCTCTTGGTATCCATTCTCACCTCCTTAAAGTGCTTACACCCTCAGATCTTCCCGGCAAGATGATCAGCGATGTCGGCGACGCAGAATCATACGAAAGTGGGGCTTTGGCAGAGCCGCGGAAACCGCCACGTCATGGCCGCCGCACTGAGATCGGCCCTCTTCGCATCGCGCCAAGTCGACCCCGGCGAGCGTGCCCCAGGCGGGCAGTCTTCAACGGCTTCTGCTTCCTGGCCGTTGCTGGTCTCGCGCAGCTCTGAGTTCAGATTCTGAACTGCATACTGTGAGTTCATAATCTGAACGGAAGAACTAGCCCAACTTCCGCAACTTAACGGGCTCCGCAACTTTTTTTGCGTTCTTTGAGGGCCGCCGACCGTTGAGCGGGAGAGGGTCGCCCATTGTTTGCAGCAGCCGCATTGCAGTTCTCAGTCGTGCATCGGCGAAAAGCCCTTGTAGTGACGACCAACCCTCTTGAATCAGACTGCCGTATTCGTAATATGGAGCCATGTATGTGCGGAGTTGCTATCGAAACAAGGATGGCAAGCGCCACGCGTACTGGGCGCTGGTGGAGAGCTATCGCAGCGTGCGCGGGCCGCGGCAGCGGGTGGTGGCTTGGTTGGGTGCCCTGGATGAGCGGGGCCGCCTGGGAGTGAAACACTGTGCCGAGGGCACCGACGCCCAGCAGCGCGGCTTGTTTTTCGATCCGCAGCCGGCATGGGTGGAAGTCGATGTCAGAGGCGTTCGCGTGGAGCGCAGCCGGCAGTTCGGGGGGCCTTGGCTGGGGCTGGAGCTGTTGCGCCATCTGGAACTGGACCGCTTCCTGAACGAAGCCCTGCCGGCGGGGCGGGAACAGATTCCCTGGTCGCTGATGGCCACCGTGCTGGTGCTGGGGCGGCTATGCGACGCCTCCAGCGAGTTGCACTTGGCGGAGCGATTTTACCAATCCAGCGCTCTGGCCGATCTGTTGAGCGTGCCGGCCGAGAAGGTGAACGAGGATCGTCTGTATCGGGCGCTGGATACCCTGTTGCCGCACAAGGCCGGGCTGGAAAAGCACCTCCAGAGAAAAGCTCGGGGAGTTGTTCGAGTTGGACTACGATCTGCTGCTCTACGACGTGACCAGCACGTACTTCGAAGGGCAGGCGGAGAAGAACTCCCAAGCCCAGCGGGGCTATTCACGGGATCATCGGCCCGACTGCAAACAGGTTAACATCGCCCTGGTGGTGAGCCGCTGCGGGATGCCGTTGGGCTATGAGATTTTCGCTGGCAATCGCAATGATGCGACCACGCTGGAAGAGATCGTCGCCCACATTGAAAGGCTCTATGGGCGCGCCAACCGGATCTGGGTGATGGATCGCGGCATGGCGGGCGCCGACAACGTGGAGTTCCTGCGTGAGGGTGGCCGGCGCTACATCGTGGGGATGGCGAAGAACTCGCTGCGCAAGTTCGAGCGAGAGTTGTTGGCCCAGGACTGGCAACGGGTGCATGAGGGCTTGGAGGTGCGCATCACGCCGGCGCCGGGCGGAAAGGAAGTGTTCATCCTGTGCCGGAGTGCGGAGCGGCGGGCCAAAGAGCAGGCCATGCACGAGCGTTTCGAGCGGCGGATTGAGGAAGGACTGGGGAAGATCCAGAGCAGTTGTCAAAAG
>Ga0187781_10001804_pt1 | contig 16305 bp, 13 predicted proteins | sample 0715_SJ02_MP02_2_FD_132447 | JGI IMG/M metagenome (GOLD analysis project Ga0187781, IMG submission 132447) | Tropical peat soil microbial communities from peatlands in Department of Meta, Colombia - 0715_SJ02_MP02_20_MG | ecosystem: Environmental > Terrestrial > Soil > Wetlands > Peat | place...
CGGGGACAGATTCTAACCTCGAAGGGGCGGGCAGCATAAAGGTAGAGGACGGAAACATCGCCGGCGATGTTTCCGTCCTCTACCTTTATGCTGCCCGCCCCTTCGAGGTTAGAATCTGTCCCCGCCAAGTTAACCTGCCCGCTGACGTCACCGCCGATGGGGTAGTCAAACCCAAGCGCCGCTTTAAGACCCTCCAGCGGTGTGCGTTGAATCCTGGCGGAAAACTGTAATTGAGATGGTCGTGTAATCCTCCAGTCTTCAAGATGAGCAGAAGCTTCAAGGCTAAGCACGCTGCTCCCGAGTGATAGCTGTGCGGAAGAAACATGCAAGGAGTCCTCCGAAATAGCGATGTCTGCCAGAAGGCCGTCCCAGGTCCAGCCGCGATACTTGAACTTGCCCACCTGTACAGAGCCGTGCACTCGAGGATCCCTCATCGAGCCCGCCACTTCTCCCGTCAGCGTTGCCCGCGACTCGATTAAGAAAGGCAGGCCTGGGGTTGGAAGGAGTTGGGTCTCGAGCAAGGAACGCCATTCCTCAAACTGCGTTGTCTCCACTTGGAATTGCAGGTGGCCGGAGGATTCGCCATGCTCCGTGGATTCGACCAGAGTTCCCTTGGCTTTGATGCGGGAATGAGGAGTATGAAAATTCGAGTCCTCCAAGCTCACCGACAACCCATGGTTTGCTTCCAGCGCACCCTGCATGTCGCCGCTGACAGGGAGGGAGCCCTGAGGTGGCGCGGCGGGAAAGGAGAAATGGAGATCGAATTTCGATTTGAGTTCCTCGATCTCGCCAGCCCAGCTAAGCTCTACTGGCCCGTCAATGAGAGAGGCAGGGTGGACTTCTGTGATGAACCGGGGCTGGACTTTGGAACTCTGAAGCAGCGCGGCCAGACTCATGCCCCGGAGCCGGGCGCGGAAGTGGAATTGGGGCGCTGGCCCGGCGAGACCCACTTGGCCATCGCCCAGGGCGCTGCCTCCCCATCCAAGTATCTTCAGGTTGGAAATCGCCACCTGGGAACGATCGAGGGAGCAGTCTGCCGAGACCTCGAACGGTCCGGCATCGAAATGAGCATTTCGGAACCGCATTTGCCGGGATTGGAGTCGCCCCCGCGCGGAAAGCTCCCCATGACGGTAGATCCCCTGACCCTCGAGACGCAAGTTCCCACTCTGCAAACTGGGAAGACGGAGTAGCGGATTTAGAGTGGCCACATCGAAGCTGGTTTGGAAGGAAAAGTATGCTGCGGGTTCAGGGAGAGGGTGAAACGTGAACGACCCCTGTCCGGTCATTCCCCGGAATTGCCAAGCCAAGGATGTAACCGCGAGCTCGTTTCTCGACAAACCAAAGCGGGTAGAGAAAGTCAGAGGTGGCATCACTCGCCCAGGTATCTGGGCGGTCAAAGCCGAGGCCGTGAGGTTACCCTCGTAGCGGTGACCGCTCCGGAAGCGGAGGAGGAGGGCCACGTCGCGCGCGCTCAGGTCGAATTTGAGTGCTTGGTCGTCCCAAAAGAAAGTCGAATGTGCCAACGTCACTCTTCCAATGCGGAGATCGATTAACTGACCCATGAACTGGCCGGCGTAAAAGCGGGTCATGGGGCCCGGCAGGTTCGTCGAGCCATCGGGATTTGTTCTGAGATGTACTTCGGCGCCATCCCAGTCGAGGCTCCTGATCCGGACTTCGCGATGCAGCAACTCTGTGGGGCTAAGACGGAGCACTATGGTGCGGGTGGAAAACAGAGGTGGAACTTGAGGCGCTTCGGTTCCGTGGAGGACAAGTCCGTGGAAAATCGCTTGCAGGACTAAGGGGTGAAAGCGGAACTCCTGGACTTCGACTTGTCCGCCGGTCATGTCCTGAAGCGCCACGATGAGACGGTGTTCCAGAGCGCGGCGGAACCAAAGGGTGCTCATGACAGCGAACGCACCCATGACTAGCGCCACCAGCATCCCGATAATGGCGATCGTGATTCGAAAGGGTTTCGACATGCTAATAAAAGTTCACACGGCGGCTGGGCCTCAGTTCTTCCAACCAACTGGCCAGAAGTTCATCAATTTTCTTTTGGACCAGGATCTCCTGTATCTGCCCTTGCACCTCCTTCAAGGGGGGCACGGGAGGGCCGTGCGTGCGCATATATTCGGGCGCGAACACGTCGCGGTAGTACGATTCAACCTCGGTCGTGGCGGGGGCCGCGGCGGGCCGCATCCGCTCTTCGATGATTCTCAGGATCCTTTGCTGATCGACAAGCGTGGTTAGAAGCTGTTTTTCGTTCATGTGCAAAGAATGGAGAGCAGATTGGAAATCCTGCTCGGAAGGGAACCGCTTGCGAACCCCATCCAATTCCTCGGCTGCCGTCTTTTCCAGCGCGGGATCATGGGAAAGGTCCTGGGTTTCTTCCTCGAGCAGGAGCTTTTGATAAGTCAGGCGCTCGCGAACCTGTTCCAGTGTTTTGGAGTCGGGGGCAGGCGGCGGCCATTGCCCGTCGAGCAAACGCTCCAACCGGTATTCGCGGTTCACGTCGCTCTGGGTGATGGCGAACTCGCCGATCGAAGCCACAACGCGATCCAGAACCTCGGCGCGGGAAGAAACTGCGGGCAGCCCCATGGCAAGGAGAAAAAGTGAACCTGCCAAAAGCCGGGGTCGCGCCAGCCTCCCCCTCACAGTGTCATGCCGAGCGCAGCGAGGAATCTCGCTCTGGTTCTCCTTTCTACCCACACATCCGCCAGGCTGCCATGGGCGCCGAGGCGCGAGAGCGCAGAGCGAGATTCCTCGCTGCGCTCGGCATGACACTCGCCCCAAGGGTCGGAACGACATCCGCCCAGCGATCCCTAGAAGCTTTGACCGACACTGAAGAAAAACTGAAAGCGCGCTAATTGTTGCACTCCTAGTACCCCGTTGGTTGTCGCGTTATACCGCGGGGGATTTAGGTTGTAGCCCACATCGAAGCTTAAGGGCCCCACAGGAGTCTTGTACCGGAGACCGACGCCAAATGCCTCCGAGTCGTAATCAAGCGTATCAACATCGGTGAGCCGGCGGGTCTGGGTAAATTTCAGCAAACGCATGCGGCGTATGGTCGAGAAGACATTGCCTGTATCGTTGAAGAGAACGAAGCCCAGCCTTTCCTGTGCCATACGAAAGCGGAGCTCGACCGAATTGAGGAAGAGAGCGTTGCCGCCAAGGGGGTATCCATATTGAGGGTCACGCGGTCCGGCTTGGTTAATAGAGAAGCCGCGATGTGAATTGCTGCCACCCATGAAGAGCCGCTCCGGCAAGGGAAGTTGGTCGGTAAGGACGCGAATGGGCGGCTGGCCGGGGATTGAGTTTGGAACGGAAATGACTTCTTTGCTGCCATAGGGTGACTCCATACCGACTCGCGTGTTGCGGGCAAAAACCAAGTGCGAGTTCAATTGGTAGTAAGTCGCATTTTGACCCATGAGCCGAACAAAATTGGCCTGGGAGCCAAAGCCCTTGTACATGACTCCCGCGTCGGCGAGTGAATAGGAGCCGCGTGTGGCGTCCAAGGGATCGTCGCGATGGTCGCTGACAAAGCTGCCGCCGAATCCTCCCACTCGCGCCGGCTGGCTAAGTAATTGGGCGTCTATCGCTGAAATATGACCGGGAAGGTCGCGAGCCTCGACGCGAGAGAAGCTGTAGCGCGCGGACAGGGCCTTCGAAGGACTGTAACGCTTTTCGATAGTGACGGCGCCCCCTTCCTGCACATCCGTAAAGGTGAGCACGTCGCGGGTAACGTCTGCTAGTCCATTGATGCGCAAGCTCAGGTCGCGTCGATTAGCGAGATTGGGGATCACATAGGTTGTTCCCCCTCCCGTCTCGAGGTAAGATAGCCGCCCCCAAAGAGTATAGGTTTGATCGCGCCCCCCGACGTCGAGACGGTTGAGGTTGAGGGAGATGCGGGGGCTGGCTTTGAATGTACCTTGCGGGTTGTTGCTGCCCAGCCTCTGGACCTCGAGTCCGCCCCCGTAGCCTAACGTCCATCGCCGGCTCTCCTCCACCGCCACTATAACGGTTCTCTCCGTTTCAGAGTAGGGCAGGGCTTGAGGAGCGATTTGAACCTGGCTGAACATCCCCAATCCATATAGATGGCTTTGTGAGTCGGCGACGTTGTCCTGGCTCAAAGGTTGACCGGAGTGGATCACGAGTTCGCGGCGAATGACACTCAGACGAGTGTGTTGATTCCCCACAACGACGATGCGCCGGATGCGTTCTTGCCTCCCCAGTTCGATACTGAAGTCTACATCAACTTGGTGCTGTTCGTTTACTGGTGAGGCCTGCCAATTGACGTCGGCCTGAGCATACCCAAGGTTGCCAAGGTGGTCAGATATGGTGTCGCGATCTGCCGCCGCCCGCCCGGGTGAATATGGCTGGCCGGGCCTGGTGAGCAGGGAAGGCCAGAGTGCCTTTTGCATGCCGGCAGGGACTCCGATCAACGTTAGTTGGCGAACGGTTGTCTGGAGCCCCTCTTCGATCTGGAAGGTGACAAACCGATGGCCCGATTGGTCCCGGAAATGATCGTTTACGTGCGGGGTGATCCGGACATCCAGAAAGCCTTTTGATTGATAGAGTGTTGTGAGGGCGCTAAGCTTGTTCTCCAAGAGGGTGCGATTGTAGAGTGGGGTACGGCTGAAAGATCCCTGGGTGGGACGGGAAACGGCCGCCATGAGCTTCGCAGTTGGAATGGCCCGGTTGCCTTCGACGCCATACCCCTCGAACTCTCCGCGTGTGCCCAGATTCGCTCTGAAGGTGAGGTCCAGCGTTTGAGAGTCGGCGTGGAACTCCTGATTCGCTTTCACCTCGGTCGAAAAATAGCCTTGTTGCTGAAAGTAGTCTTCCAGGATCCGGCTGCTTCGCGCAAGAGAGGATTCATCCACCACGCCGTCTCGATAGACGGGAAGGAGTGATTTAAGTTTAGCGCGTGAAATCCTTCTTCCTTCGACGCGTGCCCAAACCCACGAAGGGAGGAGTGATTTAAACTTAGAGCGCGAAACCCTGGCTTCCTCGACGTGCACCTGAACTATGGGGCCGCTTTCAACCCTTACCAACAACTTTTCGGTATTCGGGTTAGGGTCATATTCACGCTTGAGGACACTCACCGTTGCCTGAAGGTGATTCCGCGCTACGAAGAACTGGCGGAGTTTAAATAAGCCCCGTTCGACGCGCGCCGAAGTGAGTTGGATGCCGCGGCGCCAGCCGGCTTCTTTGGCGAGCTTAGCCAGCGGGAATCCGGGGTGGCCCTGGAATTCCACGCCGCTGAAGCGCGCCGGCTTGCCTGGAAAAACTAAGAAGATTGTCTCAGCTTCCAAGGTGGCCGGGTCAGGGCGAAGGCGGTATCGGACCGTTGCCCGGTAGTACCCATTCGAAGTGACCATTTCGGAGATATGCCTTTGGGCTGCGATGAGAATGTCGTCCGAAACGGGCTGTCCCAGTCGGAGGCGAGTGGAGGTGAGCAGGATTCGAGGCTCCATCGTGCTCGGAGTTCCCTCCACTTGAACCCCTCCGACAAAGTACTGCGCGCGCCCGACGAAGAGCAAGTGGACGCCCCCCTGGCCAGGCTCACCCTCCGCGCGTAACTCGGTGAAGCGGCCAGTGGCGTAGAGCTTTTTCAGACTCTCGCTGATTTTCGAGGGGTCGAGAGGTTGGCCAACTTCTTGCGTAACAAGGCCGGGAAAGTCGGCCATGCTCAGGTGCGCGTCACAGTTAAGCCGGATATCCAGCACCGGCTGCCCCCAGAGGTTGACTTCGGATTCAGAGGCCTGGGCCCCTGCAAATGTGGGAAGAATAAGCCAAAGAACAAGGCAGAAAACTATGCCCTCGATTGTTATCGCCCTTAGGCAACGCCAAGCGTAAGCTAACAGAGTGGCAGGGTCGGCTGACAAGCTCAAAGTCTCATGCGCTGGATTTGGCCAAACGCTTGAAATTCCCCCTCAGAACGAGTGCTAAGTGAAATCCATGCGTCGCCAAACCATTATACTTCTCTTCTCCTGATAGTAGATTCCCCCAGTACAGTGCTTAACAGGTCGTTCCGCGGGAACCCTTGCCCAAGATGTTGGCGAAATCCTTCGGCCCACTGCAAGCCGATGTGCGCCCCTGTTCGGGCAGCCATTTTCCTCATGTCGTCTACGGGGCCGGAGAGCCCTTGTTGTGACTTCAACCAGGACTGCTGGCTTTCGTGGCAAGCTAACATCTGCTCTTTACGTTCCAACGCTGCCTCGATGTTTACATAAAGGTGCGGAATGACCTCCTTCCCCAGAATATCTGTGGACCCGATGGGCTGGGTGTAATAGAGATGTGGGATTGCTCGGAGCGGCTTTGCCGGATTCCTTAAGCCGGTACGGAAATTGGGAGCCATGGCGCCGAAACAGGCCGTCTGGCACAGGCGGCTGGTGGTTTCGTGGTCGAGCATGTAGTCTGAAGGCGAGTGGGTAAGGACCAGAGCCGGATCCACACGGCGGACTAATTCCATCACTTTGCATAGTGTCGGCCGATCATAGAAGACCAGCAGATCCTTCTCCTTGAGGCAAGTGAACTGCGCGCCTAGCATGGCGGCGGCTCGCCGTGCTTCCTTCAAGCGAAGTCTGGAAATCTCGCCTGCCGGCAGGATTGTACTGCCGCAGTCGCCCGCCGTGGCCGTGGCGAGGTGAATGACAGCGCCGCGATCGGCCAAAAGGAATAACGTGCCTGCGCAAAGAAACTCCGCATCGTCGGGGTGAGCAAATAGCGCCAGCACTCGCAGGGGTTGGGACATGTTGGGCTCCAGTGAGTCAAGAAGTCGAGATTTGAGAGTCAAGATGGAGAGTCGCGGAGTCAAATAGCTTTTCCCTCTGAACGTGTGAAGAAATCGCCTTTTGGCAAGAAGTCGTAAGGGCGATCCGTCGGCTGACGGATGGCCGCCCCAGGGCGGCCACATGGGTTGCCCCTATACTGCGATCTTTCCACACCTTCTCTCGCCCTTTCAGTCTGCGTGATAACCGTGAGCCCAACGAGTTGTTGACTTTGAAGGGATTCAATAAATAAGTCTGCCTTTACACTGGCTTGAAGGGAGCCGAAAGGCGCATCTTTCCCCAGGCAATTTCGAGGACGCCCGTTCCGTCCTTGTCGGTGATCGTTACGGTTACCAACTCGGCCGAGTCGCTTGTGTCCTCGAGCGTCAGCGGGACCTCCGCGATCTTTGCACTCGGCTCGTATTCGAAAACAGATTTGCTTGAGAATACCAGCGTCCATTTCCCCTGCTCGACCAAACGCGCCAGCAAGATGTGTTTGCCCTTAGGAACAATTGTTCCGCCGAAGTTCAGCTCCTTGTCCGATTCCAGGGTGGTGGGAGCATTGGCGCCAATCCGCCAGAGTTCGCCGGGCTTGATTTGAGCGAGCATGTCGCGGCCCCCGAGGGCAGGGCGACCGTAGTCGATGGAGATGTGAGCGCCGTTGATGGTTGTCTTCACACTCCCCCGGTCGGCCCCATAAGCTCTGCTGGGACCCGTGATCAAAGTGAAAAGTGTGGCCGTGGCAATTGCAATCAAAGGTGGGCTAATCTTCGTCATGGAACTGTCTCCTTTAGTGAGTGTTCAAGCTTGCCTTCTCAGCCTGCGTGAATACCTTGGATTGGAACTCGAGAGACAATTGCAGGTATTGGTGTAAGTACTCCCAACCATGACCTCCGGGGCGGATGGCAAAAGTGTGCTGGAAACCCTTCTGGGAAAGGATGCGATCGAGAAGTTCGGCCCCTTCGTTGAAACCATAGCGGTCGTGGTCTCCGCAATCGAAGTAAAGCGCCAGGTGGGGGAAGCGCTCCGGGTGTTCGGCTAAGGTCAGAGGGCTGTTGGCCTCGAAATAGCTCTCGTTAAGTGGCGAACCGAAAGGCCCCTGAAGCACCCGCGCGTAAAAACCCCAGCGGCCCTCGGTGGGAAGCGGGTCAGGAAACTTCGGCAGCAATGCGGCGCTATGCGCGCTCGCTGAACCGAACGCGTCGGGATGGCGCATGGCAAGGTGCAGAGCGCCGTAACCGCCCATGGATACTCCGCTGATGCCTCGCTCGCGGGCGACGGCCAGGGTGCGATACCGGCGGTCGATTTCGGGCACCAGCTCCTGAATGAAGAAGTCCTCATAACGTTCGTGGCCGTCCTGTGAGTTCACGTAGAAGGTCCGGCCTCCGGCAGGCAGGATGACAATGAAATTCGTGAGTTCGCCCTGTGTGGTGAGACTTTCCCAAATCTGTTCACCGCCCCGATCCAGCCAACTGTGCTCGTCTTCGAAGAGGCCGTGCAGGAAGTAAAGCACTGGGAAACGCTTGTTGGGCGATGCTTCGTAGTCAGGGGGGAAAGCAACACAATAGTCCACGGAGCGCCCCAAAATCGCGCTGGAAATAGAGGCGCACTCAGTTTTTGCAGAAGTTCCCGAGCTGGGCCATGCGCAAAGCTTCTGAGCGCAGCCTAGGACTAAGGTGGCCGCGAGAATACACGAAGAAGCTTTCTGGTGAATGCACCGAAGGACGCTGATCATTTGTTGAACCTTATACCCTTTAGGAGGTCTCAAAAGCCCCAATTCAAATTCTGACGCCTTCAGGGCTAAGAGTCAAGTCGCTAAGAGCCATGGCAGCGGCGCCGTAATGTGGCCCCCGGCGCAAGCCGTAGGAACAGTTGGACCCTTAAGGTACCGCTTGTGCAGTTCCGTATCGTAATTCTCTTCCGAAGCGTCTTCCTGCATGGCGCTCGGCGCTACCACAACGGTCGGAGGTTTCCGTCTGCGTCAAAATCGGCGGAATGAGTTGTTTCCAACAATCGCCAGCGCGGAAGCCTTGCGGCCTCGCGAGCCAATGGCGCAGAGATGGCAATCCGGCCGAGGGCTAGTGTGTTACGAATCCAAACGATCTTCTGCTCCCCGGGTTCCGGACTTCCCAAATGGCCGAGGGTGAGATCAAAAGCCTCGCGGTCCGAGGGCAAATGAATAGGCAACCGTCCCCCGGCGGGATGCAGGGCTGTGCGCGCGTTGAGGTACGTTTTCTCGAAGTCAATCTTCTGGTAAAGGCGTTCGTGGATGACATCCGCGGAGCCCATGCCCACCGCGTTGCCGCCGCTATCGCGAGTCAGGTCGCGGACGTAGATCATGGAGATCGCGGGTGCTTCCCCGGGTGGCAGTTCCACCCCCCGCCCAATCACCTTTGTATCCATTCCGGTTCCGCTGATGTTTTTTCCCATTTCGTCCACCACCAGCAGGTGGAGTGCTGGGAATGGAATGCGCGGCACCAGTGTGCGGGCCAGTTGGAGCGTCGATTCCTCCTGCGCGACGAGGTCCTCCGGCAACGCGGCGCGCGCCGCGGCGATCTGGTGCAATTCATTCTCCACCACCGCCAGCCCAAAGAGAATCTTTCCGCTGGCCAGCACCTTTGCGGAAACGCTGCGAATGGTAGTCTCGAACCCGTACTTCCAGCTTCGCCGGTGACCCTCAGCGGCCCCCTCGAGTTTCCCCATGCCGATCGTCATCATCTTCAATAAGCCGCTTTCAATCTTTCCTGAAAAATCGGTATGGGGCTTAATGCGGTTCACCACCACCACGCCGTCGGACTCCCAGGCATTCCGATCCATGAAAACCTTGGACCCTTCCGGAGTTGTTCCGAGGAGTACAGCCTCCATAGAAGAGCGAATCTCGACTCCTAGGGCGGCTTCCGTAACGCCGTATCCCTCGAGGATTTTGCGCTGCCCCTCCGCGGTCGCCCCTCCGTGGCTCCCCATGGCGGGGAAGACAAAGGGCTGAGCGCCTTGCGCCTTCAGCCAGCCGCACACAGTACTCACAATATCTTTCAGGCTGGCAACACCGCGGCTGCCCACGGCAACGGCGATGCGTTTGCCGCGTAGCTTTTCGGGAGCTATGCCCAATCCTTCCAGGGTCGCCACGATTGAGCGGCTCAAATCGTCAAGTTTCGCGAGGCTCGGCTCCGTCCGTTCCAGAAGATAAAAGCTTGCGAGTGAAATGTGTCCGTCGGTTTTCATAGTCGTCTACCCCTTCTGGTTGGCCGGACTAATTCCTGTCATCGGCCAAGCGAAATCTCTGAACTCGTCAGTATAATCGAAGCTGCCAGGAGCAATAGGCTTCTCGGGGTCTACCGCAATCCCTGCCTGGCGGACTTGTGCCAAGACCTCCGCCTCATGCATCCGGGAAGCATCGTATTCGAGCACCAATAGCGGGCCATCGACGGAAATCCCCCGAATGCCATAAACGGTGGAAAGGCCGTGCAACCTTTCAAAATCTTTTGGAGTTAATTCTCGTTCCAGATGATAGCGTGTGGTTAGGAACGTCATGTTATGTACCTCACAGCCTTAACGCTAAAGCTCCAACTTACGAAGCCTCAGCGCATTACTGATCACGGACACTGAACTGAACGTCATGGCCGCTGCCGCGAGCATGGGGCTCAGCAGGAGTCCCAGCACCGGGTAAAGGAGGCCCGCTGCCAGCGGCACACCGAGGGAATTGTAAACCAGCGCGAAAAAAAGGTTTTCCCGGATATTGCGCATCGTGCCTTTGCTCAACCGGCGGGCCCGCACAATGCCGCGTAAATCGCCCTTAACCAGAATGACCTGGGCGCTTTCGATGGCCACATCGGTTCCCGTCCCCATGGCGATACCTACCTGGGCCTGAGCGAGCGAGGGGGCATCGTTAATGCCGTCCCCGGCCATGGCCACCACGCGCCCTTCCGCCTGAAGCCGCTGGATGACCTTGCCCTTCTGGTCCGGCAGAACCTCCGCCTCAACCACGTCAATGCCCAATTTTCGCGCTACCGCCTCCGCGGTGGCACGGGTGTCGCCGGTAAGCATGACAATTCGCATCCCGTCTTTCCGCAATATCTGCAGGGCCTCAGGGGTGGATGCTTTAATAGGATCGGTCACCGCCAGCAAGCCGCATGCAAGCCCATCAACAGACATGAACACTACGATCTGGCCCTCGCCTCGAAGTTGGCTGGCTTTGGCATCCAGGGCGGCCAAGTCTATCTTGAGCCTATCGAAAAGCTGGCGGTTTCCGAGTGCCAGAGCGTTACCGTCCACCTTTCCTACCACACCCTCACCCGTGAAGGAGAGGAATTCTCGAGCCTCGCCCAGCTTGAGCCCTCTTTCCTGCGCCCCGGCCACGATGGCGGCGGCCAAAGGATGTTCGCTCCCGCGCTCCAGAGTTGCAGCCAGGCGGAGCACTTCCACTTCATTCCATCCCGGCAGCGTATGAACCGAAGCAAGACGAGGCTTACCCTCCGTAAGGGTACCAGTCTTGTCCATCACGAGCGTGTCCACTTTTTCAAGCACCTGGAGCGCTTCGGCGTTTTTTATCAGCACACCCGCCTGGGCGCCACGTCCCATTCCCACCATAATCGACATCGGTGTGGCAAGTCCCAGCGCGCAAGGGCAGGCAATGATAAGAACTGACACCGCATTCACCAGCGCGTAGGCTAGCCGCGGCTGAGGGCCCACCTTCGCCCACACCACAAAAGTCAGCACGGAAGTGAAAACTACGGCGGGAACAAAATAGGAGGAAACAACATCCGCCAGGTGCTGGATGGGCGCGCGACTCCGCTGTGCTTCGGAGACAAGCTGCACAATATGGGCCAACAGCGTTTCGCTCCCCACGCGGTCAGCCCGCATCAGAAAACTCCCGGGGCCGTTCACCGTCCCGCCGGTCACCCGGTTTCCGACTCCCTTCTCGACGGGGATCGGCTCCCCCGTCACCATGGACTCATCAATGGAGCTCGAGCCCTCGAGGATCACTCCATCTGTCGGCACCTTTTCGCCAGGACGGACGCGCAGCCGGTCTCCTCGCTCGAGGCGGTCGAGTGGTACGTCCTCCTCGTGGCCGTTATCACGCACCACACGCGCCGTCTTTGGCGCAAGGCCCAACAGTCCCCTGATCGCGCTGCCGGTCGCGGCCCGCGCGCGAAGCTCCAGCACTTGTCCCAGGAGCACCAGGGTGGTGATAACTGCCGCTGCCTCGAAGTAGACTGGACCTTCTCCGCCCGGCATGCGCAATGATTCCGGAAAGCTGCCGGGCGTGAGAACTGCTGCCACGCTGTAAACATAGGCAGTCCCCGTGCCCAGGGCGATCAGGGTGAACATGTTCAGGTGGCGATTGACCAGCGAGGCCCAGCCGCGCTCAAAGAATGGCCACCCACCCCAAAGCACTACGGGAGAAGCCAGAGCAAACTGCACCCAACTGAGCATGCGTGAGGAGAGAATGTGCTGGACGGGTTGCCCGGGAATCATATCTGACATCGCGAGGAAGAAGACAGGAAGCGTCAAAGCCAGGCAAACCCAGAATCGCCGGGTCATCAATATCAACTCGGGATTGGTTTCCTCCGCCACGGTCACCGTTCGCGGCTCCAAGGCCATGCCACAAATCGGGCAGCTCCCCGGCGCGTTGCGCACCACTTCAGGGTGCATGGGGCACACATACTCGGTGCGGGTGGCCGCGGTTGTGGTCTGGAGTGGCTCGAGCGCCATCCCACACTTCGGACACGCGCCGGGACCCCGCTTCCGCACCTCAGGATCCATGGGGCAGGTGTAGATCGCATTTGCGTCCGATGCTTTTCGTCTGGCGGGATGCTGGGAAGCCTTTGCCAACGCTGTCATTCCGAGCGAAGCGAGGAATCTCGCTCTGCCCTTGCCGCTAGGTGTTTCCGCGGAGGCTTCCTCTGCATGCCTCGGGCCCAGATATTGGCTTGGATTGGCGCGGAAGTTCTCCAGGCAGGAAGGATTGCAGAAAAAGTATTCTTTCCCTTCGTGCACACAACTGCTCACCGCATCCTCGCGGCTTATCTCCATCCCGCAAACCGGGTCGATGACGGTTGCGCTGCCCGAGGCCTGACGCGTGGCGCCTTCGGCGGATCGCTCTTGGCCCTCAGCTTCCTCGCTCATCGTGATTTGATGTTTACTACTGGCGACTGCCCCCCAGATTGCCCGACCTTTTGATTCCCCAACAATCAAGCATACGTCGCTCTTCCCAAGTCAGCAAGGGTGAAGGCGGCAGCCCATTCACTAAAGCCCGGCTGGCGGCCATGGATCTGGCATTAGCCTTCAATCAGCTTCACGTTGGCGCGATGGCCTGGTGCTGAGGCAAGTGCGCGGTCGCAGGTGAAAAGAGGCGCGTCCAGGGCTTCCGCTAGAGCGACGTAAGCGGCGTCGTAAGCCGTGAGGTTGCGGCGCAGTTCCCAGATACGATCGAGGAGTGGCCAGTGGGGATGCCGTTCGAGAGGCATCTGGAAGAAAATCAGGAGCGCTTGGCGGGCGCGCTCCGGTGACATCTCGCCCGCTGCCTCATAGCGTCGCAAGGTTTGTGCAACTTCCAGGTCAACCAGATGCGGAGCGTGCAGTGCTTCGTCAGGATCGCTCAATCGATGCGCAACGCGTTCTCCGGACGGCCTGTTTAGCAATACCTCCACCAAAACGGAGGCATCGACCACCATCATCGGCTGTCCCTTTCTTCGCGAATGATCTGGGCCGGAGGCACACGAGGGTTGACGGGCGAAAGGCGCGCCAAACGTTCCATGATCTCCTCGATGGTGGGCCGCTCGGCAATGCGTTGAATTTCCCGGAGCAAATAGTCCGAGAGAGACTTACCTTCCAGGGCTGCCCGCGCCTTGAGCTTACGATGCAGGGGGTCAGGCACATGGCGAATTTGAATCATGCTGGACATGTGAATAGCATAGTTGCATGTATACCACATGTCAAGCATATCTCTATCCGCGCCCTAGCGTTTGGCTTGCCTCACGGCAAACCCGTCGCGCCCTGAATGCAATCCTCGGCGGGAACCGCGACAAGGCGGAATGCGTTAGAAACAACAGGAGGAAGCTCTGCGTCCATTGTTTTCGTAGTATGATTCAGCACGGGAGGGGCGTCCATGACGTGAGTACGATGCACTCCTCTCGCGCCCTGAGGAGGAGGAAGTGATGCGCACACTGCTAAAATCGTTTTGTGTTATCGGAGCTCTGGCGGCCGTCGCGACGGCCACGCCGCAACGGAAATCGGCCCCTGCGGAAGACGAGCGGGCTGTAGTGATTGTCTTCAAGGATGGACACCAGCAAACCTTCCGTCTGGCGGATATTGCGCGCATAGAATTCAGCACGCCCACGACTGCTGCAGCGGAAAGCAACCGCGGGCACTTTGTGGGTGTATGGAAAGTGGGCATAGGAGGTGGCAACTCGGGAACATTCCTCATCACGCTAAAACGCAATGGGGTTGCCGAAAAAAGCACCGGATCGCCGCATGGGATATGGAGCGTGGTCAACGGCGAGGCGCGATGCAAATGGGACGACGGCTGGACAGATGTGATTCGCAAGAACGGCGGCCAGTGGGAAAAAGCCGCTTGGTCCCCTGACAGTTCGCTCGACACACCGCCGGACAACGTCGCCAAGGCAGAGTACACGGAACCGAATTAAGCTTTGACGCCACAACGAAACGAGAGTGAACATGAAGGATAGCCATCTGTCTTTTCCCGGCCGTCGCACGATGGCCAAAAGCGCTTTGCTGGGTGGCGCTTCATTTTTCTTGGGAGCCCGAGACTCTGCGCGAGCGCAAGGGGCGCCCGGCAACCAGGAGCGCATCAGCGTTCGCGAGTTCGGCGCCACTGGCGACGGCAAGACGGACGATACGAAGGCAATTCAACGCGCTTTGGATGCGGCGGGGGAAGTGCGGGGCGCGGTATTCGTGCCGCCCGGCGTGTACCTCTGCGCGGACCTCCAGATGCGGCCGAACACTGCCTTGCTGGGCGTGCCCACGTGGGATTATCACGGACCCGGCGGAACGGCCCTGCGGCTTTCGAATGGCGCTGCCACGTGCCTGCTCAATATCGGAGGGGCTGCGGGGGTCACAATCGATGGCTTGGGGTTCGATGGCTCCGGCCTGGGCAAGGGCGTTCACGGAATCTTTCTCGACAAGCCCGACTATGGAAAGCATGAGGATGCCTTCCGTATTGAGCGCTGCCAAGTGGTGCGCTTCTCGGGCGACGGAGTCAACTTGACGCGTGCCTGGTGCTTCTCCGTCCGGCACTCGATGCTCGCCTATAATCGCGGGGACGGCTTGAGCTTGAGGGGTTGGGATGGGTTCCTTAGTGACAACTGGTTTTCCGGCAACCGGCGCGCCGGCTTCGGGGCGCGCAACGAAAATGCATCTGTGACCTTCACCTGCAATCGCGTCGAATGGAATGGCGAAGAAAACATATTGATCACCGAGGGTGACGGTTACCAGATTACCGGCAATTTCCTTGACCGCGCAGGCACCTGCGGACTCGCTCTGCGCAACAGACGCGAAACCTGCTCGCAGGTGACCATTACCGGGAATTACTTCAAGCGCAGTGGCAAGCGGGCGGACCCCGCGTCCCACGATTCGTGTCAGATCCTAATCGAGGGAGCAAAGGGTCTCACCTGCGTGGGCAACAATCTCCAGGCGGGGCGCGACGACGACGGCAGGGGAGTGTGGAGCCCTTCCTATGGCATCGTGTGCAAGAACCTTCAGAACTGTGTCATTGCCAACAACGTGCTCGATGAAGCCGCCTTGCGGGAACTCATTGTGGATCAGGGCGGCCACGGCCAGGGTGTGGTGATCAAGGATAACCCAGGAAGCCTGTTCAAGGCCCAGGAGCAACCGTAGCCGGGATTTCTCGGTGCGCCCCAGCGGCGCAGATTGCCAGGGGGCCGGCTGGCGCAGACCGCTGTTGTTTGCGATCTCCGATTGCCTGACAATGCAACCGCTTCGGCACTATCTCCCGACGTGCAGTTTTCGGAAGGCCGCAAGACACTTCTCCGCCGTCTCCATTTCGGGGTAATCACTGCCTTCTTGTTCAATGAGGTAGTACTCGATTCCTCCCCTCGTTTCAGCGGCGGCAAAAATCTTCTTCCACGGGGCAATCCCTTCGCCGGTCAGCACCTTGTATGCCCGCTGGGGAGACCAATCCTTGACATGCATGGAGCGGATGCGGCCTGGGTTATGGTTGATCCAGGCTACGGGATCGCCGCCCGCCTCGAGGCACGTTCCCACATCGAGCTGGAGCATAACGTCTTTGTCCAGCGCCGCGGACAGCACTTCCATGGGTTTCTGCCCGTCGACGGGACGCCACTCGGCATCGTGGTTGTGATAGCCCGCGTGCAGACCCTGGCGTTTCATGGTGTCGTTGGCCCTATTCAGGGTTTCCGCCACGCGTTTGTAGTCGTCCAGGCCTTTCAATTCTCCGGGACTGGCCAGCACCACGTAGCGGCACCCGAGAGTTTTGTTGAGGTCGGTGGCCTTACCGAGGCCGTCCGGGGTAAACGACTTCAAGCCGTTGTGGGTC
>Ga0187781_10001805_pt1 | contig 16305 bp, 13 predicted proteins | sample 0715_SJ02_MP02_2_FD_132447 | JGI IMG/M metagenome (GOLD analysis project Ga0187781, IMG submission 132447) | Tropical peat soil microbial communities from peatlands in Department of Meta, Colombia - 0715_SJ02_MP02_20_MG | ecosystem: Environmental > Terrestrial > Soil > Wetlands > Peat | place...
GTGTGGCGCTGAAATGGATTTCCGAGACCCCTGTAGCGGCGGTCTCCGACCGCCGTGACGTCGATCGGAGATCGACGCTACAGCGCGCTCTGCCCTGGGCGCTGGCGGTAATCGCCATGGCCGCCGTTATTCTGGCCGTGGGGGTCTGGCGCGCCACGCGCCCGGTGGAGCAGCCGCTCACCCGGCTGAGCGTAGACCTGGGGCCGGACGCGGTAACAGGGCTGAATCTTACGGTGGCGATTTCCCCGGATGGCCGGCGGCTGGTGTTTCCGGTGCGCGGGGCGGAGAGCACGCAGCAACTCGCCACGCGCCTCCTCGATCAGGCGCAAGCCACGCTGTTGCCGGGAACAGAGAACGGCAACGATCCATTCTTCTCTCCCGATGGCCAATGGATCGGCTTCTTTAGCGCCGGCCAGCTCAAGAAAATCTCCGTGCAGGGCGGTGCGGCAGGCAAGTAAGTAGCACAGCCACTCCCGGCTGTGTTTGGAGTCTCGACCACAGTCTGTTGGCTGGAGGAGTCCCCTACCTATGGAGTGGACGCCGGCTGGCGCACAGCGCAACTGTGCGCTTCGCCGCTGCCCAGCCCCTCCCCGTCAGGGTTTTTGCGCTTTTCCATTTTTCGCAGTCATCCCGCTCTTGACTTTGGGGCGCGCGGGCGTTATCTTAAACGGTTGAGTCTGTCATTCGATCTCGCGCTCATCGAGGAAACGTTATGTCTTTTCAGATAGGCGATAAGGTTGTCTATCCCAACCAAGGGGTGGGTATCGTCGAGCAGATCTCCACCCGAAACCTGACCGGCCAACCCGAGATGTTCTATCTGCTTCGGCTTGCCTCCGGCAGTATGCGCGTAATTGTGCCCCGCAACAGCGTAGACAGCGTCGGTCTGCGGCGGGTGACCAGGACCAGTGAAATCAGCACGATTGTTGATTACTTGCAGAGGGGCTCGAGCAAATCGGCGCAGGACTGGAAGGGCCGGTTCAAGGAGAATTCCGAAAAAATGCGCAATGGCTCGCTGCAGCAAGTTGCTGAAGTCTTGAAGACTCTCATCATTTTGAACCAAATCAAACCTCTTTCGTTCCGAGAGAAAAAGATGATGGATCGCGCCTGGCAACTCCTGGTGGATGAGATTGCCGTGGCGCGCGGGACATCGAAAGAGACCGTGGAAGGTCAACTCGTCCGCGCCCTCAATAAATCCAATCTTAAGGCGCCTCTTCCCAGCTGAGGTTGTCTTTCCGCTTCCTTCACTTTCTGATTCCCAAATGACATTGGTGGTTCAAGCGATTGGCCAATCGTATTGATTTGTATACAATAGATTACTTAAACCGTATTTGATGACGGGGTGTCTATGGAACTCCTTCACGTCCCTGAAGCGGCGCGCGAGTTGGGCGTGAGCTATCCGACTTTGAAACAATGGATCTATAAGCGCAAGATCAAAACGGTAATGACGCCAGGGGGGCACCACCGCGTGCCGCGCTCGGAGGTTGACCGCCTGCTTTTTCAAAGGGGCGAGCGGGGGCATGCCGGAGGGCCCACTCCGACGGCCCAGCTTGCGTCCGCCACTCCGGTTTCAGGCATGGGAGCCGGGCTCGAGCACGTGATTAGCGGGCGGAATCAGTTAGTGGGTCGCATTATCAAGCTGCAGACCATTGGTCTGTTAACCAAGGTGGTGCTCGATGTGGGAGGGCAATCCGTCACCTCTATCATCACCAGCGACGCCTCCCGGGACCTTGATCTGAAGGTAGGCGAGACGGCCGCGGCGCTCATCAAAGCCACCGAAGTGATGATCATCCGGCCTCTCCAGAGGAGAGCCTGAGATTTGGGCGTTGCCGCCAATGTGGAGTCACGAGGCATCCGGTGGCCGTTGACGCGGTGGGATGTGGCCGGCGCGTTTGGCGACATCGGGGTGCTGATTCCCGCCGCCGCCCTGGAAGTTTTGCTGGTTTAAGTAGGAATCCTACATGCCTCTTATTTGCGCGACATCCTTAAGCGCTTGCCACTCCCCGGCATCGCCATTGGCGTGGGAGTGGTTTCCCTCCTGACTACCAATCTGATGTGGGGCTTCCCGACGGGATTTCTTTTGCAGGGAATCGTGTTGATGTGGCGCCCTCCAGCCAAGCGGGGTACTATTCCAAGTCAGATGTAATGGCACTTCCCGCTATGATGGAACGGCCTGGGCCCAGCCCTACCGGCCAAACCAGGACAGCGCTTTAAGCAAAAATGTCTGGTGCGACTGGGGCTATCCGTGTATAATAGAAGGTTAAGCATTCTTAGTGACAGACCAGCACAGAGGCAGGGTGGCCGCATAACCACTGATCCGACGGCATCTTGCCTTTTTGAGGTCAGTCACGAGGAGGGGACTAGCACTGTGAGCGCGCTTATCCAATACACCGGGTTTCAACTCAAGCCCCGCGGCAGGGATTACTCCTACCGAGTCGTGGGGTTGAAGTCTGAAGACCGAGAGTTTACACTGACCATCTCAAACCGCTCCTTTGAGGAGAGGCACTTTCCTTACCAGGATGGGGCCGCACTCTGCTATCAAAAGCTTCAGAAAGAACTGCTCGCGGAAACCTCGGAATTCCCACTCCAGCACCATCTTACGATCTCGGACCGGGATCTTGATGAATACCTCGCCAAGTATCGCCCCGCCAGGAAGCGATCCTGGTGAATTATGAATAGTGAATTGTGAGTTTTGCAATCCTGGGACTTTGTCGCGACCAAGAAGCTCATTCCACCGTCACGGACTTCGCCAGGTTTCTCGGCTGGTCCACGTCACAACCGCGCAGCACACCAATGTGGTAGGCGAGGAGCTGGAGCGGAACCGCTTCCAGGATAGTGGAAAGAGTCCCGCTGGTGTGTGGCAGGACCACTAAGTGGTCGGCCATAGCACGCACTTCCGGGTCACCCTCCGTTACCAAGGCGATGATGGTGGCGCCTCGCGCTTTAGCCTCTTTGATGTTAGAGAGGGTCCGCTCGTAGCGCTGGAAAGATGGAGGCGAGTTCCAATTGCAGGTGGCAATGACCACCACCGGCAACCCGTCGGAGATCAGAGCGATAGGGCCGTGTTTCATCTCGCCTGCCGGATACGCTTCGGCGTGAATGTACGATACCTTCTTCATCTTGAGCGCCCCTTCCAAGGCCACCGGAAAGTGCACGCCGCGGCCGAGGAAAAGAAAATCCGAAGAGCGGTAGAAGCGTTGAGCCAGTTCAGCGATCTCATCGTCGCGCTGGAGGACGGATTCCAGTTGTTTGGGCAGCGCCGCCAAGGCCTTCAACCACGACTTGCTATCCTCACAGGAGAGAAAGCCGCGCACCTGCGCCAGGTAGAGGGAAAAGAGGTAGAAGGCCGTTAACTGGGCGGTAAACGTTTTGGTCGAGCCGACGCCAATTTCCGGCCCGGCGTGGGTGTAAATCGTGCCGTGCGCCTGGCGGGGAACCATGCTTCCCAGCACATTACAGATGGCCAGCGTTTTCGACCCCTTGGCCTGTGCCTCGCGCTGCGCGGCGATGGTATCTGCGGTCTCGCCGGACTGAGTGATCAGCACGGTGAGGGTTTGTGAGTCTACCAGGGGATCGCGGTAGCGAAACTCCGAGGCGTAGTCCACCTCCACGGGGATGCGAGCCACCCGCTCGATCATGATCTTCCCGGCCAGGGCGGCGTGGCGCGAGGTTCCGGCCGCAACAATCTTGATGTCGCGGAAGGAACGGAATTCCTCCTCGCGGATTTCCATCTCGTCCAGAAACACCTGGCCGGTTTCAAGCGAGAATCGGCCCAGGGCGGTGTCGCGCACGGCGCGCGGCTGTTCGTAAATTTCCTTGATGGTGTAGTGTTTGAAGCCGCCCTTTTCGGCCAGGATGGGATCCCAGGTGATGTGCTGAACGCGGCGGGAGACTGGGTGGCCATCAAAGCTGCTCAGCTTCACGCCGTTGGGTGTGAGCACGGCCAGGTCGTGGTCGGCGAGAAAGAAAAGATCGCGAGTGTGATAGAGGATGGCGGGAACGTCACTGGCCATAAAATACTCGTCCTTGCCCAGGCCGATGACAACCGGAGGCCCTTGGCGCACGGCGATAATCTTGTTGGGATCGAGCGTGGAGATAATCCCCAGGGCGAAAACGCCTCGGAGTTGGTGGACGGCGGCGCGCACGGCTTCCTCGAGATTGTTCGAATCTGGAGTCCCGGCCCCCCCGCCGTTGCCCCCCAGATATTTCTCCACGAGGTGCGCGATGACCTCGGTGTCAACCTCCGTGGCGAATTTGTGCCCCTCCGCCACCAGCCCCTTCTTCAGTTCCAGGTAGTTTTCGATGATCCCATTGTGGACGACCACCACGGTCCCGTGACAATCACTGTGGGGATGAGCGTTTTCTTCCGTTGGTGCGCCATGGGTGGCCCATCGCGTATGGCCCACTCCGTAAGACCCATCCACCGGGTTCAGTCGCACCACTTCTTCAAGATTATGCAGTTTGCCCGTGGCGCGACGCACTTGCAAGTTGTTGCCCTCAATCACGGCAATACCTGCCGAGTCGTAGCCGCGATATTGCAGCCGCTGCAATCCTTCCAGCAATACAGGTACGACGCGTTTGTTTCCAATGTAACCGATGATTCCTGACATGACATCCTTGCCTCAGGTCCTGTAGGACGCGTTGATGGTGATATAGTCGTGAGTCAGATCGCAGGTCCAAAGATGGGCAGAGAAGCTGCCTTGGTGGAGGTCGAGCCGGAGGATCATTTCCCTACCCTCAAGCTCTTTACGCGCGGCAGCTTCGTCAAAGCCTGCATCCACCCCGTCTCGACAGAGCAGCAAGTCGTTGATGCGAATATCCACCTTGTTGGGGTCGAAGAGGGCGCCGGAATAACCGGCCGCGCAAAGGACTCGGCCCCAATTGGGATCGCCGCCCGCAATAGCCGTTTTGACCAGCGGCGAGTTCGCGATGGCGCGCGCCACACGCTCCGCATCGGAGGGCTTTCTGGCTCCCTGCACCTCGACGATGACCAGTTTCTTTGCCCCCTCGCCGTCTCGGGCTATCATCTTGGCCAAGCTCTGGCAAAGTTGCGTAAGCCCCTCCAGGAACCAGGCCCAGCTTGCATTCCCGGGCCGCACCCCCACTGCGGCCATGCCACTTGCCCAGGCCAGCACCGTATCGTTCGTGGACGTATCTCCATCCACGGTGATGCGATTAAAAGAGAGATCCACGGCCGCCCGAAGCAAGTTTTGGAGCGTGCGTGGGCCGATGAGCGCATCCGTGGTCAGAAAGGAAAGCAAGGTGGCCATGCGCGGATGGATCATTCCTGCGCCCTTGGCGATTCCCGCCAAATACACGGGTTTCCCGCCCACCTCCGAACGGAGGGCGCACGACTTGGGGAACGTGTCAGTGGTCATGATGGCTTGCGGCATCGTCGCGGCATTGGCAATGGAAAGTTTCTGGACCAAGTTGGGCAGTTGATTCGTGATAAGGCCAAGCTCGAACGCCACTCCGATGACGCCTGTGGAGGCCACCAAAACCTGCGCAGGCTGGAGTTTCAGCAGCTTGGCCGCCGCCCGCGCGCTCTCCTTTGCCGTGTGTAGCCCCACGCGTCCCGTGCAAGCGTTGGCATTGCCGGAGTTCACCAGCAGCGCCCGACAGCGCCCGTGGCTTTCCGCAAGGTTTTGCCTTGAAAGGAGCACGGGGGCCGCCGCCACCAGGTTCGTTGTAAACAGGCCGGCTGTTGTGGTCCCGGGGGCATCGGAGACGAGCAAGGCCAAGTCGAGCTCGCCGGCTTGCTTTTTGATTCCTGCCGCTACCGCAGCCCCGCGAAAGCCGCGCGCGGAAGCGAGGTTGCCTTCCACAACTTCCCACTTTTGCATGCCTATTCTCCCGTGAATTAGCCCGCTCCGGTCGTTCTGGCGAAAGCGGGACCGCAGTTTCCTTTGTAATGAGGCGGAACGGGACTGCGCGGTGGTGACGACCGCAGCCTTTCACTTGATTTTTATTGGCGGGGCCGGGGAGAGCTCCACCACGCCGGGCTGCGGTGGCGGCTCAGGCCCAGCCACTTTTATGGTGCGCAGGGTCTCGTCGCACGCCTCCATGTAAAGAGTCTCGTCTTCATCACCTGGAGAGCAATCGGCTTCGATGAGCCTGTCCTGGGTGAGGATTCTGGCCGTCAAGTGCAAGTAGCGGCCGAGGAGCTGGCGAATCATCATCGCGTCACGGTTATTGATCTTGGTATGCTCAAGATGATAAAGGGGAAGATCTTCGGTCACGCCTTTGGTCTCCCATTTCGCCAGTTCCTCTGGAGAAAACTCCCAGGTGTGGTCGGGGTTGGGCTGTGAAGTAATCGCCAGTGAGGGGCCGACGCTCCAGAACTTCGAGCGCCTGATCTTCACGCCGCCCGGGAAGGCCTCGATTTTCCCGTAGAGCCCGCTAGAAATCTGCATGTCAATTCCAAGCGCTTCGTTGTGGTAGGAACGCTGCGCCAGGGTTTCCTCGCTGACTCGCTGACGGTGGCCCGGATACCACTTCATCAGCAGGTATTCGCCCCCTACCAGGGCACCCCCTATGATCAAAATTGAAATGGCGAGAATCAATTGATTAGGTATTTTCTTCCTCATGATAGCCATCTTAACACACGGTTCCGGCTAAAGCTTCAACTCCATAAAAACCGCGCCCGGCACTGGATTAGGATAGTAAGGCTCGATACGCTTGAAGCCTAGCGATTCGTACAGCTCAATGGCCTCACGCATGGAAGGAAGCGTATCCAGCCGCATTTTTTTGTAGCCGATCTTTCGCGCCGTGTCGATGATAGCCAAGGCCAGCCCTCGCCCTGCACCTCTTCCCCGAAACCCCGGCCGCAAATAAAGCCGCTTCATCTCGCAGGTCTCCTCATCGAGTTTCCTCAGGGCTACGCACCCGACAGCTTGGCCTGTGTCGAGCGCCAGCAGCAATCTTCCTGCGGGCGGAGCGTATTCTCCGGGAAGCGCTGCCAGTTCCCTCTCAAAACCCTGAAAACATAGACTGACGCCGAGTGAGCCTTCGTACTCGCGCAGCAGTCGCCTTACCTCTTCGATCTGCTTGGGCGTTTCAGCCTGGGCAAGGTCCATCACCCCACATCATTTCCTTTCTCAGCCTACCGAACCACAATGAGCGGATGCGTCTTTTCCACGACTTCCCCAATAACTTGGGCGGGAATGGTCAGAGCTCGCAGGGCGTCGAGGAGTTTAAAAGCGTCTTGGGGAGCGACGGAAAACAACAACCCTCCCGAGGTCTGCGGGTCGAACAGCAAGTTTCGAATCTCTTCGGGGATGCCGCTCGCGAAGGCGACGCACTCCCCGATGAATTCCATGTTCCTTTTCAGGCCGCCGGGCAGAAAGCCGCCGCGCGAATACTCTTCAGCCTCCGTCAGGAATTCGACTTTGGTCGAGTCAATCACCAGGCTTGCCTTGCTTGCTACCGCCATCTCTCGCGCGTGGCCCAGCAGGCCAAAGCCCGTAATATCGGTTGCCGAGTGAACGTCAAATTGCAGAGCAACTTCACTGGCGGCGCGATTCAACGCGCACATGGATGCGCTTGCAGCATCCACGGCGGACTTGCTGGCCCGGCCCATTTTGAGCGCGGTGCTGATGATTCCCGTCCCCAGGCGTTTGGTCAAGAGAAGTCGGTCACCCGGCCGCGCAGCGGCGTTGGTGAACAGGCGATGGGGGTTTACGAGGCCGGTGACTGCATAACCGAACTTGATCTCCTCGTCGCCGATCGAGTGGCCGCCGATCACCGCGCATCCGGCCTCTTGCATTTTGGCGTGCCCGCCCTCGAGGATTTTCTCCAGGATCTCGAGGCCCTCTTCTCGGTTGGGGAAACCTACGATGGAGAGCGCGGAGATGGGACGGCCACCCATGGCGTAAACGTCGCTGAGGGCATTGGCCGCCGCGATCTGGCCGAAAGTGTAAGGGTCATCCACGATGGGCGTGAAGAAATCCACGGTCTGAACCAGCGCCTGGTCCGGACTGAGCTGATACACTCCGGCGTCGTCATTGGTGTCGAAGCCCACCAGAACATTGGCGTCGGATTGTTTCGGCAGTTTGGCCAGCACGCGGTCCAAAATACTTGGACTCAGCTTAGCCGCTCAACCCGCCGCTTTCACCAGGGTGGTCAGGCGAACTGGAGGCACTAGAAAAACTCCTTCCGACGCGGCGGTTTAAGCAGTGGAAATCGCCAAAAGTAGTTCCGCCGCGCCCAAGAATGTAACCACCACCGCAGTATACCAGACTCACGCGGAGACGGCAGCGATGCGCCACTGCAGCGCGGCAGTACTCAATGCGGCAGAGGCCCATGAAGGTGCTCAGGGCGCTGTGCCGCCTCGCTCTAAGGAAAGCCTCCGAACCTCTGAGGTAATTCATCGAAAGACTTGCCGGTTTCATCCGTCGGGTGACGGACAAAGTACACAAAAGTCGCAAAGCAAAGAAAGTGCTTCTGCCTTGCGTTTCTTCGCGCCTTTGTCCGTCAGCCGACGGGAGAGCTGTTTTGATTTTTTCACGCCTTCTCCAGTTTTTCAGCTAGCTTCGCCCTTTGTGTTCTTCTCCGCGCACGAGGGGACGGCGCTAGGCGTGTCGCTGGAAACTAGTGTTCTGACGCGTTATCATTCTACTCGATGCCATCGAGCCGCACGGTAATCGAGCGCGCGGTCGACCTCGGCTTTGATCTAGCTGGGATCGCACCCCTGGGGATTTGGAAAGACCTCGAGTTCTCCCGGGAGTGGGTGGAAAAGGGCTTCAATGGAGAGATGCGCTACCTTGATAACCCCAAGCGCTTCGATCCGCTCCTGGTCATGCCGTCCGCCAAGTCAGTCATCTGCGTCGGACTCGTCTATAACGCTTCACTCCCGTATTCAACTGAGGTGGCCGGAGCGGGGAAAAGATGGGAGCCAAGAGGCAGAAGTCAGGAGACAGAAGGAAAGGTGTCAGGTATCCGGTGTCGGGTACCAGGGAAAGAAAGTAAGGAGGACTTCAGAATTGCCCAAGCCCCCAGTCATCAGCCCCTAGCCTCCTTCTTTTCCGACGGACAACGGACGCCGGGCAACGGACGATCCGCGCCTCGGGCTTGGATTTCGCGCTACGCCTGGGGGCGCGACTATCATGAGGTCATGCGCGCGAAGCTCGAGCAGCTTCGCGTTGTCCTAAATGAACTGGCGCCTGGCGTCGAGACTCGGGTGTTTGTTGACACCGGGCCCGTGGTCGAGCGCGCCTTTGCGCGCTTTTCGGGAATCGGCTGGATGGGAAAGAACACCTGCATCATCAACGAGGACAAGGGATCCTGGTTCGTCCTCGGGATCATCCTGAGCAGCCTCGAACTGGCACCGGACTTGCCCGCCCCCGACCGGTGCGGATCCTGTACGGCGTGCCTGGAGGCATGCCCCACAGGAGCCTTGGTGGAACCCTATCTGATGGACGCGTCACGCTGCATCTCTTATTTGACTATCGAACTTCGGGGACCCATCCCAGGGGAGTTCCGGCCAAAGATCGGCGCCAACGTCTTCGGGTGCGACATTTGTCAGGATGTATGTCCCTGGAACGGAGGCTATCAGTCGTCGGCTATCAGCCGTCAGCAACCATCTCCACAACAGGGGCAGCCAGGCGATAGGTGTCGCGCGACGCATCCGGCCATTACGAAGGTTCCGCAGTTCCACCCGATGATTGTGCAGCCGGCCCACCCGATAGTCAGCGAGGGAGGTGCTCGTGAGCCACTGACCACGAACCATGGGCCACGGACCGCGAACGAAGCACCAGGAACAACGGACCATGGACGACGGACAAAGGACAAAGCTAGCTTTTCTCTGTTCAACCCGCCGCTGGAGGCTCTTGCTTCGTTGAGCGAAGAAGACTTCCGCCGGATTTTCGTTCATTCACCCATCAAGCGGGCGAAGTGGCGCGGTTGGTTGCGCAATCTAGCGGTAGCCATAGGCAATTCCGGCGACAAAAGGTTTGTGCCCTGGCTCGAACGGACTGCCCAGCATTCTGATCCCGTCGTCCGTGAACACGCTACCTGGGCCCTCGAGCGCTTGCAAGGCAAGTGACGGGCTCATCGCACTTCAATCGACAATCGCAAAGTAGGGGGAGCGATGAACTACAGACGATTTGGGCGTATGGGATGGATGGTCAGCGAACTCGGTTACGGCATGTGGGGAATAGCAGGCTGGACGGGTTCCAACGATGATGAATCCAAGCTCGCCCTGCAACGCTCCGTTGATCTGGGCTGTAACTTCTTTGATACCGCATGGGCTTACGGGGAGGGCCATAGCGAGGCCTTGTTGGGATGGCTGGTCCGCAACAACCCGGGCAAGAAGCTCTATACGGCCACGAAAATTCCCCCGAAAAACCTCCAGTGGCCGAGCCGGCGTGAATACACTTTGGACGATTGCTTCCCGCCCCGGCACATCGACGAATACGTCAAGCGCAGCCTCCAGAACGCCGGCCTGGAAAGCTTCGATCTTGTGCAGTTTCACGTCTGGGAGGATTCCTGGGTGGCCGACGACCGCTGGGCCAAGCAAGTCGACGACCTGCGCCGCCAGGGGATGATTCACGCTGCAGGCATCAGCATCAACCGTTGGGAACCCTGGAACGGTGTGAGGGCGGTTCAGTCCGGCAAGATTGATTCCGTGCAAGTAATCTACAACATTTTCGACCAAAACCCCGAGGATGAGCTCTTTCCGGCCTGCCAGGCGAATGACGTGGCGGTGATCGCCCGCGTCCCCTTCGACGAAGGAACGCTCACCGGGACCCTCACGCTGGCCAGCAAGTGGCCAGAAGGAGATTGGCGCAACACCTACTTCGCGCCGGAGAACCTCAAGGCCAGCGTGGCGCACGCCGAGGCGCTCCGGCCCCTTATTCCCGGTGGCATGACCATGCCCGAGATGGCTCTGCGCTTCATCCTCAACAATCCTACGGTACGCACCGTCATTCCCGGCATGCGCACGGTCCAGCATGTGGAGGCCAATGTAGCTGCCTGCAACGCCGGCCCTCTTCCGGATGAGCTTTTCGCGAAGCTGCGGTCTCATCGCTGGGACCGAAAGCCCACCCGATGGTCCCAGTGAGCTCGCGCTGAGCGATGCGAGTGGGTTTTGTGTTGACGTTACATTGTCGCTGGATTGAGGCGGATGGCCGCGCGCGCCTCACGCACGGCGCGGCCCTCTTAGCAGGCGGGCCGGAAAAGTGATGGTCGCGGCCAGTAGCTCAAAGACTCCTTCCACAGCGATGCCAACGAGGCGGAAGGGCAAAAGGAGTAGCCACACGAACGGATACAGAATCAGAGCCAGCAACGCGAGCGGCCAGCAAAGAACTAAGAGTATGCACCAGAGCAGGAACTTGATCATCGCGGAACCTCGGGAACGCTCTCCTCTCTGATTATACACGGAGCGGCTGAGAATGTTCCATCTGCAAAGCCGCAACTCGTTGCCAACGGTGACGACCGTAATTTGGACCCCGCCTTTCAAAAATGGAACCGGTAGCGAAACTCCACGTAGATTTGGAGTGGATCGTTCCAGTGAAAACCGCCATACGTCAAGCTGTTATCCAGTTGCACGCGTTTATCCCCCACATTCAAGGCGTTTAGGGAAACGGTGTATTTCTCAGCGAAGGTTTTCCCGAGAGCGAGATCAACCGTGGCATGGGCAGGCAAGTAGGGCCCGGGATATTGCGCGTTGGGCTGCCCGTACAAGCCGTTCGTGAATCCCGAGCCGTAATACACATTGGTCGAGGCATAGGCGTGCCAGGGAAGAGTTGTAGTGTAGCCCAAGTTCAAGGTGTTTCTCTGATCGTGGTCTACGGGTGCGTATCCGGGCGGTATATCGAGTCCGCAGGCGGGCGTGACAGGACTCGGGCAGATCAAGCCTCCAGTGATCGGGGCGGTTGCTTCCGCGATTTGGTTCGCATAGGCAAGGTGAAACCGGCCGTGATGCCAGAGGCTGGGAGACCGCAGCGTGAGTTCCCAACCGTTTATCACGGCCGCATCCCAAGTGATCGGCCAGAAGAGATTCGATTCTCCAATGTTGTTATGATCCAGCCAATTCGTTGCCTTGGTTTGATAATTGTCGGCGTCAAGAGTCCAGCCGCGATAGGGGACCATGATCCCGAACTGGTATTCCTTGTCCCGTTCACCGCGGAGAGGAGCGAATGTAAAATTCTGGCTGTTGGCTAAACCGAGGAGCGCGCCGGTAGCGGTCACGAGCGGCGGGGCTTGGTAGTAGTGACCATAGAAGCCGCGAAAGACCCAATTCAGGCGTGGAAGTCTCAAAGTGAAACCAAAACGAGGATCGGTTGCGTTCTCCGTGAAGGAGGCGTTGAATTCTGTTTGGCGAAGCCCGGCTATTAAGGTCAACCAGGGGGTCACCTTGAATTTGTCGCTGATGAATTCGGCGGAAACCCCTCCCGTTACGCCAATGGAGGAGGAAGGAAAGTTTTCGCTGCCATCGGTGAACTGGTTGTCGAAGGTGTTGTGCTGGCGCTGAGCAAATCCGTACACTCCGGCATCAAAGTCGTTTTCCCGGAATCGTGCGTTAAAGGTCGCTTGCAAACCTCCGTAATTCGCGGTCTGATTTACAGTCGAGATGACTGGGTAATCGTTCGCGCCGCCGTGGTAGTCCGCGCCGTTGTGGTGATAAAAGGGAGAGACCGTCAGCAGCATATTTGCTTTCAAGGTGCGGACCCAGGAAAAAACAACGTAGCCATCGGGCTCGCGTTCGCCATCTCGCAGGCCGTAGCTGGGAGACTCCCCCGCCCCTTCCAGAATTTGATTTCCACTCGAATTGGGGTCGGGGTCAATGGGGATCTGGTAATAATCCTGGCGCAAAGAAGCAACCAGCCGGAATTGGTTTTTGGGATCGGGATTGAAGATGAAAGAAGCGAGCCCCCCGTAACCGCTCTCCGCATCGTGATAAACTCGCGCGATGGGGGTCTGAAGCCCGTAATTGCTTCTATTTCCGTTCAAGCTGGCGTAATAAGCAAATCGCTGCGTGTGCCCCCCGCAACTCAACTGGTTGTCCGTTTGATAGAAATTCCCAAAGCTGGTGACGAGATCGCATTCGCTATTGCGCTCAAAACCCGTTCGCGGCACGATGTTGAACATCCCGTAGGTGCGATCCCCATAGTCGGCGTCGTAACTGCCCCTCAGGACTTCGAGTTCATCGATGTCCTTCGGGTCGATCTGCGGCCCCAAATTGGTGGCAATGTTCGTGTTGGGGATGGGGATGCCGTCAATCAGCCACTCGACCTGGTGGCCTCCTCGCATGTGCAGCATATCGTGCGTCACATAGGCTGCCGGCACGTAATCGGTGATCATCTCTAAACCGTTGGTGCGGTCCGCTCCGGGGGTTTCGCGGATGTCTACCCGGTTCAGCATCGTCGTGGGCGTGACACTGTCCGTGGTCGCCTCCACCGGAGTCTCCGAGATGACGATGGTTTGCTTTATACCTGCCAGGGCCAACTTGAAGTGCAACACCGGACTTGTGTCGGACTGAACAATCACGTCTTGTTGCATTTCTTCGAAGCCCGGCGACGAGACGGTAACCGTGTAACTCCCGATGGGTACCGAACTGAATTGAAATTCCCCGTTGTCGTCGGAGTCTCGGGATTGTGTCCAGTCCGAATTTTGAGCCTTCAGCGTGACGTGCGCGCCTTGAATGGGACGGTGCTGAGGATCATGAACGACGCCGCGGACGGAACCGAAAATCGTCGCCAACGCGATGGCGCCCCCGCAGAAAATCACAGCCGCCAAGCTAACAACTCTCGTCATAAAGTCTCTCCCATAAGCACCAGTTGCTGGGACGTTGTTTCGCGAAGATTTTTCTTCTCGGTGTCCCCTGTGCCCGGAAGAAAGCGAAACACTGAGGTCACTGAGGCCGTCCGCCCCGCTATCCGTCAGTCGACGGATGTGGGGCTCCGTGATCTCTGTGTTAAGGCTTTTGAGACACAGAGCACACGGAGAGGTTCGTTTTGGTTGCGGCGCCGCGGCGTTGTGAAAACATGGCCCTTCCCCCTTGGGGGGGCCTGATTTCAGGACTCCGATGTGGTGCATCGGACCCAGAGATGGGGGAGAATGGACCGCGATCCCTCGCATGCCCGACGCGCGCCAAGTGACGGTTCACCGGCGCGATCGCGGGCGAAACCTACGCCGCTTGCGATTGCTTTTTCGATTAGCTATCTAGAGGTTTCTTGGAGGTTGATCTGGTGGGGGGATAAATACATCTTCGCTTGCAATCAGTTCCCTTGCTTGAAGGTATCGAGAGGAGTGCGGTTTTGGGAGCTCATCTGAGGCGGTTAACTCAAAGATTAAACGCACTGGAGTAGAAAATGCAGATGGGGGCGCATTGGGCGAAAAGCTGCACGCACACGCCCTCGTGGAACTCGAGTGGGGCGCTTGGGACATGGGGCAGCCCTCGGGCATCGAGGAATGTGACGAGTGCATGGGGCAGTTCTTGCCACAGCAACAGCAATGGGCACAACAGCTCCTGCTCTGGCTTCTCTGCGCGAGGAGCGACGCCCCTGGAACGAGGGAGAGAAGCAGCGAGAGCGATAATGCCCAAGCCTTTTTTGTGATTTTCATGCCCTGTTTTTTTTATAGCAAATAAACGTCGGAATGGCAAGGGAAAACACTTCGTTGGCCGCGCCTCTTCTGCCCTCCCTCGCCAGGTGCGCCTATCGCGAGGTATGCCAATTCACCATTCACTATTTACTATTTCAGTGTAACGATGGTGGCGCCCCAGCCGCCGGTTTCGGCCGGGGCGTCCTGGAAGGACAGAACAAAGGGCGTGCGGGCCAGCACAGCCCGCACGATTTCGCGTTGCACTCCGATTCCCCGGCCATGGATGATGCGCAGGGCTTTCAGGCCCAGGCGGTTGGCTTCTTCGAGATACGCCTCAATGGCTTCCTTAACATCCTCGGGCCGCACCGTGTGCAGGTCGAAGACATCAGTGACCGCAATGCGCAGCGGTTCGTGGTCATCCATTTGTCTTATCAGTTTGCTGGGTAGCGCGGACCCCTGGGTTCGGGGCCCGCGGCTCTTTCTCAGGCCCGTGGACAGATTTCCAAGACCGATGTCTAAAACATCTTGAAGGACACATCCACCACCACCATCACGGGCACGGGTTTGCCTTTCTTCAGAGCAGGCTTGAATTTCCAGGTGCGGACGGTATCGACCACGCTCTGATCCAATCCATCGCTCAAATCTCTTGACAGGCTGACACGGATGACCTTAACACTAGCAACACTGCCGCTGGCGTCTACACCCACCGATGCCGCTACGACCCCCTGCACCTTGTCCTTTCTCGCCTGCGGCGTGTAAGGTGGGTCGGGCTTGTAGATGGGGACTGGCGCACTGACGTCACCTCCTACCGTGGAGAACATGAAAGTGGACGGGACGTCGCTGCCAGGCGGGCTGGCGGAAGCGTATCCGACCACGTGCGTTGCGTGCTCTAGCGGAGCAGTGAGCCAGAAGGTCTTGACGCCCCACCAGCCCGCCGCCGCAAGGACGGCCAACGCAATTACCAACGATGCAACAAGTCTCGGCTTCGACATACGCACCTCCTTCACCAGCAAGGCAATACGCCGCGCTAATTGGCTCTCGACCAGGAACAAGGGCGCGGGAACCGGGCTCGCGCGCGTCGTCGCGGCGATCTCCAGCAGGGCGTGGAGATAAGGCTTGCGCGCGCCAGTCAGCGCCACAACTTGGCTGTCCACCACCTGCTCGCGACTGAGCCGGATGCTGCGCAACACCCACCAGACGGCGGGATGAAACCAGAAAAGTGTCAGAATAACTTCCTCGAAGAGATTCATCAGCCAGTCGCGCCGCGCCACGTGCAGCAGTTCGTGGCAGGCAATGGCGCGCTGGTGACCCTCTTCCAATCGCGCGAAGCGACAAGGAAAGATGATCGCGGGGTCGACCCATCCGAAGGTCACCGGCGACTCCACACGGTCAGAGTAATAGAACCTGGGCCGGATGCCGACGAGCGCCTCCGCCTCGCGGAGCGTGTCCGGCAAGGGAGCGATAAGGCGAGCCGCGCGCCGGTAATGTCCGAGACGCCAAATCCCCAGCACTAGGCGCAGCAGCCCCAGACTAGCGCCCGCCGCAAGCAGCAGTAATACCCAGGCAGAAAGTGAAAGCAAGAAGAAGAACGAATCCGCACCCGCGGTTCGCGTGCCGATGATTGTCGCTGAACTGCCTGCCGGAGCAAACACCGCCTCTTGCCAGGGCTCGACCAGCGGCAAGAGCAAGCAGCCAGCCAGCAACGCTTGCCAGTAGCCGAGCATGACGCGCGGCCGCTTCAGGCGCAGTGCGGCCGCAGCCAAA
>Ga0187781_10001806_pt1 | contig 16303 bp, 18 predicted proteins | sample 0715_SJ02_MP02_2_FD_132447 | JGI IMG/M metagenome (GOLD analysis project Ga0187781, IMG submission 132447) | Tropical peat soil microbial communities from peatlands in Department of Meta, Colombia - 0715_SJ02_MP02_20_MG | ecosystem: Environmental > Terrestrial > Soil > Wetlands > Peat | place...
CCGCGACCATCCGCCACCGCTTCACCGTCGAGCACCCCGCCCAGGTCACCATCGTCGGCCTGTGACCAGGCGGAATCATGATCGTGTGTCGTTACCCCGTCCACAACGAGGTAACGACACACGATCCCTCGAGCTACCGCGGGGCGTACCGGATCGCGGTGAACGGCCAGGCCGAGCGCAGCCACTCGGACACGGCCTCGTACAAGGCCACGTCGAGCGCGGCACGGTCAGCGCTGACCCAGGACCGGACGTCAGCCCCCGGACCCTCAGAAGGCGGATAGATGTAGACGCAGCCGATGATCTGGTCGCTGCCGGTCGCCCGCACCGTGTACGTGAACCCCGACCGAGCCGCGAAATCCGCGGCGTGCCGTTCCAGGTCACCCAGGTTCTCCGCCAGCGTCATCTGCGGCCTCGGCCACCTCCAGTCCTCGAACCCCGGCGTCGCCCGGATATGCGAAATGCTCGACATCCAGGCCCGGTAGTCGCCCTCGTTGTGCTCCGGGCCCAGCGGCTCCAGCCAGAACTCCTCGCACACCAGCCCCCGCGGCACCACGAAGTCGTCCGGAACGAAGCCCATGGAACAGTGTTTATGCGAGAGGTTCGTGTTGGGCAAAACCCGCTGTGGTTGCTGGCCGCTCACCTGCACCGACCGCCTCAGCTCGCTGGCGTGGGCCGATGGTCAGCAGGGCGACGTTGACGATCGTCGCGTCCTTGATCGACATGAACATGGCGGCGACGAAGACGACGCCGACCGCCACCTCCTGATTCATGCGCGCTCGCACAGCTTCCTCAAGGCTCACGCGGGCGCCCGAAATTCCGGCCCGCGTAGCATGCCCATGTGAGTAGAGAGCAAATGCGCGTGGCGGTGCTGGGGACCGGCATCATGGGCACCGGCATGGCCCGCAGCCTGCTGCGGTCCGGCCTGGACGTCGTCGCCTGGAACCGGACTCCGGGCCGGGCCGCGCCCCTGGCGGCGGATGGCGCGCACGTGACCGGCTCGGCCGCCGAGGCGGTCGCCGACGCGGACGCGGTGATCACGATGCTCTGGGACGGCAACTCGGTGGCCGAGGTGATGGCCGACGCGTTGCCGGCCGCGCCGGACGGGATCGTGTGGGTCCAGACGAGCACGGTGAGCGTGCACGACGCCTCCGACCTGCTCCCTGCCCTGGCCGACGGGTGCGGCGCCCGGTATATCGACGCCCCGGTGCTGGGAACCCGCCAGCCCGCCGAGGAAGGCAGGCTCACCATCCTGGCCGCCGGCCCCGAGCCGCTGCGCAGGGAGATCGCGCCGGTGTTCGGCGCCATCGGCGCCCGCACTGTCTGGGTCAGCGAACAGCCGGGTGACGGGACCCGCCTCAAGCTGGTGGCCAACTCCTGGGTGGCCACGATCGTGGCCGGCGCCGCCCAGGCGATCGCGCTCGCCCAGGGCCTCGGCCTGGATCCGCGGGTGTTCCTGGACATGACGAAGGGTGGCGCCGTGGACGTCCCCTACCTTCACATCAAGGGCGAGGCGATCATCGCCGGCCAGTTCGCGCCGCCCTCGTTCGCGGTGGACGGCGCGGTCAAGGACACCGGTCTCATCGCCGCCGCGATGCGTGAGAGCGGCACCGACGCCTCGCTGATGGACGCCGTCGGCCGGCAGTACCGCAAGGCCTCGGACGCCGGCCACGGCGAGGAGGACATGGCCGCCATCTTCCACGCCTTCCGACCCCGAGACGCCCGCCACTCCCATCTCCGCGAGTCCTGAGCATGCGACGCAACGCCAGCACCGTGGTGGTCCTGCCCGGCCCGGCCCCGGCCGAGGTCCTGGCCGCCGTCGGCCGGTCCATGAACGTGGCCCTGATCCGGCCCGTGGACCCGGAGGATTCGGCCGGTGGCGACGGCGACGGGTTCGAGGCGGCCGCCGGTGCGCTGGGGCAGGCCGGACGGTCGACCTCGGCCTACGCGCTGGTGCCGGCCGACCCGCTCGCGGCGGTGGCGGCCAGCTGGCAGGCGATGTGGGACGTCTCGCGCCCGGCGGGCCCGGCCGAGTTCGAGCAGGAGGCGGCCAAGGCCCTGGGCGCCTGGCGCTCCGGCCGGTTCGAGCTGCCCGACTACTACCTGGTCCTGGCCGCCGCGCCCGCGGTCGGCGAGCGGGGGCCGGATTTCTACCTCGGCCCGCTGCGCTCGGCCCGGCCGCACCGGGTGGCGTTCGTGGCCGCGACCGAGCCTGCCCAGCAGGCCGTCGGCGTGCTGCAGGCCCTCGGCTCCCTGCGGCACGGTCCATGGTGGCCGGGCCTCGATGAGGTGATCGAGACGGCCCGCACCTTCTATCCCGATAGCCTGGCCGCGCCGAGCACCGGGTGAGCCTGACCGTCACGCCGCTCAGCGTGCCGCAGTGGCCGGCCCTGGAGGACCTGTTCGGCCCGGCGGGTGCCTCGAACGGGTGCTGGTGCATGTACTGGCGTATCGGCCCCCGCTACCGGGACCGGCCGCGGGCCGAGAACTCCGGCGACCTCAGGCAGCTCGCGGGATCTGAGCGGCCGCCGGGCCTGCTCGCCTTCGACGGTGACCTCGCCGTCGGCTGGTGCGAACTCGCCCCGCGGTCCGAACTGGCCTGGCTGGGGCACAGCCGGTTTCTCGGGCCCGTCGACGACCTGCCGGTGTGGTCACTGCCGTGCTTTTACGTGCGGCGTACGCACCGCGGCCAGGGCGTCACGGACGCGCTGATCGAGGCCGCCCTCCCCGTCGCGGCCGCGGCAGGCGCCCCGGCTCTGGAGGCCTACCCGGTCGACATGGCCGTGCCGGCCCACACCACCAACCTGTTCCCCGGGGTCGTCTCGGCCTTCGCCCGGCATGGCTTCCGGGTCGTGGCCCGGCGCAAGCCGGACCGCCCGGTGATGCGCCGGGACCTGCCCGGCTGAGTTCAGGGGTCGGCGCGCGGCGGTCCAGTTGTGCTCTGCACGAGGTGCCAAGCCGGGATGGTTGTGGCCGCCGCCGATGCCGCCGGGCCCCCGCCGCGTGTACTCCGGTACCTAGGGTTCGGAGCACGACAGGAGGATGACGATGCCGTACCGCGCTGACGTGATCGGCTCGCTGCTGCGTCCGCGTTACCTCTCGGAGGCGCGTGCCGCGCTGGTGGACGGCCGGATCAGCAACGAGGAGTTCAAGCGGATCGAGGACCGCGCGGTCGACCAGGCGATCGCGATGCAGGAAGCCGTCGGGCTCGACGTGGTCAACGACGGGGAGCTGCGCCGCTTCTCCTTCCTCGATCACCTGCTCGGGGACATGGAGGGGGTCGCCGACATCCCTGGAGCGGCGGTCCACTTCCACGCCGTGGACCCTGCTGACGACTGGGACTGGCATCCCCCGTTCACCGTCACCGGCCGGATCCGGCCCAAGGGCCCGATGATGAGCATCGAGGAGTTCAGCTACGCGCGCGGCCGGGCCCGCGTCCCGGTGAAGATCACGATGCCCAGTCCCCTGGTCATCTACAGCGCGTGGTCACCGGAGCTTTCCCGCCGGGCCTACTCCGACGCGTTCGAGATGTTCGCCGACGCCGCCGACATCATCCGCGCGGAGGCTCAGGAACTGGCCAAGCTCGGCTGCACCTACATCCAGATCGACTCGCCTGACCTCGGCACGCTCGTCGACCCGGAGAACCGCGAGCTGCGCGAGAACCTGGGCATGCCGACCGAGCGCACCCTCACCGAGGGTATGGACATCATCAACTCCGTCGCCGACGTGCCCGGAGTGACGTTCGGCCTGCACATCTGCAAGGGCAACTACCAGAGCAAGTGGATCGCGACCGGCGGCTACGAGTACACCGCCGACAAGGTGTTCGCCCGCGGGTCCAACTACGATGTGTTCCTGCTCGAGTACGACGACGCCCGGTCGGGCTCCTTTGAGCCGCTGGCCAACGTGCCCGACGACAAGGTGGTCGTGCTCGGCCTGGTGTCGAGCAAGCTCTCCGAGCTCGAGCCGGTCGACCAGCTCATCGCCCGCATCGACGAGGCGGCCCGCTACGTCGGCCGGGAGCGGCTCGCGCTGTCCACCCAGTGCGGGTTCTCGCCGGTGTCGATCGGCGGGAACCTCATCACCGAGGAGACCCAGGAGCGCAAGCTCGAATTGGTCGCGGAGGTCGCCCATAAGGTCTGGTAACCGGGCTCACCGGGGGCGTACGCCGGGTCCGTGGGTGACCGCTGGCGGGCCGCCGCGTTACCCTGGTCTTTGATGCTCCTCCTGGGGGAAGGTGCCGGGATGGCAAGGCCGGGAGACGAAACGGCAGTAGCTGCGGCGGGCCGCTGGCATATGCGAGCGTCCCACGCCGACCGCGACCAGACGATCGACGTGCTCAAGGCCGCGTTCGTGCAGGGCCGGCTGACCAAGGACGAGTTCGACGCGCGAATCGGCCAGACGCTCGCGGCACGGACGTACGGGGAACTGGCCGTGATCACCGTCGGCATTCCTGTCGGCCGGCCCGCAGCCCAGCCGCCCCGTGAGCCGCCACGGCGGGCGGTGGGCAACGCAGTCAGGTGGGGCACGTCCGGGTTCGTTACGCCCGCCACTCTGGCCCTCGCTTTCGCGCTGCGTTCCCTGCCTGGCGGTAGCGGATACGGGGCCGTGGCCTTCGTGGTGGCGTTCGTTTACTTCGTGTTCTGGCTGTCCGCCGGTGTCGACATGCTCTGGCAGTGGTACAGCATGGCCTTGCCATCGGCGCGAATGTGCGTCCGGTGCGCGCATACCGCCGCGTCGCACCGCGCGCCGGCATCCTGCGCGGTCCGGCAGGGTTCGCCGACATCGTGGCGACGGTGCTCGTGCGCGGGCTATGTTCCGCCCGGGCTCTTGCCGGAGGCCGTCGACCAGCGCGTTCTATCGGCTCGCTAGCCGTTCCAGGTCAGGTCCCGGTCACCGGAGCTGGCTGATCGGCGAGTCCGGGATGGCGATCCAGCCCTCGGTCCGGGCGGCGGCCAGGTCGGCCTCGCCGGGCTTGGCCGTCTGACCCTGAACCGCCGCCCGGGCGGTCATCGCGGCGATGACGGCATCGAGCACGTCGTGCGAGCACCGGATGGCCCGCTCGTACGACGCACAGTCCAGCCATGGAGCCGCCGCCAGGAGATGGTCGACGACGCGGTTGAGCGCCTCGGGCTTGGCCGGCTGCTTGTAGCCGGGTTGATACAGACCCCAACGGCGCAGTGAGCCGGCCGGGTAGACCTCGACCACGACCCCGGATCCCGAGCGGTCCACCGAACGGCCCGCGGCGTCGAGCCTCGCCAGCAGGACCGCGCAGCGCAAGGCGACGTGCGCGATCCGGTCAGCCGAGACGCTCAATGGCACGAGACCGAATTGCGTGTGGACGAAGATGTCCGTGCGACGCATCGTGAGGTTGCGCCGCCAGTCAGGCCCGTCCTCGGGGATGTCGACGTGGCCCGCGTGGTGGGCGGCTACGAATTCGACGAATGCGGTCGGCCAGCCGAGCGGGCAGTCGATCCCGGTCTTATCGGCCAGGTCAATGGCCTTGAGTATGACGGTGTCGACGGCGGGGAAGGCGACATCCCTGATGATCGCGCGGTCGGCGGTCCACTCGATGCTGGCCAGCGCCGTCCGTTCCGGCCTCGCGGCCAGGTCCACGCCGGCGGTGATCACCAGCACAGGGTAACCGGGACACCGCCTGCCGCGCGGGGGAGGGCGCGGGCGTGCGGTCAGGGTAACCCGGCAATTGGCACACCCGGGTGCCGACCAGGCTCGTGTTGGCCCGCTCGGCTGATCAGCCGCTCATCAAAATATTCAGGTTTTATACATTTAATCTTCAGTTTTACTACACTTAATGATCAGGTTACTCATAGGTAGGTTCCAGAATGAGTACAGGTTCATCGCCGATCCTTCTGACTGGCTCCCTCCGGTGCCGTGTCGTACGGACAGCACCGGGAATGCGCCCGAGGGCACCCCGCCGCATCTCTCTCCCCCCGGTGCCGGCGGGGTGCCTCGCCAAGCTGACGAGGGGCAGCAGCCAGGGCCCCTCACCCGGAGAAACGATCTCGTCTATGACAGCCACCGCCCTGCTGACCCTCATCAAGCGCGCTGACGAGAAGATCAGCTACGAGCAGCTCCGGACGTGGGTCGTGGCGCAGTCGGTCCGTAACGCCCTGCAGACCTTCCACGGCGCCTGTGCCTTCGACCCGGATGATCCGGGCAGCGGGGAAGGGTTCATCAGCGACGGGCAGATGCGCGCGCTGAACATCACGATCCGCCGGGCCGTGCATGAGGCGCTGGCCCAGGTGGACATAGCCCGCAACGTCGCGACCCAGCCGCATGGCCAAAAGCTCCATCCCAGGCAGAACGAGGCGCTGGACTTCTGCGAGTTCCAGCTCGGGACGGTCCATGACTACATGGAGCCGCCAGGCTCGCCCGAGCTGGAGGAGGCCTACCGGCGTTACGTCGGCGATCCTGACGTCAACCGCTGAGCCGGCCTGGGTCAGAACCTGGCCGACAACGGCATCCGGCACACCCGGCCCGCCCTGGCTGGCCTCTGAGCGCGCACCACGGCCCGTTCGGCATATTTATCCCGAACGTCCGGGTGTTCCTCCTCCCCGGAACGATCTGCGTGTCATGGTGGGGGAGGCAGGCCGCCCTCGCGACCAGGCCCGGACCGCTTCCCACCTCAGATGGCAGCTGACGCATGGACATCGCCGACTTCAGCCTCGACCTGTTCTCCCTCGCCGGGCGCAACGCCCTGGTCACCGGCGGCAACACGGGCCTGGGCCGGGCCTTCTCGGTCGCGCTGGCCAAGGCCGGCGCCGATGTGTTCGCCGTCGGCCTCGCCGAGGACGACGGGACCACCGGCCGGCTGATCGAAGGCGCCGGGCGCCGGATGGAGTTCGTGGTGGCCGACATCACCCAGCCCGGCGTTCCGGCGGCCGTGGTGCATCGCTGCGTCCAGACGCTGGGTTCGATCGACATCCTGGTCAACTCCGCCGGCATCGCCTTGCTGTCCGACGTGCAGGACTTCGGTCGTGCCCGGTGGGATCCCATGGTGTCGGTCAACCTGACCGCCGCCTTCGAACTCGCCCACGAGGCCAGCAAGTTCATGATCGAGCAACGATCCGGCAAGATCATCAATATCGCCTCGCTGTTCTCCTTCCTCGGCGGCCGGCGTTCACCTGCCTATGCCGCGACCAAGGCCGGGATCGTGGGCTTCACCAAGGCCTACTGCGACGAGCTGGCGACTCACAACATCCAGGTCAACGCCATTGCGCCGGGATACTTCAAGACGGCGATCACGGAAGCGACCAGGGCCGATCCCGACGCCGATCGCCGTATTGTCGAGCACATCCCCGCGGCCCGCTGGGGTGAGACCGCCGACCTGATGGGGGCCACCGTCTTCCTGGCCAGCCGCGCCTCGGACTACGTCAACGGGCATGTCCTGGTCGTCGACGGCGGCTATCTCGTCCGCTGATCCTTCGCTACACAGAGAGCAGAACTGCCTATGGCCCCGTCCCGATCCCCGCTGAACCGCCCGTCGATCGTCACCGCGATGACCGAACTCCTCGGGCCTCACGCCGTCGAGACCGGCGAGCAGCAGCTGAAGGAGGCCAGCGTCGACCGTTTCAAGAAGTACACCTCCGCCCACGGCATCTATGACGGGCCGGTCCCGGCCGCGATCATCTACCCCGGATCCACGGCGGACGTGGCGGCCGTCCTGCGCTTCGCCGAGGCCAACCTGGTCAACGTCGTTCCCCGCACCGGACGGACCGCCACCGAGGGCGGCCTGGAGACCGTCGTCGAGGACAGCCTCGTGGTGGACGGGTCCCGGATGAACGCGATCGTGTCCGTCGACCCGGCCGACATGATGGCCACCGCGCAGTGCGGTGTCCGCCTGGCCGAACTGGAGGACACCGTCCGGGCCCACGGCCTGACCACCGGGCACTCACCCCAGTCCCAGCCGCTGGCCCAGATGGGCGGCCTGGTCGCCACCCGCTCGATCGGGCAGTTTTCCACCCTGTACGGGGGCATCGAGGATATGGTCGTCGGCCTGGAGGCCGTCTTCCCCGGTGGCCAGGTCACGCGCATCAAGAACGTGCCCCGCCGGGCCGCGGGCCCCGACATCCGCCATGTCGTCATCGGCACCGAGGGCGCGCTGTGCTTCATCACCGAAGTGACCGTCAAGCTCTTCCGCTACCAGCCGGAGAACAACCGGTTCTTCGGCTTCCTCGTCGAGGACTTCGCGGACGGCATCGATGCCGTCCGCGAGCTGATCACCGCGGGGTACCGGCCGTCGGTGTGCCGGGTCTACTCACCCGAGGACGCCCGGCAGCACTTCGCCGACTTCTACCAGGGCCGCAGCGTCGTCGTGCTCGTCGCCGAGGGCCCCAAGCGCATCGCCGAGGCCACCGGCGAGGCGATAGAGGAACTTTTCGCCGGCCGCCCCCACGTGCGCGTCAGCTCCGGCCGGATCCGGCAGTGGTTCGAGAACCTCAACTGGGGCCAGGACAAGATCGACGCCGAGAAGGCCGACATGCTCGCCCACGCTCGGCTCGGATATACCACCGAGGTGTCCGTCGACTGGTCCAGGGTCAGTGATCTATTCCACTCCGTGATGAGCCGGATCCGCAGCGAGTTCGGCCGGGCCGGGGACCTGACCTTGCTCGGCGCGCATTCTTCGCACAGCTATCAGACCGGGACCAACTTGTACTTCGTGTACGACTATGTGATCAACTCCAGCCCCCGCGAGGAGATCGAGGTCTACCACAAGCCGCTGAACGCGATCATCGTCACCGAAGCCCTGCGGATGGGCGGGTCGATGGTGCACCACCACGGGATCGGCAAGTACCGCACGGCTTGGGTGCGGCAGGAGCACGGCAGCGCCTACTTCCTGCTGTCGACCCTCAAGCAGGCGTTCGACCCCGAGGGCGTGATGAACGCGGGCACCATCTTCCCGCTCGAGCCGGGCGCCGGACCGCGCGCGTCCGCGAGTCCGCCGTGACGCCGTACCTGCTGGCCATCGATAACGGGTCACACAGCACCAAGGTGACGATCTTCGACCCCGGCGGCCAGGTGGTGGCTTCGGCCAGCAGACCGCTCAAGCCGTACGACACCTCGGTACCTGGGCACGCCGTCCATCCTGACGACGACATCTGGGACTCCATCGGTCACGCCTGCCGCGACGCCATGGCCCGGTTCTCCGGCGACCGGGCCGGCATCGTCGCGGTCGGTCTGTGCACCATCCGGTTCTGCCGGGCCCTCCTGGCCGCGGACGGCAGCCTGGCCGAGCCGGTGCTGAGCTGGATGGACGAGCGCGTCTCCCGTCCCTACCAGCCGGCCAATCCCTCGGTCCGCTACGTCACCACCTCCTCCGGTTACATCACCCACCGCCTGACCGGGCAGTTCACCGACACCGCGGCCAATTACGAGGGCGTCTGGCCCATCGACCATGACACGGCCACCTGGCCGGACGACCCCGCCGCCTACGCCGCGGCCAGCCTGCCCCGCGACATGCTCTTCGACCTGGTCCCCCCGGGCGGCCTGCTCGGCGAGGTCACCCCGGCCGCGGCCGAGGCCACTGGCCTGCTGGCCGGCCTGCCGGTGTACGCCACGGCCAACGACAAGGCCGTCGAGGCCCTGGGCAGTGGCCTGGCCGAGGACGGCTCCGTGCTGCTGTCGCTGGGCACCTACATCGCGGCGATGACCATCGGCGCCTCGGCCACGAGCGCGGACGACAGCTACTGGGCCAACTTCGCGGCGCGGCCAGGGACGTACCTGTACGAGAGCACCGGGATCCGCCGCGGCATGTGGATGGTCAGCTGGTACCGCACCCTCCTGGAAGGATCGCACGCTGAGGAGCCGCCCGCGGGCACGGCACGCCTGGAGGACGCTCTCAATGCCGAGGCCAGCGAGCTGGCGCCGGGCAGCAACGGGCTGCTGATCGTCCCGGACTGGCTCGCCCCCGGCCACGCGCCCTGGCGCCGCGGCGCGCTGCTGGGCTTCGACGGCAGCCAGGGCCGTGCGCACATCTACCGCTCCATCCTCGAGGGCATCGCCCTGACGATGGCCAACAACACCGCGGCGATGGAACAAGCGCTGGGACGTCGGCTCTCGCCGGTCCTGGTCTCCGGGGGCGGATCCCGCTCAGACCTGATGATGCAGATCGTGGCCGATGTCTTCGACCGCCCCGCTCGCCGTACCACGGCCGGCGACGCCGCCGGTCTCGGCGCGGCCATCTGCGCCGCCGTCGGCCACGGCATCTACCCGGACTGGGACCAAGCGATGGCGGCGATGGTCACCGGCGGCGACGAGTTCGCTCCAGACGCACAGGCCGCCCGCGCCTACCAGAAGATCAACGCCGTGTACGCGGCCCTGCCCGCCTTCACCGACCCGCTGTTCCGCTCGATGGCCGATGGCCTCCAGGGCCTGGGACGCGCCTGATCGGGATGCTCAGGCGAAGGCGGCGGCGACCGGGGTGAGGCGCAGGATGTCCTCGGGGTGGGTCAGCTGGGGGAGGGAGACGAAGACGGTTTTCACGCCGCGGTCGGCCAGCAGCCGGTAGCGGCCGATGTGCTCGTCGGCTGTGCCGGCGTGGTGGATCCGGGCGAAGGTGGCGGCGGTGGCCCTGCCGCGCAGCCTCTCCACGATCGATGCGGCATCCTCGCGGTCGCGGCCGATGACCGGGATGTCGAGCACGGTCACCTCGGCGTGCGCGGGGTCGCGGCCGGCCTGCAGGCAGTGCTGGCGGAAGATGGCGAGCTTGCGGTCCAGCGTGGCGAAGTCGGAGGGAAGATTGCAGCCGTCGCCGAGCCGGGCGGCGATGGCCAGGGTCCGCTTCTCGCCGCTGCCTCCCACGATGACCGGGATCGGCGAGGTGGGCCGCGGATAGCAGGTCGTCTCCGCCAGCCGGACCCGCTCGCTGCGGTACGGCCTGGTGCCGGGCTGCCACAGGGCGCGAAGCGTCTCGATGGCCGACTCCAGCTCATCCAGCCTGGCCCGGGCCGGCGGGAACGGCAGGCCGAACCCCGCGTGCTCGCGCGCCCACCAGCCGGCCCCGATGCCGCAGAACGATCGTCCGCCGCTGAGCGCGTCGAGCGTGGCCAGGGTCTTGGCCAAGATCCCGGGCGCGCGGAAGGTGACCGGTGTCACCAGCGTGCCCAGCCGGAGACCTGGCTCCAGGCCCGCGAGCATCCCCAGTGTCACCCACGGCTCAGGGATCGGCTCCCAGGCCCGGCCGACCTGGGGGATCTGGATCAGGTGGTCCATCAGCGCGATTCCCTGCAGGCCAGCCTCGGCGGCGGCGCGGGCCACCGCCGCCAGCCAGCGCGCCGGGCCCGCCGGGTCCTCACCCCAGGGAAATCGCGACAGCTGAAGCACCAGGCCCATCCGGACCGGTCGCTGCCGCTGCTGGCTGGCTGCCAGCCTCGCGCCCGGGGTGTGTGAGGCCTCGGGCTGAGCCTGCTGGGCGGTCACCACCAGATCCCATCCCTCGCCGCCGATCTCCGCCACGGCCGCCCGCATCCGCCGCAGCTGACCCTCCAGCGCGGCCGCAGGCACCGGCTGATCGCGCGCGCGGTTCCGACGGCGACACTCCGCCGGATCGGTGTCGACCAGCACGGCGACGGCGGGCATGCCGCTATTCCCAGCCAGTCCCAGGTAACTACGGCGCCGGGCCGGGTCAAGGCCCAGCGTGTCCACCACCGCGGTCAAGCCGCGGCGCAGCCGGGCCGCCACGATCAGGTCAACGAGGGCAAAAGCGTCGGCCGACGCATCCAGGTCGTGCTCGCCGCTGCCCACCAGCGCGCGCAGCCGGTCCGACGAGACCACCTCATCGGGGCGGTAACGCTCCGCTGCCCAGGCCGACTTCCCCGACCCGGACGGCCCGACCAGCACGACCAGCGCAGGATCGGGAAGCACCGCAGCCGTCCCCAGGTCCGCCAGATCCACACCCCCCAGCTTGGCAGACCCACATCCCCGCCCACGACCAGGCGCGGTGTCCGGCAGCAGGCTGCACCCGGTGACTAGGCGCGGCGACCGCGACACCACGATCACCATGCGGTCGACCTCTCATCGAAAACAGCCGCCGTGACGGGCAGATAGGTAGCCGCCGCGGTGCCACACTGGTGATCGGACGCTCGGTTAGGTCATCGCGCTCGAGGAGGTCCCCATGACAACCCCGCCGGATTTCGGAGGCCACGAGATTGAAGAGGGACTGCTGGAGGACCTTGGCGGCCCACCGGAAACATACGCCGTGGTGCCCCAGGACGAGGCCGGCTCCGCGTGGAGCGACAACGAGGCGCATGCGGCGGGGAAGGTCTGCGTACGGTGCGGTGCGGTTATCACAGCCGGTCAGGATGTGCGGCACCGGGCTGACGGCCGGTGGGTGCACGAAATCTGCCCGGCGGTGTAGCAGGGCGGACGCCGGGCAGACGGACGAAGCTGGACGCCGACCCCGGGCGGGCGTCCGCGCCGGGACGACTGAGCCCGCCCTGCTCCGTTCCGGTTTCCCGCCAGCCGATCAAGCCGCATTGGTGACGCGCAACAAGCTCCAGACGCGGCGCAGCGAGATTCCGCCCTGGAAGGCGATGTACTCCGGCTGTACCAGGTCCAGGCCCCATTTCTGCTTGTAGGCGAGCTGACTGGCTGCGGGGTAGATCGCGGACCCGTGCCTCGCGAGAAACTGCAGAATGCGGGCGATAACCCGGCTTGCGCCCGCCACCTCATGCTCCGGGGCCAGACTGGTGAACGGCGTGAACCCGAAGTGCAGGTACGATGCCTGTTCGGCCTGGAACGTCTCGACGGCCGTGGCGACGATCAGCTCCAGCACGCCAGGCGGTGCGTCGGGGCGCCGCCTGGACAAGTCGTGCAGCCAGCCTGACTGCGTTCCGTAGACCGGCGAGAAACTGACGTATGCGAGCACGATGCCCGCCTCGTCCAGCGCGGCGAACAGCCGCCGGCTCGGCTGAGCCGGCCCGCCCCGCTGCCCGACCATCAGCTTCAGCTCCTTGACGTGCCGCCCCTTCGACCGCAGCCACAGCCGGTCGATCTCGTCGAGCTGCGGGGCCAGCCGGTCGATCTCGGCCTCGACCACCGACACCCCCGCGCGCCGGGCGCGGGACAGCTTGTTGCGCAGCTGCATGTGCTTTTTCCCTCGCAGGCTGAAGCCATGCAGCTCGCGGGCGTAGTCCGCGCCGAACTGGTTCACGGTGAACCCGTACGTCGCGTACAGCTTGGCGTCTGGACGCATCAACTGGACGGCCACCACCTTGCGCCGCTGGACGCGCGCGAAGTCCACGAACGCGGCCAGCAGCATCTCTTGGTCGGCCGGGTCGGCGAATACGCCGCCGAACTGGACGATCGTGCGCCGGCCGGCGAGCCGGTAGGCTATCGCTCCGTCGACGCCGTCTACGGTGAAGTGGTGCGTCTCGTCGTTGAGCGCGAGGAAGGCAGAGGGATTCTCCGCGTGCCGCGCGAGGATGTCTGCGACGGCGCCGAGTTCAGGCCGCGGCGACGGTGGCTTCGCGGGGCGAAGGCTGCGATGACTCGACGTGCTGCTCATAGTTCTTCACGAGTTCCTTGTACGCAGGGTGAGTGACAGGCTCGAAGGACAGCCCGAAGGGCTTGGGAAAGTTGCCGAAAATGGCCCGGTCGCCGCACAGGTGGATCGGCAGGGCGAGCAGCGCCCACTCCGGCCGGACGAGCAGGCACCACGCGACAGCCACCACGCCCGCGGACAAGAAGCTGTGCATGCAGTTGTAGAGCATGTAGAAGCCACGCCAGATGTCGCCGCCGTGTGCCCGCCGGTAGGCGAGGGCACCCGGCAGGTATCCGATCAGGTCGATGTACACGAACATCCCGATGAACACCGGCCACCGGATACGACCGAGGTGGATCAGCGCGAGGACAACCGCCACGATCAAGGCGGCGCCGTACTCGGCGCGCAGCAGGCGGTAGGTCGTCCTGGTCAGGAACAGGTTGTGCGAATCCATGATCATTCCTTAACGTCAGAGGGTCACAGGGTCAGAGAACCAGCGGGCCGCCGGCGAGGTAGCGGGCGAGGGGGCCCGCGGCGGCGGCGCGTGACGGCGGGTGGAAGGCCAGGGCGCGGGTGGCGCCCAGCAGGTATGCGATCTCGGGCGACTCGACGAACGCCATGCCGCCGAGCGTCGCGGCAGCCGACATGACCACGCGCTCGATCGCCCGCTCGGTTGCGAACCGTACGTGGAGCGCCCGGGCCAGCAGGGCATCGTTATCGCTGGCCGTTGCGGCGGCGGAAGCCACCTGCTCCAGAGCCGTGGCCATGGTCTCCAGCTCGATCGCCAGGCCCGCGCGGTCCTCGTCCGAGCCTCGGCCGCGCGCGATGACGCGCTCGGCGAGGTTCGTGGCGGCACCGAGGTAGGACGCCGAGACCAGCAACTCGAACCAGACGAACCCGCGCGCCTGAACCGGATCCATCGACTCTCCGTCCTGCGGGTAGAAGATCAGCGCCTCGGGGACGAACACGTCGGTCAGCGTGACCTGGTCGCTCTCCGCGGCGGCCAGAGCGGTGGTCTGCCAGAACGGCGCACGCTCGATCCCCGCCGAGTCGGCCGGGATCAGCACGACCGCCAGCCGGTCTGTCCCGGTGGCATCGGGGTCCGGGTCGGCGACCGCGACACTGGCGCTCATCAGGTTCATCGACCAGGTGAGGCTGCAGGGCTTCTTCACGCCGCTGACAATGATGCCGCCGTCGGCGGGACGGCCCCGCATGGTGGGCGTCAGGATGTGCTGGCCCGGCTTGCCCTCGGCGAAACCGGAGCTGAGCAGCCACGAGTTCTCCGCGATCGCCATGAGCATCGCCCACTCGAACCCGTTGCCGGCCGCGGTCAGCTCGACCAGGGAGGCAACCGAGAAGTGGTGCATGGTCGTGGCCACGGCCAGCGACGGGGACCGGCTGCCCACCGCGCGCTGGATGCGCACCGCGTCGAGCAAACAGGCTCCCTTGCCCTCGTACTCGGCGGGCACCAGCAGCGCCGGGCCGCCCAGCTCGCGGAACTTCTGCAGCGCGCCGTTGCCGGGCTTCTCCAACTCCAGCAGGGGAATCTCGCTGAGGTACTTGTCAAGCCCGGGGATATAGCTGTCCAGGGTGTCTCGCTCGACGCGCAGCAGGTTCATGACACGCCCCCCACCGGGACCGCCACGTCGGACCTGACGAGTTCGGCGCTACCGACCAGCCCGCGCACGATCGAGACGATGTTGTCGATCAGCGTTCGCACCGCGATCGGCTCCAGCGCATCGGCCAGGCTCGGGATGCCCATGTCCAGCCGCGCGGCGAACACGATCTCGCTGCCCTGCGCGGCGTCGACGCACTGCCACGAGCCATCGAAGACGGCGGCGTCGCCCTCTAGCTGACGGAAGGTGATGCTCAGGGCGTCGGGGTCGAACGTGTCCTCCTCAGTCCAGCGCAGCAGGCCGGCCCGGAAGATGACCTCCCACTGCGACACAGTGTGGTTCTCGGACACCTCGGTGACGGCGACGCTCCGGACGGCGTCACTGAGTTCGGGGTACCGCTCGAAGTCGGCGAGCGTTCGGTACACCTCGTTCGCTGACTTGTCCGGCACGTGTAGCCGGAGACGGACGGTGCGCATTCGAATCTCCTTAGGGGATGCAGCCAGGTGGGAATGGGAAAGAGGCAGTCAGGCGGCGACGGGTATGACGCGGGCGACATGCTTGGCCGCCGACGTCAAGGCGCGTCCGAGCCAGTCGAGATCGGCGGCGTCGAGGATCGCCGGCGGCGTCAGGCGCAGGACGTTGCTGGAGTTGAGTGAGTAGGACGGGATGACGTGCTCGTCCAGCAGCCCGATCAGGAACTCGGTGGCGGCGTCGGCCGCGACGAAGTCGACGCCGATGAGCAGGCCCTCGCCACGAACCTCGGTGACCAGGTGCGGGCAGTGGGCCGTGACCGCGTCGGCGGCGAGGTCGCGGACCTGCGGGCCGAGTTCGCGTGTCCGCCCGATCAGGCCCTCGGACTCGATCGCGCCGATGGTCGCGCTGACCGCGGCGGCCGCGAGCGGGCTGCCCGCGAACGTGGACGAGTGCAGCAGCGGGTCGGCGTTGAGCGGCGCGAACAGCTGCGCGGACGCGACGACGCCGCCGACGGGCATCACGCCGCCGCCGAGGATCTTGCCGGTGAGCAGCGCGTCCGGCGTGACGCCGGCCAGGTCAGCGCCCCACCAGGCGCCGAGTCGGCCCATGCCGGACTGGATCTCGTCCAGGATCATCACGGCGCCCGCCTCGGTGCACGCCTGTCGGACCTGCCGCAGGTAGCCGTCGGGCGGCAGCCGGACACCGCCCTCGGCCTGGA
>Ga0187781_10001807_pt1 | contig 16295 bp, 14 predicted proteins | sample 0715_SJ02_MP02_2_FD_132447 | JGI IMG/M metagenome (GOLD analysis project Ga0187781, IMG submission 132447) | Tropical peat soil microbial communities from peatlands in Department of Meta, Colombia - 0715_SJ02_MP02_20_MG | ecosystem: Environmental > Terrestrial > Soil > Wetlands > Peat | place...
CTTGCGGTTTCCGAGCGCCTGGCGCGGGACAATCCCGGCTCGGCTTCCGCCCAGCGCGATCTGTCGGTCAGCTATGACAGACTTGGCGACGTGTTGCGCGAGGGAGGCGATCTCGCGGGCGCCAAGAGCCGCTACGAGGCGGGCCTTGCGGTTTCCGAGCGCCTGGCGCGGGACAATCCCGGCTCGGCTCAAGCCCAGCGCGATCTGTCGGTCAGCTATGAAAGGCTCGGCGACGTGCTGCGCGAGGGGGGCGATCTCGCGGGCGCCAGGAGCCGCTACGAGGCGGGCCTTGCGGTAAGAGAGCGCCTGGCGCGGGACAATCCCGGCTCGGCCGCGGCCCAGCGCGATCTGTCGGTCAGCTATGAAAGGCTCGGCGACGTGCTGCGCGAGGGGGGCGATCTCGCGGGCGCCAAGAGCCGCTACGAGGCGGGCCTTGCGGTTTTCGAGCGCCTGGCGCGGGACAATCCCGGCTCGGCCGCGGCCCAGCGCGATCTGTCGGTCAGCTACAACAAGCTGGGCGACGTGCTGCGCGAGGGGGGCGATCTCGCGGGCGCCAAGAGCCGCTACGAGGTGGGCCTTGCGGTTTCCGAGCGCCTGGCGCGGGACAATCCCGGCTCGGCCGCGGCGCAGCGCGATCTGTCGGTCAGCTACAACAAGCTGGGCGACGTGCTGCGCGAGGGGGGCGATCTCGCGGGTGCCAAGAGCCGCTACGAGGCGGGCCTTGCGGTTTCCGAGCGCCTGGCGCGGGACAATCCCGGCTCGGCCGCGGCGCAGCGCGATCTGTCGGTCAGCTATGAAAGACTTGGCGACCTGGCGGAGCAGGCCGGCGATCTCAAAGCGGCGATCGCCAGATACGAACAAAGTCTGCCGATCGCCCGGGCGCTCGCGGCAAACAACCCCTCGCATCCGGGATTGGCCAGAGATGTCGAAATCACCGAGCGAAGACTCGCGGCCCTGAAATTGAGAGCGGCCGGCAAGGGATGAAGGCGCGTATCGGATATTGGCGCTGAGCAGCTCTCGACGCCGCATCGGCCGCCGCGTGCCGCTTCAAAGATAATTCCGCTCCAAGAGCGCGCCGATGCGCTCGTTCTGGATCTCGGTGGTGCCGTCGACATAGCCGGCGATGCGGGCAAGCGCGATGTGGCGGCCGATCGGATGCTCCTCGCGCAGGCCCTCGGCGCCCATCGCCTGCATGCATTGGCCGAGCCGGCGCTGTGCCATCTCCACCGCGAATTTCTTGGCGAGCGCCGCTTCGAGCACGGCGTCGCCGCCCGCGGCGATGATTTCGGCCGCGCGCCAGGTGAGGAGCCGCGCCGCTTCGAGATCGGCGGCGACGTCGACCAGCGACCAGCGCAGCCCCTGATGGTCGATGAGGCGCTTGCCGAAGGCGCGGCGGCGCGCGCCGTAGTCGAGCGCCAGGCGCAGCGCTTCCGTCACCATGCCGCAGCACATGGCGGCGACATAGGTGCGCGCGCCGTTGATGCCGGCGAGCGCGCGCTTGAACGCCGCGCCGGGCGGGTAGAAAAGCGCGTCGTCCTCGGCACGATACGCCCTGAGTCGGAACCCGCCGGCGCCGATGGCATGGCCGCCCATCAGCCCATAGGCGGGCAGGCGCTCGAAGCCGGGCGCGCTGGCGTCGATGAGAAAGGCGGCGATGCCCGCGGTGCCCGCGGCGGCGTCGGTCTTGGCATAGAGGATGATCGTCTCGGCGTTGGCGGCGTTGGTGAGCCAGGCCTTCTCGCCGTCCAGCACCCAGCCGCCATCGGCCTTGCGCGCCTGCGTCGCGATGGCGGGAAAATCGCTGCCGGCATGGGGCTCGGTGAGCGAGGTGCCGCCGAGCCGCTCGCCCGCCACTAGCGGCGCCAGATATCGGGCGATCTGCGCCGCGCTGCCTTGCAGCGCGATGCGCGCGGCGACGTTCTGGGTGTTGATCAGGCTGAAGGCGAAGCCCATGCAGGAGCGCGCCAGCTCCTCGGCGATCAGCGCCTTGGCGATGAAGCCCGCGCCCTGGCCGCCGCGCTCGCGCGGCACTTCGATGGCAGTGAGGCCGATGCGCGCCGCCGCGCGGATCGCCTCGCGCGGCACCTCTCGCGCCCGCTCCCATTGGGCGGCGTTGGCGGCGACGTGCTCGAGGCGAAAGCGGCGCGCGGCTTCGAGCAGCGCGCGCTCCGCCGGGCTCAGCCTCTCGATCGGCGAGGATGATATCATCATGAGCGCCGACCTTCTCCGCTTGCCGGCCCGCGGTCAAGGGCGAGGCGGAAAAGAGATCCAACACGGAGGCACGGAGGGCACGGAGAAAGGTATAAGGGGCAGCGAGCCTTCCTCAAGAATCCGATCTTCTCCGCGGCTCCATGTCCCTTATTTATTCGGCGGCGCGCACCCGTGGCTGCGGCGATGTGCCGGCAAGCTGGCGTTGGCGCATCGGCTTGATGATGAACAGCGCCGTCGCGGCGACCGCGAGATTGGCGATGGTGGCGACGACGAACACCAAATGCCAGCTTCCGGTCTGATGCTGCAGCCAATTGGCCAGCGGCACCAGGAAGGAGGCGGTGCCCTTGGCGGTGTAGAGCAAGCCGGCATTGGTGGTGGCGTATTTGACGCCGTAGCTGTCGGTGCAGATCGCCGGGAAGAGGCTGTAGATCTCGCCCCAGGTGAAATAGACCAGGCCGGCGGTGAGGATGAAGGCGTAGGGCGAGGTGCCGATGGTGCCGAGCGCCCAATAGGCCGCCGCGCCGCAGGTGAAGACGATCGCCATGGTGTTCTCGCGGCCGATATGGTCGGAGACCCAGCCGAAGATCGGCCGCGCCACGCCGTTCAAGATGTTGTCGACCACGCCGGCGGTGACGATCACGGTCGAGGTGGTGAAGACCACCCAGACCGCGGTCTTGGCGATGCCGTAGTCGTTGGCGATGGGATTGACCTGCGCGGTGACGACAAGGCCGCTCGCCGCCACCAGCACGAACATGACGTAGAGCACGTAGAAAAGCGGCGTGCGCAGCATCTCGATCGGCGTGTAGTCGCGCTTGGTCTGCGCCAGCCGCGCCGCGCCCTGCGGCGCCTGGCCCGGGCGCGGCGCCCTCAGCCCCTGCGCCAGCAACAGGCAGATCAGCCCCTGGCCGAGGCCGAACCACAGGAAGGCGCTCTGATAGCCATAGGTGGCGATCACGTGCACGATCGGCGCCACCGTCGCCGCGGCGCCGGCGCCGAAGCCGGCGGCGGTGAGGCCGGCGGCGAGCCCGCGCCGGTCGGGGAACCATTTCAGCGCGTTGCCGACGCAGGTGCCGTAGACCGCGCCCGCGCCGACGCCCGACAGCACCGCGCCGAGATAGAGGATCGGCAGGGTCGTCGCGATGGAATTGATCGCCCAGGCGAGCGCCACCAGCGCGCCGCCGGCGGCGACGACGATGCGCGGGCCGAAGCGGTCGACGAACCAGCCTTCCACCGGCACCAGCCAGGTCTCGGTGGCGATGAAGAAGGTGAAGGCCCATTGGATGCTTTCGCGATCCCAGCCGCGGGCCGTGCTCATGGGATCGACGAAATAGGTCCAGCCATATTGCAAATTCGCCACCATCACCATGCAGATGATGCCGGCGACAAGCTGAAGCCACCGATAGGACGCCGCCGTCCCGCGCACAGTTCCGGTCATTGACAATTCCGTCCCTAGTCTTGTTGTTTTGCCGGCGAGCCCGCAGCGGGCCCGCTCTGGCCACGCGCCTTGGACGCTGCCGCGCCGGCCGGCGGCCATCCCCGCGCTTCGAGGGGAGATTATCACGGAGGAATGAAAATGGAAGCGACTCCCGCTGTCAAATCCTGCCGAAAGCAAATCTTTTTCCGGTCCCGCCATGCAGTCCTGTAGTTGCTTTCCAATTCCTGGAAGAATTTGTTAATGGCAAGATTTCAGTTCCATCGCGGTAATTCTCTTCATGGCGATCGTAGTTAATCCTAGACTTGAAGATATGGTGTATACCAATATCTATTTTTACGCCACGGACTATCGGCGGGAGATCGACCCGCTCCATTCGGAGCCGGCCGGTCAATGTTGTCGCCGGTCGCGCCAGTGCCGGCGCCCGCAACCGCTTCGCCAGGAGGATGCCCATGACGCGCGTGTCGCTCGCTCTCGCCGCCCTGCTCTTGCCGCTGTCGCAGCCGGCGCTCGCCGCCGAGGCGCCGGGCAATGGCGCCACCCTTCTGCATCTCAGCGAGCAGGCGGAGCGCCCGGTGGCGCGCGACCAGCTCCGCGCCGTGCTGCGCGTCGAAGGCGGCGACAGCGACGCGGCGCGCCTTCAGGCGGCGATCGATCGGCGCATGGCTGAAGCGGTGGCGCGCGCCAAGGCCGTCGCCGGCGTCAGCCTCTTCACCAGCGGCTATGCCGTCTATGAGCAGCAGCCCAAGGACCAGCCGCGGCAATGGTATGGCAGCGCCGGCCTGACGCTCACCGCGCGCGACCCGGCGCCCTTGCTGACGCTGCTGGGCGAGCTGCAGCAGAGCGGTCTCTTGCTGTCGTCGCTCGGCTATGAGCTGACGCCGGCGGCGGCGCGCAAGGCGCAGGACGAGCTGACCGCCGAGGCGCTCAGCCGGCTGCGCCAGCGCGCCGAGCGCGTCGCCGCCGATCTCGGCCTTGCGGTGCTTCGCCTGCACGACCTGCGCGTCGGCAATGCCACCGGCGCGCAGCCGGCGCCGCGCGTCTTCGCCGCCGTCGCCGGCGGCGCGCCGGCGCCCGTCGCCGAGCCCGGCGAGGCCACCGTCACGGTCTCGGTCGAGGCCGAGTTCGATCTCGGGCCTAAGCGCTGAACCTCAGCCGGCTTCGGCGAGGTGCTGGCGCGTCCAGGCGAGCAGCCGTTGCAGCGGCATCGCGCCGGCGGTGCGGGCGATTTCCTTTCCATGCCGCATCAGCATCAGCGTCGGAATGCTCTGGATGGCGAAGCGCCGCGCGATCTCCGGCGCCGCTTCGGTGTCGAGCTTGGCGACGCGCAGGACGGGCTCCAGCGCCTCGGCCGCCTGCTCGATCACCGGCGCCATGACCCGGCACGGCCCGCACCACTCCGCCCAGAAGTCGATCAGCAGCGGCAGGTCGCTGCTTTCGGCGTGGCGCGCGAAGGTCTCGGAGGTGAGCGTCAAAGGATGGCCGGCGAAGAGCGGCGTGCGGCATTGACCGCAGCGGCCCTTATCGGCAAGCCGGGCGCGCGGCACGCGGTTGAGCGTGCCGCAGGCAGGGCAGGCAAGCGTCAGCGGATCGCGCATTGGAGCCTCCGCCCCCTATATGGGAGCATCGGCGGCGCGGGCCAAGGTCAATGCGCCTCGACGGGGCCTGTGAGCTGCGGCTTGCGCACCAGCGGCATGAAGAGCAGCGCCACGGCGAAGACCGCGGCCATCAGCAGCAGCACGTCGTCGAAGGTGAGCACCAGCGCCTCGCGATAGACGATCTGCGCCAGTTGCTTCATCGCCGCGAGATCGGGATCGCCGGGCAGCAGCCCGCCGAGCCGCGCCGACAGCGCGTCGAGAAAATTGCGCACGCCGGGATGGCCGGGATTGATGTCGGCGGCGAGCCGGTTCCAATGGAATTGCTGGCGCTCGGTCAGCACCGTGTTGATGCCGGCAAGCCCGATGGCGCCGCCGAGATTGCGCATGAGATTGTAGAGGCCGCTGGCGTTCTTGAGTTTGTCCGGCGCCAGCGTGCCGAGCGCCAGCGTGTTGATCGGCAGGAAGCACAGCATGAGCGAGGAGCCGCGCAGCGCCTGCGGCAGCAGCAGCTCGGCAAAGCCCCAGTCGGCCGTCATGAAGGAGGTGAGATAGACGCCGGTGCCGAAGAGCGCGAGGCCCGCCGCCAGCATCAGCCGCAGGTCGAGCGCCTTCGACAGCGCGCCCGCCAGCGGCGCCGACAGCATCTGGAAGAAGCCGGTGACGAACATCACCTCGCCGATCTCCAGGCTGTTGAAGCCGCGCACCTCGGCGAGATAGAGCGGGATGACGTAGACCGAGCCGTAAAGCCCGATGCCGAGGATGAAGCTGAAGAGCGAGCCCACGGCGAAATTGCGGTCGGCGAAGGCGCGCAGCTCGACGATGGGATTGTGGTAGGCGAGCACGCGCCGGAAGAACAGCGCGGCCGAGACGGCGCAGATGACGCTGAAGCCGAGGATGGCCCGGTCCTCGAACCAGTCGTTGCGCGGGCCTTCTTCCATCACGTATTCGAGGCTGCCGAGGAAGAGCGCCATCAGCGCGAGCCCGGCATAATCGAAGCCGCGAAGCAGCGCGCGGTTCGGCCGGTCGACGTCGACCAGCAGCCAGACGGCGCTGGCGACCAGGATGCCGGGGGCGAGGTTGATGAGAAAGAGCCAGTGCCAGGAGAAGGCCTGGGTGAGATATCCGCCCACCGTCGGGCCGAGCGTCGGCGCCGCGGTGGCGACGAGGCCGATGATGACGCTGACGCCTGCGCGCTTTTCCGGCGGGAAGAGGGTGAAGCTGGTGGCGAAGACGGTGGGGATCATGGCGCCGCCGAGGAAGCCTTGCGCGGCGCGGAAGGCGATCATGGAGTCGAGGTTCCAGGCGCCGGCGCAAAGCGCGCTCGCCAGCGTGAAGCACGCCGCCGACAGCGTGAACAGCAGGCGCGTCGTCAGCACGCGCGAGAGAAAGCCCGACAGCGGGATCATCACCACTTCGGCGATGAGATAGGCGGTCTGCACCCAGCTTATCTCGTCGGCGCCGGCGGCGAGCCCGGCCTGGATCTCGGAAAGGCTGCTCGAGACGATCTGGATGTCGAGCAGCGCCATGAACATGCCGAACACCATGGCGATGAAGCCGGCCCAGTCGCCGGCGCCGAGCGCGCGCGCCGGCGACTGGGCCGTTCTCGCCTCGAGACGCGCGCCGTCCATCAGCGCGCGCTCGCGGTGCGCAGCGCTGGCGCGCTGGCGCCGAGCAGGCTGCCGACGGCACTGCCGTCGGCCTCGCGGGTGTCGACCTCCGCCACCACCGAAAGGCCCGGGCGCAGCAGCCCCGCCAGCGGGTTCGCCGCCGGCACGGCGATGCGCACCGGCAGGCGCTGCACGATCTTGGTGAAGTTGCCGGTGGCGTTCTCGGGCGGCAGCAGGCTGAATTCCGAGCCGCTCGCCGGGGCGAAGCTCTCCACCGTGCCGGCGATGGCGCGGCCCGGAAAGGCGTCGACGGTGATCGACACGCGCTGTCCCGGGCGCATGCGCTGCACCTGCGTCTCCTTGAAATTGGCGACGATATAGACCTCGGGCAGCGGCACCACGGCGAGAAGCTGCGTGCCGGGCTTGACGAGCTGGCCGACCTGGACGCTGCGGTTGCCGACGACGCCGTCCACCGGCGCGCGGATCACCGTGTCCTCGAGGTCGATGCGCGCCAGCTCGAGCGCCGCGCGGAGCTGGCCGAGCTTCGCTTGCGCTTCCTGCTTCTGGCTGCCCAGCACCGGCAGGCGGTTGCGCTCCGCCGCCAGCCCCGCTTTCGCCTTGAGGAGGGCGGCATCGCCCTTGCGCGCTTCAGCCTCGGCGGTTTCCAGCCGTTGCCGGCTCGCCACCGCGCTTTCCGCCAGCGTGCGATAGCGCGCGAGATCCTGCTGCGCGCGCAGCCGGTCCGCCTCGGCGCTGGTCACCGCCGCCTCGGCCTGGGCGATCATCGCCTGCTGCTGCACGATCTCGTCCTCGATGGTGGTGATCGCCGCCTGCTGGGCGGCAAGCTGCGCCTCGGCCTCGGCGCGGCGGGCGGCGAAGTCGCGGTCCTCGATCACCACCAGCACGTCGCCGGCGCGCACGCGCTGGTTCTCCGCGACGCGAATTTCACGGACATAGCCCTGGATCTTGGGGCTCACCACCGAGATGTCGGCTTGGACATAGGCGTTGTCGGTGCTTTCGAGGAAGCGGCCGACGCGCCACCAGTAAAGCCCGCCGGCAACGCCGGCGCCGGCGGCGAGGAGGGCCAGGGCGATGACAAGGGTTCTCTTCATGGCGCGATGCTCGCTGGGCTGGGACAGGGTAAAAAGAACTAGACGGTTCAGTTTCGTTTGACAAATTAAACTCGCTGGTATAGTTTGTCAATGAGAAACTGAACTACTCGGTTCAGATTTTTCAGAAAAAAGCCAAGCGCTTGATCGGAAAGGCATAATGGGAACGGCAGGCAAGCTGGAGCGGGCGCCGGGGGTGCGGGCGATGAAGCCGCGGCAGATCCGCGAGGCGGCGTCGCGGCTGTTTCTCGCCAATGGCTATGGCGCGGTCAGCATGGACGCGATCGCGCGCGAGGCCGGCGTCTCCAAGGCGACGATCTACGCGCATTTCGCCGACAAGGCGGAGCTTTTCGCCGCTCTCGTCACCGAGGAATGTGCGCGCCAATGGCCCGATATCGGCCTGCTCGAGGCCGAGCCCGGCGATCTCCGCGAGACGCTGCTCGCCCTCGGCACGGTCTATGCCGAGCTGCTGGTCTCGCCCAAGGTGGTGCAGACCTACCGCATGGTGGTGGCGGAAGCGCCGCGCTTCCCCGAGCTGGGCCGCGCCTTCTACGAGGGCGGGCCGGGCCTCATCTGCGGCAAGCTCGCCGCATATCTCGCGCGCGCCGCGGCGCAGGGCAAGCTCACGCTCGGCGATGCCCGGCTCGCCGCGCAGCAATTCCTCGCCCTCTTGCGCTGCGAGTACCATCTGCGCGCGGTCATCGACCTCGCGCCGGCGCCGACGCCGGCGGAGATCGCGCGCGTCGCCGCCGCCGCCACCGACATGTTCCTGCGCGCCTACGGGCGCTGAGGGCGCGCGCGTCGGACGCGGCCTTGCCGGCGGGCCGCTTCGAGCCTACGGTCCCGCCGACGGCGCCGACACGGGTTAAGGAGCCTCTTTGAGCGATCCCTCGCTTCCGGCCGATCTTCTTGCGGTGCGCGCGCCTGCGCCGGACTGGTTCCGCTGGGCGCTGGCCTGCCGGCCGCAGTCGCGCAAAATCGCCGTCGCGGGCTGCCCGATCCATTATCTCCTCTGGCCCGCCAAGGAGGAGCGCGCCGGCCCGCGCGGGCTGCTCTTCGTCCATGGCGGCGGCGCGCATGCCCATTGGTGGAGCTTCATCGCGCCCTATTTCACCCGCGGCTTCCGCGTCGCCGCCATCGACCTCTCGGGCATGGGCGACAGCGGCTGGCGCGAGAACTACACCGCCGAGCGGCGCGCGCAGGAGATGCGCGCAGTTATCGCCGATGCCGGGCTCGGCCCCCGCCCCTTCGTCATCGGCCACAGCTTCGGCGGCTTCATGACCGCGAAGATCGCTTCCGCGTTCGGCGACGCGCTCGGCGGCGCGGTGATCGTGGATTCGCCGATCCGCTCGCCCGAGGAGGAAGAGCAGCAGCCGCTGCCGCCGCCGCGCTGGGCGAACAAGAAGATCTATGAGAGCTTCGAGGCGGGGCTCGCGCGCTTCCGGCTGATGCCGCCGCAGAGCTGCGACAACGGCTTCCTCCTCGAGCACATCGCGCGCCACTCGCTGCGGCCGGTGGCGGGCGGCTGGACTTGGAAGTTCGACGGCGCGGCGATGGGCGCCCGCCGCTTCGGCGAGCCTTTCCGCGAATATCTCCAGGCCGTGCGCTGCCGCGCCGCGCTCATCTTCGGCGAGAAGAGCGCGCTGGTCTCGCGCGCCACCGCCTCCTACATGTCCTCGCTGATGGGGCCGCTCGCGCCCATCGTCGAGGTGCCGGAGGCGCAGCACCACGTCATGCTCGACCAGCCGCTCGCCTTCGTCGCGGCGCTGCGCATGCTGCTGGAAAGCTGGATCCGCGCCGAGCCTTAGCGCGAACGCGCGGCGTTCGCGCTAACCCCCGCCCCGAAGCCACCTCTTCTGACGTTTATCGCGCGCCGCTGACCGCCGTCGGCAAGCCGTGCTCGTGGTCCCTGATGACGCGGCGGATGCGCGCGAATTCTCCTTGCATCACCTGCCAATTCCTCGCGTCGTCGGCATGCCTGTCGCCGGTGAATTTGATCGAGAACATGCATTTCTCGTTGGCGATGACGTCCATGCTGAAATCCCGCAGCGGCTTGCCGCCGTCCTCGTAATTGCTCGTCGCGACGATGGCGGCGGGAAACTCGCGGTCGACGGCGTAGCTGTAGGCCCCTTGGGCGGCCGTCGTCCTTTTGCGCTGCTCGGCGAGTTCGACGAGCGCGCTTTCGACCTCGGCGGATGAAGACCCGGCCGGCAGGTCGGTCCAGCCGATGAGGGCGACGTAGCCGCCGCCCTGCTTGGTGGCGAAAGCCCGGCGCAGATTGGGCAGGGTCTTGTACAATTCGGCCATGGTTGCCGGCCCGACGCGCTTTTCCGTCACTTCCTCGAAAGCGCCCGGGATGAGGCCGCCGATCGTCGCGTAGTCGAAGGAGCAGGCGTCCTGGGCGGCGGGCGCCGGCCCGGCCCGGCGCATGTAGAGGAACAGCTCCTCGCCGTCCTGGCATTTTCCGGCCACTTGCAGGCGCGTCAGCGAGGCCGTCTCGACATAGGTGACGGCCGGCTTGCCGCTGCACGCGGTCGCGGCCGAGGTCGCCCAGGCGCCGGCGATTTTTCCCTCGAGCTCCTTGACGAAGGTCGCGCGCGACCACGCCACGGAGGGCATCGTCGCCCTCAAGGTCTCGTCCGCCGCCGCGGACGCGCCGATGAGGCAGAGCGCGGCGATGGCCGCCGCGAAAGGTGCGGTTTTCACGATGGTCGCCTCGGCTGCCTCGCCCTCCCCCAAAGTAATAGCGGGACGGCGGGAGAGGATCTAAGCCTAATCGACGCCGCGGCGACGCCCTGCCCACGACCGGCGCCCTGCCCGCCGCCTTTGGCGGTGCGAGAGCAAGAGCCGCGGGACGGCCGCCGCGGCCGGAGAGGATGCGTGCCCGCCGCTAATTTTTTCAGCACGCATTATCAAATCAAAGTGCTCTTTCTAGAAAATATCTTGATTTTTCGAGCTTTTACGGGAGAAAATCATAAGCAAAACTTTCTTATTGCAAAGTGCACTTTATATGGCTAACGTAGTGTCACGGTGCGCCGGGAGACCGGCGCCCCTCAGGGAGGAGAAAATGAGCAGCATTCCCAGCGACCAGAGCCCCACGGCCTATGCCTATCCCTTGCTGATCAAGCAGTTGCTGCTTGGCGTCCCGGTCCACGCCGAGCAGGAGATCGTCTATCGCGACAGCCTGCGCTATCGCTATCGCGACCTGCGCCAGCGCATCGGCCGGCTCGCCAGCGCGCTGGCGGGCCTCGGCGTCGCCCCGGGCGACACGGTGGCGATGATGGATTGGGACAGCCACCGCTATCTCGAATGCTTCTTCGCCGTGCCGATGATGGGCGCGGTGCTGCAGACGGTGAATGTCCGCCTCTCCAACGAGCAGATCCTCTACACGCTCAATCACGCCGGCGCCTCGGTCGTCATCGTCCACGCCGATTTCCTGCCGGTGCTGGCGGCGATCAAGGACAAGCTCGAGACGGTGCGCCGCTTCGTGCTGATCGAGGAGGGCGGCCCGGCCGCCGATGCCGGGATCGCCTTTGCCGGCGCCTATGAGGCGCTGCTCGCCGCCGCCGCGCCGGATTACGACTTCCCCGATTTCGACGAGAACACGCGCGCCACCACCTTCTACACGACCGGCACGACCGGGCTGCCCAAGGGCGTCTATTTCAGCCACCGCCAGCTCGTGCTGCACACGATCGTCGAGCTGGCGGCGCTCAGCATGCCGGCCCGGCAGGGGCGCTTCCACGCCGAAGACGTCTACATGCCGCTGACACCAATGTTCCACGTCCACGCCTGGGGCATCCCTTATGTCGCGACGGTGATGGGCGTGAAGCAGGTTTATCCCGGCCGCTACCTGCCGGATCTGCTGCTGCGGCAGATCAAGGCCGAAGGCGTCACCTTCTCGCATTGCGTGCCGACCATCCTGCACATGCTGCTGAACCATCCGGCCTCGCCGGAGGTCGATCTCAGCCGCTGGAAGGTGATCATCGGCGGCTCGGCGCTGCCGCGCGCCTTGGCGCAGCAGGCGCTCGGTCGCGGCATCGACGTCTTCACCGGCTACGGCATGTCGGAGACCTGTCCCCTGCTCACCCTGGCGCAGGTGCCGAGCGGCCTGCTCGCGGCGGCGGGCGACGACGGCCTTGATCTCCGCGTCAAGACCGGACGGCCGGTCCCGCTCGTCGATCTGCGCATCGTCGATCCCGAGATGCGCGACGCGCCGCATGACGGCAGCGCCACCGGCGAGATCGTGTTGCGCACGCCCTGGCTCACCCAGGGCTATGTCAAGAATGCCGAAGCCTCGGCGCAGCTCTGGGCGGGCGGCTATCTCCACACCAACGACATCGGCAAGATCGACGCGCAGGGCTATCTCACCATCACCGACCGCATCAAGGATGTGATCAAGACCGGCGGCGAGTGGCTCTCCTCGATCGAGCTCGAGGACATCATCGCCCAGCACCCGGCGGTGAGCGAGGTCGCCGTCATCGCCGTCAAGGACGCGCGCTGGGGCGAGCGGCCCTTCCCTCTCATCGTGGCGAAGGCGGGGCGCGCCGGCGAAGTGACCGCGGACACCGTCAAGCGCCACGTCACCGCCTATGTCGAGCGCGGCATCATCTCGAAATACGCCGTTCCCGAGCGCGTGCTCGTCGTCGACGCGCTGGCGCGCACCAGCGTCGGCAAGCTCGACAAGAAGGCGATGCGCGAGAAATACGCGGTCTAGAGCCGGGCAATCCCGTCACGGAGGAAGCAATGTCCACGACTGTAACCATCATGGCGCAAAAGGTCGGGCAGGAGCTCGGCGTCTCCGCCTGGCAGATCATCGATCAGGAGCGGATCGAGGATTTTGCGGCGTGCACCGGCGATCGGCAGTGGATCCACGTCGATGTCGAGCGGGCGCGCCGGGAAAGCCCGTTCGGCGGCACCGTGGCGCACGGCTTCCTCACGCTCGCGACGCTCGCGCCGGCGGCGTTCGAGGTCTGGATCGAGCCCGCCGGCTTCAGCCAGGCCTTCAACTACGGCATCGAGCGCGTGCGGTTCCTCAATCCGGTCAAGGCCGGCGCGCGGATCCGCAACCGCATCAAGCTGCTCGCCCTCGAGCCCAAAGGGGTCGGCCGGCTGCTGATCACGACGGAAAACACCATCGAGATCGAGGGCGAGGAAAAGCCGGCGCTGGTCGCGACGATGCTCGCTTTGGTCGCCGCGGCGGAATGACGAAACCCGCGCAAGGGAGCAGGGGAGATGGCACACGGGAGCGAGGCGGCGCTCAAGGCGCAGCCGGACGAGCTGGCGGCGCGCGCCGCCGAGGAAATGCTCGGTCCCAATCCGTTCGTGGGGCTGCGCCTGGGCGACGTCCTTGGCGCCTTCGACAGCATCGCGCAGGCGAGCGTCCGGCAGCCGCGGCTCGTCCTCGCCCTTCAGGCGGCGCTCGCGGGCGAGCTGCTGGCGATCGCGGTCGGCCGGTCGGAGCGGGCGCCGCCGGCGGGCGACCGGCGCTTCCAGGATGCGGAGTGGCGGAACGATCCGCGCTTCAAGGCCCTGCTTCAGGCCTATCTCGCCTGGGCGGCGCGGCTTGACGACTATGTCGGAAAACTCGGCCTCGGCCGCGGCGCGACCGAGCGGGCGCGCTTTGCCATGAGCCTGCTCAGCGACGCGCTCGCGCCCTCGAACGCGCTCTGGACCAATCCCGCGGCGCTGCGCCGGCTCGGCGAGTCCGGCGGCGCGAGCCTCCTTGCCGGCTGCCGCAACCTGCTCGGCGATCTCCTCGCCAATGGCGGCATGCCGGCGCAAGTCGACAAGCGCGCCTTCCGGCCGGGCGAGAATCTCGCCCTCACGCCCGGCGCCGTCGTCCTGCGCCATGACGTGCTGGAGCTCATCCAATACGCGCCGGCGGGCGAGACGGTGCGGCCTCGCCCCCTCCTCATCGTCCCGCCGCAGATCAACAAGTTCTATATCTTCGATCTCGCGCCCGGCCGCTCGCTCATCGAATACCTCACCAAGAACGGCTTCCAGGTCTTCGTGGCGAGCTGGCGCAACCCGGCGGCGGCGCAGCGCGACTGGTCGATGGACACCTATGTCGACGCGCTCACCGCGGCGATCGACGCCATTTGCGACATCACCGGCAGCGCCGACGTGAACCTCGCCGGCGCCTGCTCGGGCGCGATGACGCTTTCGGCGCTGCTCGGCCATCTCGCCGCCAAGGGCGACCGGCGCGTTCATTCGGCGACGATGATGGTGGTGCTGCTCGACCGCAGCGAGGACTCCCAGCTCGGTCTCTTCGCCACGCCCCAGACGGTCGCCGCGGCGAAGCAGGCCTCGGCCGCCGCCGGCGTGCTCAGCGGCTCGGCGATGGGGCGGATGTTCGCCTGGATGCGGCCCAACGACCTCGTCTGGAGCTATTGGGTCAACAACTATCTCCTCGGCAACGACCCGCCCGCCTTCGACATTCTCTATTGGAACAACGACACGACGCGGCTGCCGGCGCGTTTCCACGGCGAGATCCTCGATCTCTTCACCGCCAATTTGCTCCGCCGGCCGGGCGGGCTCGAAATCCTGGGGACGCCGATCGATCTCGCCCAGGTGACCTGCGACAAATACGTCGTGGCCGGCACCAGCGATCACATCACCCCCTGGCAGGGCGGCTGGCGCGCCGCGCGCCTCTTCGGCGGCCGGACCGATTTCGTGCTCGCCGCCAGCGGCCATATCCAGAGCATCGTCAACCCGCCCGGCAATCCCAAGGCGCGCTACTTCGTCAATCCCGACGACGCCGAGGATCCCGAGCGCTGGCGCGCCGCGGCGACGGCGACCCAGGGTTCGTGGTGGGACCATTGGCGGGACTGGCTCGCGGCGCGCTCGGGCGATCCCGTCGCGGCGCCCGCCGCCCTCGGCAACGCCCGCCACCCGCCGCTCGCCGCGGCGCCCGGCGCCTACGTGCTGGCGCCGTGAGGGAAGCGGCGCCGGCGGCGAGCCCCGCCGTCTTCGACGAGGTCGCGACCATGGCGTTCGACGGCCAGGCGCTGCGCTATGCGCGGCGCCTCGGCCGCGGCGACGCACCGCCGCTTCTCCTGTGCAACGGCATCGGCGCCAATCTCGAGCTGCTTGCGCCCTTCGTCGCGGCGCTTGCCGGCCGCACGGTCGTCGCCTTCGACGTGCCGGGGGTCGGCGGCTCCTCCGTGCCGCTCTTTCCCTATCGCCTGCGCCACGTCGCGCGGCTTGCCGACGAGCTGATGCGCCGCCTCGGCCATGACGGCCTCATCGACGTGCTCGGCATTTCCTGGGGCGGCGCGCTCGCCCAGCAGATGGCCTTTGATCATCCCGAGCGCTGCCGCAGGCTCGTTCTCGCGGCCACGAGCTGCGGCATGTTCATGGTGCCGGGACGGCTCTCGGTGCTGCGCAAGCTGGCAAGCCCGCGGCGCTATCGCGATCCGCATTATCTGCGGCGCGTCGCGCCCGAGATCTATGGCGGGGCGCTGCGCCGCGATGCCGGGCTGATCGACCGGCACGCCCGGCACATCGAGCCGCCGCACGGCCTCGGCTATCTCTACCAGCTCGGCGCGGTGTGGGGCTGGACCAGCCTCCTCTGGCTGCATCGGCTGCGCCAGCCGACGCTCGTCCTGGCGGGGAGCGAGGATCCGATCGTGCCGGCGATCAACGGGCGGATTCTCGCCCGTCTCATCCCTGAGGCGCGGCTGGAGACGATCGCGGACGGCCACCTCTTCATCGTCACCAGCGCGGCGGCCGTGGCGGCGAGCGTGGCGTCCTTTCTGGCGGCGGGCGATGAACGGTAAGACCCCGCCGCTTGCTCCAGAGCAAGTTGACTTTAACCTTGGCCAGGTCCAGCTTGAGGCGATGCAGGATGCCCCGCCGCTCGACCGGTCCAAGCTCCACAGCGCCGCGGAGCTGGCGCGCGAATTCTCGCTCACCACCCAGGGCCTGCGCTTTTACGAGGAGAAGGGGCTGATCGCGCCGGCGCGCGTCGGCAAGACGCGGGTCTACGGCTATCGCGAGCGCGCGCGTCTCCTGCTCATCCAGAAGCTGCGCCGCCTCGGCTTCTCGATCGACGCCATCCGCGACTATCTCAACCTCTACCGCTCCGACGCCAGCGGCGCCGCCCAGTACCGCGTCGGCCTCGAGAAGATCGCGAGCCGCATCCGCGACCTCGAGGAGAAGAAGCGCGACATCGACGAGGCGCTCGCCGGCCTGCGCGCCCTCGAGCTCGAAGCGCAGGAGCGGCTCTCCCGCGCAATGGCCGAGGCGCCGCGGGCGGCCTCGGAGCGCTCGCGGGGGCGGTGAGGGCGGGCTCGTCGCTCTCTCTGCTGGGGACGGGCTCCGGCCCAGGGATACGGCA
>Ga0187781_10001809_pt1 | contig 16291 bp, 13 predicted proteins | sample 0715_SJ02_MP02_2_FD_132447 | JGI IMG/M metagenome (GOLD analysis project Ga0187781, IMG submission 132447) | Tropical peat soil microbial communities from peatlands in Department of Meta, Colombia - 0715_SJ02_MP02_20_MG | ecosystem: Environmental > Terrestrial > Soil > Wetlands > Peat | place...
GGCCGCTGGAACCATTTGACCTTCTGCCGCCAGGATTGCGCAGAGATCAATGCAAAACCGGCGCCGCACGTACACGCGAACAGCCAGACGAGCGCTGTGCCCAGCGGACCTTGAAGCGGCGCAATCAGCGCAGTGATCATCCGCACCGTGCAGGCCGAAATGCCGCTGGCGGAGGCGACCAGATAGAGATTGGCGAAGCGCTTCGAGCGAGGATCCTTCCGCAGCACCAGTAGTGCGCGTGAGCCGAACACCAGCAGGTAAGCCAGGGTTCCAGTGAGCACTACCCAGTACACGCTCAGCCAGAAGTCAGTGGGTAGCGCAAAGAAATCACGCGCATAGACCGTGCTGCCACGACTTAACGTGAACGTTGCCAACAACAGTGGAATGCACAACGTCGCCGGCCGCTCGACATATTGCTTGAACGAAGTCTGCAAAGCGTCGTCGTCTTCAAGTCGACCGACCGCGTTGTAGACGATCGCCGAGGCCGCGACCACGTAACAGTCGTGCCCGACGTAGTTCTGCAGGTTCCATTCGCCGGTGATGTTGTGTAGGGCAACGCCCAGGCTTTCGGAGCACAGCGGGGACATCAGCGCGAGCGCGCATCCCTGCAAAGCAATGTTGAGCGTGGCGGCCACCTCCCACCGGCAATGCCAGGTGACTCGCCTTATCCAGAGGCTCCACGCGATGGATGCGAGGGTGATGGTGATGAGAGCGGTGAGAGCCACAGCGTTCCGTCAAGCAAGTGTTGTTAGAGCGGGGGCGCGTCTTGCCGCGGTCGCCACTCCGCAAGTTTTGTCGGCCGCTTGGTCTTCACCTGCACGTTGCCCGAGGCGTGCGATATCGGCGCACCGCCACGGATCTCCTCAGCCAGTTCGGTGATCTCTTCCGGGTCGATGAACCGGTACCGGGTGAGCAGCTCGGCGCGGTTGATACCGAGGTTGGCGGCGGCAACGCACAAGTTGTCCGCGGTGATCAAGGTTCCCTTGTCCAGCTGGTCGTAGTACGTGGACCGCGGCAATTCCATCGCCGTCCAGATTTCTTCTCTGCTGAGGGAACGCCCGGCCAAGTAGGAGAGCACCGTGGCGAGTTCTTTGCCGCTGTCGTCTGGATACACGGGGAACAAGATAATCCAGATTTTCGGCTTTCTAATCCAAACCCATTAAACACCCGATGTATTAACCGAGCCGAAACCGGGTATATCCGAGGTCACGGAACCAAAGTCCAATTTCTTGGACAATATTATTTGTCACGTTTCAAATATCACCGTCCCTCACCGTTCGCATGACACGGCCCTGAGACGAACCGGCGTGGCGCTGGTGCCAGGTGTCGTACCGGCTCCGCCCTGGTTGCGTGCCGCCAGCGCCGCAGTGACAGGATGGTTTCGGTAATCCGCTTGGGTGCGGCTTCCGTACACCGCGCTGTGGTAAGCCAGAGGTCGACCCGCGCCCACCGACCGATCCATCGAGGAGTCGACAGAGATGGCCTTCTCAGTTCAGATGCCGGCACTCGGTGAAAGCGTGACTGAGGGAACCGTTACTCGCTGGCTCAAGCAAGAAGGCGACACAGTCGAACTCGACGAACCCCTGCTGGAAGTGTCCACCGACAAGGTCGACACCGAGATTCCATCGCCGGCGGCGGGCGTACTCACCAAGATCGTCGCCCACGAGGACGACACCGTCGAGATCGGTGGCGAGTTGGCGGTCATCGGCGACACTGCGGAAAGCACGGACGGTGGCGGCGGCGAGCAACCCGCCGCCGCGTCAGCGCCTGAACCACAACCGGAGCCGGAAGCCCAGCCTGCGCCAGAACCGCAACCGCAGGCCGGACCCGAACCGGCCGCTGCGTCGGCAGCCAGCGGACAAGACGCGACCGGCACCTCCCAGCCGGTGCTGATGCCCGAACTCGGGGAGTCCGTCACGGAGGGCACGGTGACCCGCTGGCTGAAGAAGGTCGGCGACTTGGTCGATGTGGACGAGCCACTCGTGGAAGTTTCCACCGACAAAGTCGACACCGAGATCCCGTCTCCGGTGGCGGGCACGCTGATCAGCATCACCGCCGAGGAGGACGTCACCGTCTCGGTCGGCGGCGAGCTGGCCAGGATCGGCACCGGCGCCAGCGCAGTCGCAGCCAAACCCGAGCCGCAAGCCCCACCGGCAGCGCAGCCCGCGGCGAAGCCGGCACCGCAACCAGAGCCCGAAGCGAAGCCCGAGCCGCAAGCCCCACCGGCAACGCCACCCGAACCGGCACCGACGCCGCAAGCCACACCCGAGCCCGCACCCCAACCCCGGGCCGAGTCCGCTCCGACGGCCAGCGCGGCAAGCACTCCCTACGTCACGCCGCTGGTCCGAAAGCTGGCTTCCGAGAGCAACATTGATCTCAGCCAGGTGCACGGAACCGGCGTCGGCGGGCGGATCCGCAAACAGGATGTGCTGTCAGCCGCGGCGGAGAAGGAAGAAGTCGAAAAAGCTCCGGAAGCCGCGTCGGCCACTGCGGCCCCGGCGGCGCCGAAGCCGAGCGCGCCCACACCGGCGCCCGCGCTGGCAAATCTGCGCGGAACCACTCAGAAGGCTAGCCGGATCCGCCAGATCACGGCGAAGAAGACCCGCGAGTCGTTGCAAGCCACGGCACAGCTCACCCAGACCCACGAGGTCGACATGACCCGGATCGTGGGGCTGCGAGACAAAGCCAAGGCCGCGTTCGCCGAACGCGAAGGCGTGAACCTGACTTTCCTGCCGTTCATCGCACGCGCGGTGATCGATGCGCTCAAAGCACACCCGAACGTCAATGCCAGCTACAACGAAGAAACCAAGGAGATCACCTACTACGACGCCGAGCATCTCGGCTTCGCCGTCGACACCGAGCAGGGTCTGCTCTCCCCCGTCATCCACAACGCCGGTGACCTGTCGCTGGCCGGGTTGGCGCGCGCGATCGCCGACATCGCCGCACGCGCCCGGTCCGGAGACCTCAGGCCCGACGAACTGTCCGGCGGAACCTTCACGATCACCAACATCGGCAGCCAGGGCGCCTTGTTCGACACCCCGATCCTGGTGCCGCCGCAGGCCGCGATGCTGGGCACTGGGGCCATCGTCAAACGGCCGCGGGTCGTCGTCGACGACACCGGCAACGAATCCATCGGGGTGCGCTCGGTCTGCTACCTCCCGCTGACCTACGACCACCGGTTGATCGACGGCGCCGATGCCGGACGGTTCCTGACCACCATCAAGCACCGGCTCGAAGAAGGCGCGTTCGAGGCCGATCTGGGACTGTAGACAACGTGGCCAAGGCCGTCGTCGCGATCGCGGGCTCATCCGGGCTAATCGGCTCGGCGCTGGTGACGGCGCTGCGCACGGCGGACCATCGGGTCTTGCGGATCGTGCGCCGTGCGCCGGCCAATGCCGGTGAGCTGCACTGGGATCCGGACAGCGGCGAGTTCGACGCCGGCGCACTGAGCGGCGTCGACGCCGTGGTGAATCTGTGTGGCCTCAACATCGGGCAGCGGCGCTGGTCGGGGGCCTTCAAGCAAAATCTGCGAGACAGCCGCATCACGCCAACGGAAGTGTTGTCGACGGCGGTCGCCGAAGCCGGCGTCGGCGTGCTGGTCAATGCCAGCGCAGTCGGCTACTACGGCGACACCGAGGATCGGGTGGTCGTCGAAAGCTATTCGGCGGGAACGGGTTTCCTCGCCCAATTGTGTAAGGACTGGGAGGCAGCGACCGCGCCCGCCCAGCAGGCCGGCACCCGTGTGGTCCTGGCCCGCACCGGATTGGTGCTGGCCTCTTCGGGCGGCGCGCTGCGCCGACTGCGGCCGCTGTTCGCGGTGGGCCTCGGCGCCCGTCTGGGTAACGGCCGCCAATACATATCGTGGATCAGTCTCGAGGACGAGGTGCGGGCTCTGCAGTTCGCCATCTCAGATCGTCGGCTCGCCGGCCCGGTGAACCTCACCGGCCCAGCGCCGGTCACCAATGCCGAGTTCACCACGGCATTGGGCCGAGCGGTGAACCGGCCCACCCCGCTGACGATGCCGGCGTTCGCGGTGCGCGCTGCGCTCGGCGAGTTCGCTGACGAAAGCCTGTTGAGTGGGCAACGCGCAGTCCCGGCTGTACTGGAACGCAACGAGTTCGAGTTCCACCACAACACCGTCGGTGAGGCGCTGCGGTACGCCACTGCCACCCGCGATGTCGCCTAGACGCTGCCAGGTAGTAGCCAGGTTTTGGTTGTAGCCTCATCTCAGTGAGCACTATTCGTTCGAGCACCGACCCGATCGATGTCCGCCAGTTGGGCACCGTCGATTACCGGGTCGCATGGCAGCTGCAACGGGAACTGGCCGACGCCCGGGTGGCGGGCGGCACCGACACGCTGCTGTTGCTCGAACATCCGTCGGTCTACACCGCTGGACGCCGGACCCAGGCGCAGGAACGGCCAACAGACGGCACGCCGGTCATCGACACCGACCGCGGCGGCAAGCTCACCTGGCACGGCCCGGGTCAGCTCGTCGGCTATCCGATCATCAGGCTGAGCGAACCGCTCGATGTGGTCAATTACGTTCGGCGCATTGAAGAATCGCTGATCAAAGTCTGCACCGGGCTCGGTATGGAGGTGGGCCGCGTCGACGGTCGATCCGGCGTGTGGTTGCCAGCCGGCGGCGGTAGGCCGGCGCGCAAGGTCGCCGCGATCGGTGTACGCGTGTCGCGAGCAACGACGCTGCATGGGTTTGCGCTCAATTGCGACTGCGACCTGGACGCGTTTGAAAGAATCGTCCCCTGCGGCATCACCGACGCCGGAGTGACGTCGATATCGGCCGCACTGGGCCGCCGTGTCGGTGTCGACGACGTCCGGTCGGCGGTCGCTGACGCAGTGTGCGACGCTCTGGACGGCCAGCTGGCGCTTACCTCGCCTGCCATCCCGGCCCGCGTAGCATCGACGTCGTGACCGTCACTCCCGCGGGTCGGAAGCTGCTGCGTCTGGAGGTACGCAACGCGCAAACACCGATCGAGCGCAAGCCGCCGTGGATCAGGACCCGGCTGCGGATGGGGCCGGAGTACACCGAGCTGAAGAGCCTGGTCCGGCGTGAAGGTCTACACACGGTCTGCGAAGAGGCCGGCTGCCCCAACATCTACGAATGCTGGGAAGACCGGGAAGCCACCTTCCTGATCGGCGGTGAGGTGTGCACCCGGCGTTGCGACTTCTGCCAGATCGACACCGGCAAGCCCGTCCCGTTCGACCGCGACGAACCACGACGGGTGGCCGAAAGCGTACAGGCGATGAGCCTGCGGTATTCCACCGTCACCGGGGTGGCCCGCGACGACCTGCCCGACGGCGGCGCATGGCTCTACGCCGAAACCGTGCGCGCCATCAAGACGCTCAACCCGTCCACCGGCGTCGAGCTATTGATCCCCGACTTCCACGGCGATCCCGACCGACTGCAGCAGGTCTTCGAGTCTCAACCGGAAGTGTTGGCGCACAACGTCGAAACCGTGCCGCGCATCTTCAAGCGAATTCGCCCGGCCTTCTCCTATCAGCGAAGCCTCGGCGTGCTCACCGCGGCGCGGGATTTCGGACTGGTCACCAAGAGCAACCTCATTCTCGGGCTGGGCGAGACGCCTAACGAGGTTCGCACGGCGTTGGCCGATCTGCATGAAGCCGGGTGCCACATCGTCACCATCACCCAGTATCTGCGCCCGTCGGCCCGGCACCATCCGGTCGAGCGCTGGGTCTCCCCCGATGAGTTCGTCGAGTATTCGGACTACGCCGAGCGACTGGGATTCGCCGGGGTGCTGGCCGGACCGCTGGTGCGTTCGTCATACCGGGCCAGGCGGCTCTACCAGCAGGCCAGCATGCGGCGGCCGGAAACGCGCACCGCGCCGTCGCACTGAGCCGCGCTTTCCGTATTCTTGGCGATTATGGCGAAACCCCGTGATGCCAAGGCGACCAAGGCCGCCAGAGCCGAGGCGAAAGCGGCCCGCAAGGCGGCCGCCAAAGAGCGCCGCAGTCAGCTCTGGCAGGCGTTCACCATCCAGCGCCAGGAGGACAAGCGGCTGTTGCCCTACATGATCGGCGCGTTCGTGCTGATCGTTGGGATATCGGTCGGGGTCGGGGTGTGGACCGGCGGGTTCACCATGATCACGATGATCCCGCTGGGCGTGGTGCTGGGCGTTTTGGTGGCGTTCATCATTTTCGGTCGGCGTGCGCAGCGGTCGGTGTACAGCAAGGCCGAGGGTCAAACCGGCGCCGCTGCCTGGGCGCTGGACAACTTGCGCGGCAAATGGCGCGTCACCCCCGGTGTCGCGGCTACCGGCCACTTCGACGCGGTGCACCGGGTGATCGGCCGACCAGGGGTCATCCTGGTAGCCGAGGGGTCGGCGGCGCGGCTCAAACCGCTGCTTGCCCAAGAAAAGAAACGCACCGCCCGGCTGGTCGGCGAAATCCCGATCTACGACATCATCGTCGGCAACGACGAGGGAGAGGTTCCGCTGGCCAAGCTCGAGCGCCACCTGGCCCGGCTGCCGGCCAACATCACCGTCAAACAGATGGATTCGTTGGAGTCGCGGCTGAGCGCGCTGGGTTCCCGGGCCGGGACGGCCGCGATGCCCAAGGGCCCGCTGCCCGGCACCGCCAAGATGCGCGGCGTTCAGCGCACCGTACGCCGCCGGTAGCTCGTCAACTCAGCGCCGCACGACGGCGGTGCCGGTCAGGCGGTCCTGCAGCCCCCGGCCGTCGACGTCGACGAACAGTGCGGGGATAACGAGCGCAATCATCGCCCCGCGCACCACGGCGCGGCCTAAACCGACGTGGCGCCGTTCATCGACGGACGCCACCCGAAGTCCCAGCGCGAACTGGCCCGGGGTGAACTCGAACAACCGGACGGCGACCACTCCCAGTGCCAGCCAGATCAGCAAAACCGCCGTCGATAGCATCCTCGGCGAGATCAGCCCGAGCGTCATACCGAGGGCAGCCAGCCCGTAGGCGAGCAACCAGTCAACGAGCAGCGCTGCGAGCCGGCGACCCAGGCGGGCCAACGAACCAGGGCCACGCTCGGGCAATCCGAGCTTCTCACCCGGATACCCCTGCGGCGGACCCGATTCGAGCGGCCCGGGACCGGAAAGCCAAGATCGGTTGCTGCGGGCCATGACCCCACAATAAGGTTAGGTCTGCCCTGACTCGACGGCGAACCGCGACGTCGCGTAACGTCGGCGCAACGCAGGGTTGACTCCCAGGCAACACCGCGTCCATAGCGTCTGGTCGGGCGAACCGTCACGGCCAGGTAAAGGAGAGCGCTTCAATGACCGCAGTAGATTCTTCGAGGCCCACAGTAAAGGAGAGCGCTTCGGTGTCCGCAAAGACGGCCGATGACATCATCAAAATCATCAAGGATCAGAAGGTCGAGTACGTTGACGTCCGGTTCTGCGATCTGCCCGGCGTCATGCAACACTTCACGATCCCGGCGTCGGGGTTCGACCGGGGCGTGTTCAAGGATGGGATCGCCTTCGACGGCTCATCGATTCGCGGCTTCCAGGCGATCCACGAGTCGGACATGCTCTTGATTCCTGACCCCGACACCGTCCAGCTCGACCCGTTCCGCGAGGCCAAGACGCTGAACCTCAACTTCTTCGTGCACGACCCGTTCACCCTTGAGGCCTACTCACGCGATCCGCGCAACGTCGCCCGCAAGGCGGAGAACTACCTGAATAGCACCGGCATCGCCGACACCGCCTACTTCGGCGCCGAGGCCGAGTTCTACATCTTCGACTCGGTGAGCTTCGACTCGCGCGCCAACGGCGCGTTCTACGAGGTGGACGCGATCTCGGGGTGGTGGAACACCGGCAACGCGACTGAGGCTGACGGCAGCGCCAACCGCGGCTACAAGGTCCGCCACAAGGGCGGATACTTCCCGGTGGCCCCGAACGACCAGTACGTCGACCTGCGCGACAAGATGCTGACCAACCTGATCAACGCCGGCTTCACGCTGGAAAAAGGCCACCACGAGGTGGGCAGTGGCGGGCAGGCTGAGATCAACTATCAGTTCAACTCGCTGCTGCACGCCGCGGACGATGCGCAGTTGTACAAGTACATCATCAAGAACACCGCGTGGCAGAACGGCAAGACCGTTACGTTCATGCCCAAGCCGTTGTTCGGCGACAACGGCTCCGGTATGCACTGCCACCAGTCGCTCTGGAAGGACGGCAGCCCGCTGATGTACGACGAGACGGGCTATGCCGGTCTGTCGGATCTCGCCCGCCACTACATCGGCGGCCTGTTGCACCACGCGCCGTCGCTGCTGGCGTTCACCAACCCGACGGTCAACTCCTACAAGCGGCTGGTGCCGGGCTATGAAGCCCCGATCAATCTGGTGTACAGCCAGCGCAACCGGTCGGCGTGCGTGCGCATCCCCGTCACCGGCAACAACCCGAAGGCCAAGCGGCTGGAGTTCCGGAGCCCCGACGCGTCGGGCAACCCCTATCTGGCGTTCTCGGCGATGATGATGGCGGGCCTGGACGGCATCAAGAAGAAGATCGAGCCGCAGGCGCCGGTCGACAAGGATCTCTACGAGCTGCCGCCAGAAGAGGCCGCGAGCATCCCGCAGACGCCGACCCAGCTGTCCGATGTGATCGACCGTCTCGAAGCGGACCACGAATACCTCACCGAGGGAGGCGTTTTCACGCCCGACCTGATCGAGACATGGATCAGCTTCAAGCGCGAGAACGAGATCGACCCGGTCAACATCCGGCCGCATCCGTACGAATTCGCGCTGTACTTCGACGTGTAACGCGGGCCAACCTGCTGACCTGCGGCGGGCGAATTTAGGGCACGGCCGTTGGGGCGGCGGTACCATCCGCCCATGTCAGTGCCGGCTGGGACGATCATCGCGGGGTACACAATCCTGCGACTGCTGGGTTCTGGCGGGATGGCCGAGGTCTACCTTGCTCAGCATCCAAGGTTGCCGCGCCGCGATGCTCTGAAAGTCCTTTCCGAGGCAATAACAGCCGACGGCAACTTCCGGGAAAGGTTTCAGCGCGAAGCCGACCTGGCCGCCGCGCTGTGGCACCCGAACATTGTCGCGGTCCATGATCGCGGCGAGTTCGATGGTCACCTCTGGATCGCGATGGACTATGTCGACGGCACCGACGCCGCGCAGCTAGTCAAAAACCGCTATCCGGCCGGGATGCCGGTAGAGGACGTGTGCGACATCGTCGCCGCCGTCGCCGCCGCACTCGACTACGCACACAGCCAGGGCCTGCTGCACCGCGATGTCAAGCCCGCGAACATCTTGCTCACCGATCCTGACGACGGCAAGCGCCGGATATTGTTGGCCGACTTCGGTATTGCACGACCACTTGCTGACATCAGCGGACTTACCGCAACCAATTTCACCGTGGGCACACTCGCCTACGCCGCGCCTGAACAGTTGATGGGTGTAGACATCGATGGGCGAGCCGATCAATATGCGCTGGCGGCCACCGCGTTTCACCTTCTCACTGGTGGGCCGCCGTATCCGCATTCCAACCCGGTGGCCGTCATCAGCCGACATCTCACCGCACCACTACCAAAGCTGAGCGATCATCGTCCGGAGTTGGCGAACCTCGATGAGGTGTTTTCGCGGGCGCTCGCGAAGGACCCTGCCGACCGGTTCGAACAATGCCGCGACTTCGCCGCGGCCCTCACCCAGCGGGCCGACATCGAGGCCGGGACAGTTACTACGGTCGCTGCGCCGATCATGAGGTCTGAGACGCCGAAGCCGCAGCGCCGCAAGCGATCTCGGATCACACTCGGAGCGTCGATTGCGGCGGTGTTGGTCACCGCCATCGGCGCCGTCGGCTATCTGATGCAGCCGACGAGGAACACCGCCTCCGCCCCGGCAGCCAGCGCGCCGGCTCCACCCGCCGCAGTTCTCGACGGTACCTACCGCTTCAACTACGACTATGAGAAGCAAACAATCAACGGCGCCCCATACGCCGTACATACCGCCGACAACGCCGCTTGGTGGGCCTTTCACTCATCGTGCAGATCTACGGGATGCGTTGCCAGCGCGACCCGACTGGATAACAACAACCGCCAAGTGGCGCACACCCCAGCCCAGTCAGCCGATTACCGTTTCGTTGACGGCCAATGGCAATCCGCGCCCGTTAAGCGCCAAATTGCCCAGAAGCGCTGCCTTGGCGCAGACGATCAAGTCGTCGAAGGCGCTAATACCGTCATGCTGACGTGGTCGTTGGGGCCACAGCCCGGCGGCACACTTCGAGGCGTGATGACTGGCATCGCACTCACCAACGAGTGCGGCCTTCAAGGACAGGTGGCCGTGGCTCCCGTCGTCGCGACCCGCGTCGGCGATGTGCCGAGCGGCGTGGCGGTCGCCGATCCGGCGACAGTCACCATCGCGCCGTCGACCAGCACCGCACCCCCACACGTCGCGGGTCCCGTCCTCGACGGCACTTACCGCGTGGACTTCGATCTGCAGAATCAAACGATCAACGGGACGAAGACCGGCCTCGGCGCCGCCGTCACCCAGTGGTGGGCTTATCGCTCCGCATGTACGCCGACCGGATGCGCTGCCGCAGGGTCTGAGTTGGCCGATTCCAACCAGCAAGAGGGCACTGGCACGACAAACGTTCTCCATTTCGCCGACGGCCGTTGGCAAGGCACGCCTGACCTTCAGGCACCAATGCAGTGTGACGGAACAACAAAACCGGTCACCGACGACGAGACGCGCCTTTGGTCCCTGGAGCCACAGCCCGATGGGACGCTTCGAGGCACTGAGATAGGCACCATTCTCACCAACGAATGCGGCAACCAAGGAACGGTCTACCGGACGCCGTTTGTTGCGACACGCACGGGCGATGTAGCGCCGAGCGTCATCGTGGCCGATCCAGCGTTGTTCGAGGCTCCGCCTGCACCGGCGTCGCCACCGGCCCGTGCAGGTAGATGATCGGCTGAGGTTATCCGCTGCGCACCTAGACTTTCGGTTATGGATAGCGGTAGCGGGCTGCTACAAATCGAAGAATGCCTGGACCCGCAGGGCGGCGTCGCATTGCCCCCGGGTGCCACGCTCATATCCCTCATCGACCGCAACATCGCGAATATCGGTGAAGCGACGGCGTATCGCTACCTGGATCACGCTCGCGCGGCCGGCGTGCAGACCGAGGAAGTGAGCTGGACCCAGTTCGGGACCAGGCTGCAAGCCATCGGCGCGCGCGTGCAACAAGTCGCAGGTCGCGGTGAGCGGGTTGCGATCCTCGCGCCGCAGGGCATCGACTACGTTGCGGGTTTCTACGCGGCAGTCAAGGCAGGGGCCATCGCGGTGCCGTTGTTCGCCCCCGAATTGCCCGGCCACGCCGAACGTCTCGATACGGCGCTTCGTGATTCAGAGCCCACGCTGGTGCTCACGACAACGGCGGCAAAAGAGTCGGTCGACAGCTTCTTGGCCAACCTCCCCCAGCGCCGCCGGCCGCACGTCGTCGTCATCGATCAGATCCCCGCCGCTGCAGGAGAACTGTTCGTCCCCACCGAACTCGGCCTAGACGACGTTTCTCACCTGCAGTACACCTCGGGCTCAACGCGGTCGCCGGTCGGTGTGGAAGTCACCCATCGCGCGGTCGGAACCAACCTGGTGCAGATGATTCTGTCGATCAACCTGCTGGACCGAAACACCCACGGCGTCAGTTGGTTACCGCTCTACCACGACATGGGTTTGTCGATGATCGGTTTCCCGGCGGTGTACGGAGGACATTCCACGCTGATGTCGCCGACGGCGTTCGTCCGAAGGCCACAGCGGTGGATCCATGCCTTGTCCGCCGGCTCGCGGGAAGGCCGCGTGGTCACCGCCGCGCCGAACTTCGCCTACGAGTGGACCGCGCAACGCGGCCTGCCCGCACAAGGTGACGACATCGATCTGCGCAACGTGGTGATGATCATCGGTTCCGAACCGGTCAGCATCGATGCGATCAGAACATTCACTAAGGCGTTTGCGCCCTACGGGTTACCGCGCACAGCGTTCAAACCCTCGTACGGCATAGCCGAGGGAACTCTGTTCGTTGCGACGATTGCGCCCGAGGCCGAGGCAACGGTGGTCTATTTCGGCCGTGAGCAACTGGGCGCCGGACACGCGGTACGCGTCCCGGCGGATGCCCCGAACGCCGTCGCGCAGGTGTCCTGCGGCCAGGTGGCTCGCAGCCAGTGGGCCGTGATCGTCGACCCCGATACCGGGTCCGAATTGCCCGACGGTGCGGTCGGCGAAATCTGGTTGCAGGGCAACAACATTGGTCGGGGCTATTGGGGAATGCCCGACGAGACCCGGGCGACCTTCGGCGCCAAACTGAGATCGTGGCTCGGGGAAGGCAGCCACGCGGACGGCTCGACCGTCGAAGGCAGCTGGCTGCGCACCGGGGACCTCGGTGTCTATCTCGACGGCGAGCTCTACGTCACCGGCCGCATCGCCGATCTGATGACGATCGAAGGCCGTAGCCACTATCCACAGGATATCGAGGCCACCGCCGCGGAGGCCTCGCCGGTCGTACGTCGTGGCTACGCGACGGCGTTCTCCGTGCCGGCCGACAATGGCGGCCAACGGCTGGTGATCGTCGCCGAGCGGGCCGCGGGCACCAGCCGGGTCGATCCCCAACCGGCGCTTGAGGCGATCAGGCAGGCCGTGTCGCACCGGCATCATCTCAGCGTGAGCGATGTGCTATTGCTGCCGGCGGGCGCTATCCCTCGCACCACCAGCGGCAAGCTGGCCCGCCGCGCCTGCTGTGCCCAGTACCTCAAGGGCACGCTGGGCGCGCGCTAGTCACCGATCTTGACCGCGCAGCGCCGACGATGCTAAGCAGGTGCTCAGCATCCAAGCTACGAAAGGGATCAGATGACGCTGCAGACGGTACTGGACGACCTCCGCAAGCGCCCCGGCGCCGGTGACGTCATTCAAGTCATCGATCCCGCAACCGAGGAGCCGATCACCGAGTTCACCGACTGCGGGACGGAAGCGGTCAACGATGCGGTCGCGCGCGCGAAAGTGGCTTTCGAGTCGGGCGCCTGGTCCCAGCTGCCGGGTCGCGAGCGGGCCAAGATCATGTGGCGCATCGCGGACTTGATCGACGAACACGCCAAAGAGTTCGCCCAGCTCGACTCGCTGAACACCGGCATGCCACTGATGCAGGCGCAGTTGCAGATGTCCACCTGCTCGGAGTTCTTCCGCTACTACGCCGGTTGGTGTTCGAAACTCAACGGCGTCGCATACGACGTGAAGACTGACGGCATCGCAACGGACACCTTCGTCAACATGCACGCCTACACCCTCAAGGAACCCTTCGGAGTGGTCGGGCTGATCTTCCCGTGGAACGGCCCGATCTTCAATGCGAGCGCAAAACTCGCGCCGGCCCTCGCCGCGGGCTGCAGCATGCTCGTGAAACCCGCTGAGGAAACACCCCTTTCGGCGCTGCTGCTCGACAGGCTGGTACACGAGGCCGGCGTACCCGAGGGTGTCGTCAACCTGCTGACCGGCTACGGCCACACGGCGGGTGCCGCGATCACCGCCCATCCCGACGTCGAGAAGGTCGCCTTCACCGGATCGACCGAGGTCGGCAAGGAGATCGTGCGGGCGTCCGCAGGCAACCTGAAGAAGGTCATGCTGGAACTTGGCGGGAAGTCGCCGGTGCTGATCTTCGACGACGCCGACATGGACAAGGCCATCCTGATGGCGTCGCTGGGCATCTTCGTGCACTCCGGCCAGGGCTGTGTATGCGGGTCGCGGATCTTCGTGCAGCGCGGCGTGTACGACCGGGTCGTGGAAGGCATTGCGCTGATGGCGAATACGTTCAAGCTGGGCGCGCCCAGCGAGGAGGGCTGCGTCAGCGGCCCGCTGATCAGCCAAAAGCAGCTGACCCGCGTCATGGGCTTCATCGAAGAGGGCCGCAGCGACGGCGTTGAAGTGGTCACCGGCGGCTACCGTTTGGACCGCAGGGGCTACTTCGTGCACCCGACAGTGCTGACCAACGTCGACCCCGGCATGCGGCTGTACCAGCAGGAGATCTTCGGACCGGTGGTCAGCATCCTGCCGTTCGACGACGAAGACGAGGCCGTGGCCATGGCCAACGACACCACCTACGGCCTGGCGGCCACCGCCTGGACGGAAAACGTTGGCCGCGCCCACAGGATCGTCAAGCGACTGCAGGCGGGCAGCGTTCAGGTGAACTGCCAGTTGGTCTTTGACCACGACGTGCCGTTCGGCGGTTACAAGCAGTCCGGCTGGGGCCACGAGTTCGGCCGGGAGGGCATCGAGGCCTACATGAAGACCAAGTCGGTCTGGGCTCAGCTGTAAGCACGTATCGTCGGCGCATGACGCGCAATCTCGAGGCACGGCTCAATTCGTGTTACCCGATTGCCCTCGCGGTTTTCCGGGTGGTGTTCGGTCTGCTGTTTCTTTGCGAAGGCCTATCGACACTGATTGGCTGGCCGGCTCATCACCAAGCTCCGGTGGGCCAATGGCCGACCTATTACGCGGGTTGGATCGAAGTAATCACCAGCGCGCTGATCATCCCGGGCCTATTCACCCGGGCCGCCGCCTTTGTGGCCTGCGGCCAAATGGCGGTCGCCTACTTCACCGTGCACCTGCCGCAGGGGTTCTTCCCGATCAACAACCATGGTGAAGCCGCCGTGATGTACTGCTTTGTCTTCTTCCTGTTGATCTTCGCCGGCGGCGGCGCCTACGCGCTGGATGACCGCCGCGGCGGCGGGCAGAGAAATCGCTTCCGGCGCCTGCGGCGCTGACTGAAGTACTTACCGGACCGTCGCGAAGAAGGCGCGGACGTCGCCGACAAACAGATCCGGCTGCTCGAATGCCGCGAAGTGCCCGCCGCGCGGCATCGTCGACCAGTGCCTGACGTTGTAGGCGGCCTCGCACCAGCGTCGCGGAGTACGCAGGATTTCCTTGGGAAACACTGCGACGCCGGTGGGCAGTTCGACGCGGCCGTCCGTGACCAAGTTGTTGAAACTCTCCCAGTACAGGCGCGCTGACGATGCGCCACTCGCGGTGGCCCAATACAGCATCACGTTGTCGAGCAGTTCATCGCGGCTGAGCGCATTTTCCGGATGCCCGTCGCAGTCCGTCCACGCCCAGAACTTCTCGACGATCCAGGCCAGTTGCCCTACCGGCGAGTCGACTAGTCCATAACCGAGCGTCTGCGGCCGGGTGGATTGCTGCTTGGAATAGCCGGTTCCCCATTGGCGGTGCTCTGCGTATGCCGCCAGCCCTTGTTGCTCGTCTTCGGTGAGATCGCCGCCGGACCCCGCCGCGGGCCGAGCGATCGGCATGTTCAGATGGATCGCGCTGCAGTGGCCGCCGTTGCGGCCGATTTGCGTCGTGACCGCCGCTCCCCAGTCCCCGCCTTGCGCGCCGTAGCGCTCATAGCCAAGGCGCAGCATGAGCGTCTCCCACGCCTGCGCGATCTTGCCGACGCCCCATCCGGTCTCGGCGGGCTTGCCCGAAAACCCATATCCGGGCAGTGACGGGCACACTACGTGGAATGCATCCTCGGGGCGTCCCGACGCCGGATTGACCAGCGGCTCGATCACCTTCTGAAACTCCGCGATCGATCCGGGCCAGCCGTGGGTGATCACCAGCGGCAGAGCGTCCGCGTGCGGCGATCGCTGGTGAATGAAATGGATATCGAGGCCGTCGATTTCGGTGATGAACTGATCGAATCGGTTCAACGCGACTTCGCGAGCGCGCCAGTCGTAACCGTCGGCCCAGTAAGCCGCCAGTTCGCGGGTGTAGGCCAACGGAATGCCCTGACTCCAGTCGTCGACACACTCGACTTCCGGCCAACGGGTCTGCGCCAGGCGGGCCCGCAGATCGTCGAGAACTTCGGTTGGGACATCGATGCGAAACTGCTTGAGTTCGGACATACCGTTCATAGTGCAGGCAGAGGTGAGCGCCAGGTGCCGCCGAGCGGGCAGATCGTCGCGCCGACGCGACGTTTTCTCCCAGGCCCCCGAATCAGCCGGACGCCGTGGCGTCAGAGAATGCGCCGAGGCGACCGGCCCATGTAGTAGCCGACCGGGAAGGACATCTCGATCACTCGAAGCTGGTCGTTGGCTTTCGACTCAAGTTCGAGGACCACGCAGCTCTCGTCGAAAGCCTTCGACTCGAGGACTGTGTAATGCTGGCCGCCACCGTGGACGTCGGTTATCGGGTCACCTGAGCGCAATGCCTCTACCGGCACTAATTCGGGGTTTCCGTGTAACTCCACCCCAGACACGTTATGCCAAACCATCCGGCGATGGAACGCTTTGACCACCACAGGCC
>Ga0187781_10001812_pt1 | contig 16278 bp, 15 predicted proteins | sample 0715_SJ02_MP02_2_FD_132447 | JGI IMG/M metagenome (GOLD analysis project Ga0187781, IMG submission 132447) | Tropical peat soil microbial communities from peatlands in Department of Meta, Colombia - 0715_SJ02_MP02_20_MG | ecosystem: Environmental > Terrestrial > Soil > Wetlands > Peat | place...
AACTATGCGCTGCGCGAGGAGGCCCTCGCCCTGCGCGCCGCCCACATCCCCTTCGAGGTCGTCCCGGGGGTCTCCGCCGTCAACGGGGTGACTGCCTATGCGGGCATACCCCTCACCCACCGGGGACTCTCGCCCGCCTTCACCGTCGTCACCGGGCACGGCGCCGACGCCACGGCCTCAGGCGGTCCCGTTCCGGTGGACTGGGATGCCCTCGGCAAGGTCGGAGGCACCATCGTCATCCTCATGGGCGTCGAGCACCGGGCGGAGATCTCCGCCCGTCTCATCGCCGCCGGGCGTAAGCCGTCCGAGCCGGTCGCCGTAATCGAGAAGGGCACGCTCGCGTCGCAAACGACGACGCGCACGACCCTCGGAGCCCTCGGCGAGGCAGTCGTGGGCGCGCCGGCCACCGTCGTCGTGGGCGAGGTCGCCGGCCTCGACCTCGCCTGGTTCACCTCGCGGCCCCTTTTCGGCTGGCGTATCGCCGTCACGCGGACGAGGGAGCAGGCACCTCAGCTGTCGGCCGCCCTCGCCGAGGCCGGGGCGGAGCCCATCGAGGTGCCCACGATCGCCGTCGTCGACCCGCTCGACGGGGGCGATCGCTTGCGGGCTGCCGCCGGGCAGCTGGCGTCGTACTCCTGGGTGGTGTTCACGTCCGCGAACGCCGTCGCCCGCCTGTTCGCTGAGATCGCCGACGCCCGCGCATTCGGGCGGGCCAAGGTGGCGGCGATCGGCGACGCCACGGCGCGGGCGCTGGCGGACCGGGGGATCGTGCCCGATCTCGTGCCCGGCGAGTTCGTCTCCGAGGCGCTCGCCGAAGCCTTCCCGCCGCCGAGCCCCGCAGAGGGAGCCGTCTGCGCCCGTGTGCTGCTTCCCCGCGCCGCCCTCGCCCGGGACGTCCTTCCTCGGGCCCTCGAGGCCAAGGGCTACGACGTCGACGTCGTGAAGGCCTACCGCACGGTCCGCCCGGAGCCGGGTCCCGACCTGCTCGCGTCTGTCGCCACGGCCGAGGCGGTGACGTTCACCTCCTCCTCGACAGTGACGGGTTGGCTGGAGCTCTTCGGCGCCGCCCGCGTGCCCCCCGTGGTGGGTTGCATCGGGCCCATCACGGCGGCGACGGCCCGCGAGGCCGGCCTCGCCGTGAGCTTCGAAGCAGAGGAGCACTCCATCCCGGGGCTCGTGGCGGCGTTCGTGCGCTACGCCGCCAGCGCCGGTCGACCGGCGGGCTGACCTCGGCTCCTTGGCGGCCTAAAGTCCGAGCATGTCCTCGCAGGCGTTCGACCCACCGGCCGGATCGGCGTCGCCGAGGTCGGCAGCGGCGCCGGACCGAACCGGCTTCCCGGCCCGCCGTATGCGGAGGTTGCGGCGCACTCCCGCGCTGCGGCGTCTCGTGGCCGAAACGGTCCTCACGCCCGACGATCTCGTCGCCCCGCTCTTTGTCCGCGAGGCGATCAACGAGCCCAGGCCGATCCCTTCGCTGCCGGGCGCAGTACAGCACACGCTCGACTCCGTCGTGCTCGAGGCGAAACGGCTCGCGTCCCTCGGCGTGCCCGCCCTCATCCTCTTCGGCGTGCCCGCCGCGAAGGACGCAACCGGCTCGCAGGCTTCCGACCCGGACGGCATCGTGCAGCGCGCCTTGTCAGCAACGCGCGGCGCCGTCGGTGACGACGTCGTCATCATGGCGGACCTCTGCCTCGACGAGTACACCGATCACGGGCATTGCGGGATCGTCCGCCCAGACGGCAGCGTCGACAACGATGCCACGCTCGATCGCTACGCCGAAGTGGCCATCGCCCAAGCCCGTGCCGGCGCCGAGGTGGTGGCGCCGAGCGGGATGATGGACGGCCAGGTGGCTGCCATCCGCGGCGCTCTCGACGGCGCCGGGTTCGCTCAGACGGCCATCCTCGCCTACGCCGCCAAGTACGCCTCCGCCCTCTACGGGCCGTTTCGCGACGCCGTCGACGTGACGATCGCCGACGGGGGCGACCGTCGCGGCTACCAGCAGGATCCACGCAACGGGCGGGAGGCGCTCGTCGAAGTCAACCTCGACATCGCCGAGGGCGCCGACATGGTGATGGTGAAGCCGGCGCTCGCCTATCTCGATGTGATCGCGGCGGTGCGGGCGGCCGTCGCTGTGCCGGTGGCCGCTTATCACGTGAGCGGTGAGTACGCCATGGTGAAGGCGGCGGCCGAGCGCGGCTGGATCGACGGGCCAGCCGTCGCCCTCGAGCATCTCGGAGCGATCAAGCGGGCTGGGGCGTCGTTCATCCTCACGTACTTCGCGGCTGAGGTGGCCGAGGCGCTCGGTGCCTGAGGAGTTGTTCGCCCGCGCCTGCCGGGTGATCCCGGGGGGCGTCAACTCGCCCGTGCGGGCGTTTCGCTCCGTCGGGGGCACGCCGTACTTCGTGGAGCGCGCCAAGGGCGCCTTCGTCACGGACACCGATGGCAACAACTACCTGGATTACGTGCAGTCCTGGGGGGCTTCCATCCTCGGTCACGCCGATGCAGGCGTGCTCGCGGCGATCGCCGCCGCGGCCGAGCGCGGCACGACCTTCGGCGCTCCCACGGAGGCCGAGGTGCGGTTGGCCGAGTCCCTCGTCTCCGCCGTCGGCGGCCTCGACCTCGTCCGCCTCGTGTCCTCGGGCACCGAAGCGACGATGACGGCGGTTCGGGTGGCGCGTGGCGCCACCGGGCGGGACCGCGTCGTCAAGTTCGCCGGCTGTTACCACGGCCACTCCGACGCTCTCCTCGCCGAAGGGGGCAGCGGCGTGGCGACGCTCGGCCTGGCCGGATCCGCTGGCGTGCCGGCGGGCGCCGTCGCCGACACGGTCGTGGCGCCCTACAACGTCGTGCCGCTTCTCGACGACACCGTCGCCTGCGTCATCGTGGAACCGGTGGCGGCCAACATGGGGCTTGTCCCTCCGGTTGACGGCTTCCTCGCCGGCCTGCGGGCAGCCTGCGACGAGGTGGGCGCCCTCCTCATCTTCGACGAGGTCATCACCGGGTTCCGCCTCGCCCGCGGCAGCGTCGCCGATCTGATCGGCGTCCGGCCGGACATGTGGACCTTCGGCAAGGTGATCGGCGGGGGCTTGCCCCTGGCGGCCGTGGGTGGCCGGGCCGAGGTCATGGAGCAGCTGGCTCCGCTCGGGCCCGTCTATCAGGCGGGCACGCTCTCGGGGAACCCCCTCGCCACCGCAGCCGGGCTGGAAGTGCTCGAACGCCTCGAGCCGGAGCGCTTCGAGGAGCTGTCGGCGAGCGTCAGCCGGTTGGCGGCAGGCTTGGGCGAGGCGATCTCCTCGGCCGGTCTGGCGGTGAAGGTCCCGCAGGTGCGGACCCTGTTCGCCGTGTTCTTCTCGGACGCGCCCGTGCTCGACTACGACGGCGCCAAGGCGGCCGCCTCCAACGGCCTCTACGCCAGGTTCTTCCACGCCATGTTGGACCGGGGGGTGGCACTGGCGCCGAGCGCCTACGAGGTGGGTTTCTGTTCGTTGGCGCACACGGAGGCGGACATCGACCGCACGCTCCAGGCGGCCGCCGAGGCGGCGAAGGAGGTAGCGGCGACGGCGTGATGGACGGTGCCGGCCGCGGCGGCCGCTTGGAATCCGCCGGCTTGGAAACCGGAGGCGATCTCCTCAGGGACGCGCGCGAGCATGCTTCAGTGCGCCCTCATGACGTCGGCGGACTGGCGGGTTTCGGGCCGGTGAGTCCGCACGAGGATGATGAGGCCTTCCATGCCGATTGGGAGGCTCGGGTGTTCGCCCTCAACGAAGTGCTTCGCCGCCGCGGCACCTACAGCACCGACGAGTTCCGGGACGCCATCGAGCAGATGTCCGAGGAGGACTACTTCGGTTCCAGCTACTACGAGCGCTGGCTGCACGCCATCACGACCCTGTTGATCGACAAGGGAATCCTCACGGCAGAGGCCGCCAGGTGTGAGTGACCCCGGTTCGCAGCTCCTCGCCCCCGGAGCGCTCGTTCGCTGTCGGCCCCAGGATCCGAACCGGCACCACCGCGCACCCCGCTACGTGCAAGGTCACGTGGGTGAGGTGGTCGAGTATCGTGGCTCCCAGCCGCTGCCGGACGAGGTCGTGGCGAGCCGAGGTGCGACGAGGCTCATGGTGCCCGTCTACGGGGTGCGCTTTGTCGCCGCCGAGCTGTGGGGCGGGGGCGACCACTCCGTCACGCTCGACCTCTGGTCGTCCTACCTCGAGCCCGAGACGAACCCGTGAGTGCAGAGCCCGACGGCGTCGGTGTCGCTGCCCGAGTCCGGCGACTCGAACAGGCGGTGATTGACGCCGGGCTGACGAGCGACGAGGAGCTCGATTCCGTCCTCGAGGGCTTCCTCGCCAGGGCCAAGCCCATCAACGGCGCCCGCCTCATTGCCCGGGCGTGGAACGACGAGGAGTTTCGCCGCCACCTGCTGGGCGACGCCGGCTCAGCCATCGAGGAGATGGGCCTGCCCTCGCTGTCGGTCCTGCGCGTGGTCGAGAACACGGAGGTCGTCCACAACGTCGTGGTGTGCACGCTGTGCTCGTGCTAGCCCGTCGGGCTGCTCGGGCCTTCGCCTTCGTGGTACAAGAGCGAGGCCTATAGGGCCCGGGTCGTTCGGGGCCCCCGGGCGGTGCTGGCGGAGTTCGGGCTCGAGCTCGATCCCTCCGTGGAGATACGCGTGTGGGACGCGAGCGCCGAGGCGCGCTACCTCGTCCTCCCCCGGCGGCCGGCGGGGACGGAGGCCTGCAACGAGGAGGAGCTGGCGGTGCTCGTGACCCGGGCGGGCATGATCGGGACCGCCGCCGTCTGAACGCTTGCCCCCGCCCTTGCGGGAGTCCCGGCCGATCTGTGTGCCGAGGGCGACCGCAGGACGGGGTGTCAGCAGGACGGGGTCCCCGGTCCATTTGGGCAAGCAGATCGCGTGGGGGGCGCCGCAAGCGTCGTCGGCGGGGTCCCTGCCCGCCCTTGCGGGAGTCCCGGCCGATCTGTGTGCCGAGGGCGACCGCAGAACGGGGCCCCCGGTCCATTTGGGCAAGCAGATCGCGCCCGCCGCCCCCGCTGCGCCGGTCCCCTCCGGTCCCGCCCCCGCCGGTCCCGCCCCCGCCGGCCGCGGGGCGCTACAGCTGGGGCCAGCCGGCCGGTGCGGAGCGGCCCCGTCGGCGGTCGCGGGCCTCGGACAGCCGGACGAGTCCGCGGTAGAGCGCCTCCGAGCCGACGCGCCGGTCCGGGCGGTTCAGGTTCGCCATGATCCGGAGGACGCCCTTCATGACCGGAGGCACGTACATGCCGGCGGCGACGAGAGCTCGCATGATCCTCGGATCCTCGATGACGCGCACGAACGCCTTGGCGATGGCGTAGTAGCGGGCGTACTCGTCGGCGAGGCGCCGCTCGTACTCGGCAAGGGTCGCGGCGACCTCCGCCTCGCTCGTGCAGGCAAGGGCGGCCGCCACGCTGTCGGCTGCCAGCCGGCCCGTCTCCCAGCCGTAGGCGATCCCCTCGCCGTTGAACGGGTTGATGGCGCCCATGGCATCACCGACGATGAGGTAGTCGCGCCCGACGCGGGGCCGGACCGAGAAGCTCATCGGCAAGCGGCCTCCCGTGGGTAGCGAGCAGGCTGTCGCTGGCGAGATGCACCACGATCTGGGGGCGAAGGCGACGAACTCCTCCATCAGCTTGCTCGTGTTGAGGCCTTTCCACCGCTCCGAGGTGGAGAGCAGGCCGATGCCGACGTTGACCCGTCCGTCCCCGAGGGGGAATATCCAGCCGTATCCGGGTACGACGTTGCCGTCCCTGTCGCGGATGTCGAGATGGGATTCGATGTAGCTGTCGTCGTGGCGGGGGGAGCGGAAGTAGCCGCGGATCGCCATCCCCTGCGGGTAGGTCTTGTCGCGGACGGATCCGAGGGTGCGGCCGAAGCGAGACAAGGAGCCGTCGGCGACGATGACGTATCGGGCACTCACCTCGGTCCTGGTTCCCCGGTCCTTGTCGACGACGATGGCCCCCCCGGCGCGCCTGCGATCGTCGCCACCGTCGCTCGGCTGCGCCGCCAGCGGCTCCACCGCCTCGGCACCCTGCCAGACGACGGCGCCCGCCTTCTCGGCGTGCTCGTTCACGAGCTCGTCGAGCTGGAAGCGCGTGATCGTGTAGCCGTAGGCGGGGAAGTCCGGGTGCTTCGGCCAGCGCATCTCGAGCTCCCGCCCGAAGGCGACAGAGCGGAGCCCGTCGTAGCGGTGGTTGCCGGCGAGCGCCCCTTCCAGCCCCATGTCCTGCAGCTGGCGCACCGATCGCGGCGTCAGGCCGTCACCGCAGGTCTTCTCGCGGGGGAAGTGCTTCTTCTCGACGCAGAGGACGTCGACACCCTGGCTGGCGAGCCAGTAGGCCGCCGCCGAACCGCTCGGGCCGCCGCCCACGACGAGCACGTCGCAGCGGTGCTCGCTCGGCCGGGGTGGGTGGAGTCCTTCGGGCTTCGCCACGCCTGCATGTTATGGGAGCGGTTCTCCGGCTCCAAGCAGGCGGAGGGTGGTAGCCTCCCGGCAAGGAGGGGCGAGCCCAGGGGGGTCACTCGTCGGCCTCGGTGGTCTTCTCTCGGCTGGCTCACCGTTGACACGGAGGGAGACAGAACAGAGATGACCGACGTGACGCCGCTTCCCATCGCAGAAACGAAGAGCCCTCCCGTCGGCGAAGTCGGCCGGGAGCACCGCCTTCCCCAAGGCGCCCTCGGACTGTTCGACATCTCCGCCGCCACGATGGCGAACGTCGCCCCGGCGATGAGCTTCTACTTTGGCTTCGGCTTTCTCGCCTTTACAGCCGGCGTCGCCTCGCCGCTCACCATCCTCGCTGCAGGCGTTGCCATCGCCTTTCTCGCCAACACGCTCTCGGAGTTCGCCAAAGTCATCCCGTCCACGGGCGGGTTCATCACCTTTGTCGGCAAGACCTTCGGTCCGACGAGCGCCGTCACGACCGCCTTGCTGGCCGGCCTCGGCTACATCACCGCCATGGCCTCGGTCATCGCCATCTCGGGCGGGTTTCTCTCGATCATCCTCAACTACTACTTCAAGTGGAACGTCCCCTGGGGCATCTTCACGGTGGTCCTCGTCGCCGCCTCCGTGGCGATGATGATCAAGGGCGTGTCGATCTCCACGAAGGTGGCGGGCACGTTCTTCAGCTTCGAGCTCGCCGTCCTCGTGATCGTCTCGATCGCGGCGCTCATCAAGGCGCCCCACCTGAACTTCACTCCGTTCGAGCCGAGCCACATCACGAAGGGCTTCAGCGGCCTCGCCGCCGGCTTCCCACTGGCGATCTACCTCTTCATCGGCTGGGAGAACTCGGCGGCCCTGGCGGAAGAGACCGACAACCCGCGCCACAACGTCCCCCGCGCCGTCTTCCTCTCGGCCGGCATCATGCTCGTGGCCTACCTGCTCTTCGCCTACTCGACGGTGAGCGGCTTCGGTTACAACGTCAACACCCTCTCCAGCGCGGCCATCCCCTTCATCACCGTCGCCCACAGCACGATCGGACTCTTCGTCCTCTTCGCCTACCTGGCGGGCATGACCTCGACGCTCGGGGCGCTCATCGCCGGCACGAACTCACAGGCGCGGCTCGTCTTCAACTCGGGACGCGAGGGCCTCCTCCCCGGCTGGGTGGGCAGGGTCCACAAGACGCGGCGCACGCCCGTGCACGCCATCGTCAGCTTCGTCGGGATCGCCCTTCTCATCATCGGGGGCTGGGCCGTCTTCGACCTCGCCCAGGGCAAGCACCTGCAGCTCAGTGCCGTCAACTTCTTCGCCGAGTCATCCACGATGGGGACGATCCTCGTGCTCCTCGTCTACCTGGCCGCCAACCTCGCCCTGCCCTTCTTCATCCGCAAGCACGGAACCGTGGCCTTCAACCCGTTGAAGCATGGCGTGCTGCCGGTGCTCGGGGCGGCCTCGATCGTCGTGCCGCTCTACTACCTCTCGAAACCCGGCCAGACCTCTCCCTACGACTGGTACCCCTACGTGGCTCTCGTGATCCTCGTGCTCTCGATCCTCTACGCCATCGTGCTCACGCGCCGGGACCCGTCCCTTGGCGAGCGGGTCGGCTCGATCATCGCCGACGAGTGAGCCCCTGTCCGCAGCGGCCTCGACGGCACCCCACTCCCCGAGGCCGCCGAACCTAGGAGCCGTGCGGGCGGTTCTTCTCGGGCCTGGCGCCGCCACCTCGGGGTGGGATCGCTTCCGCTGATGTGACCCGCCGCGAGGGTGCGTGGTAGAACCGACCGAGACATGGGCAGCCTGGACAGCTACCTCCCGATCTTTCTCCTCATCCTCGTCGGCATCGCCTTTGCGAGCCTCTCGTTCGTCGCGTCCAAGCTGCTGGCGCCGCAGCGGCCGACGGCCGCCAAGGAGGCGCCCTACGAGTGCGGCATCGAGCCGGCCCGCGAGCCGGCCAACCGCTTCCCCGTGCGCTTCTATCTCATCGCCATGATCTTCATCGTCTTCGACATCGAGGTGATCTTCCTCTTCCCGTGGGCCGTCGTGGAGAACCAGCTGGGGCGTTTCGGCTTGGTGGAGATCATCGTGTTCGCGGCCGCCGTCTTCATCTCGTTCATCTATCTGATCTCGAACAGTGCCCTCGACTGGGGGCCGGTGAAGCGAGTCAGGCCCATGACCTCTGACGCCATCCGTACGACGGGCTCGACGGTGCGCCGGGTGCCGCCGCCGGGCGGGCCCGGTCGGACAGGGGGAGCCGCGCCCGCGGTCACGGGCGGCGAGGAGGTCGAGGCACCCGCCGCCTCATCCGGCGGCGAGGCCGCTTGAGGCGGGCGAGACGATCATGGGTCTCGAGGACCTCCAGCACAACTTCCTCACGGGCCAGCTCGAAGAGCTCGTCAAGTGGGCGAGGCGCTCGAGCGTCTGGCCCGCCACCTTCGGGCTGGCCTGCTGCGCCATCGAGATGATGGCGGCGGGCGCCGCCGACTTCGACCTCGCCCGCTTCGGCATGGAGGTGTTCCGGGCCTCCCCCCGGCAAGCCGACCTCATGATCGTGGCCGGGCGGGTCTCCCAGAAGATGGCGCCGGTTCTGCGCCACGTCTACGACCAGATGGTCGAGCCAAAGTGGGTCATCTCCATGGGCGTGTGCGCCTCCAGCGGGGGAATGTTCAACAACTACGCCATCGTGCAGGGTGTCGACCAAATCGTCCCGGTGGACGTCTACGCTCCCGGCTGCCCGCCCAGCCCGCAAACCCTCATCCACGCGATCCTGACGCTGCACGAGAAGATCCGCACCGGCGAGCTGACGCGGCGGCCGGAGGAAGGTGTGGGCGAAGGCATCCACGTGGCCGAGCCCGTTCCCGGCTGGGTGCAGCCGCAAGCGTCGCCCGTCCACCTCGGGACGCCACGTTGAGCGGGGACGCCAAGGTGACCGAGCGTCCACCCGCTGAGCTCGACGCGAGCGAGGAGAGCGAACCCGAGGACGCCGGCGAACCCGGCGGCACCGAGGTGCCCTCCGCGCATGACCTCTTGTCGTTGCCGGCCCTTGCCGGCGTCGTCTCGGGGATCGTGCGCGGCCAGCTCGTCGTCCATCCGAGCCGGGAGTCCTACGTCGCCGTGGTCGACGCCCTACGGCGGGCCGGTTTCGCCCTCTGCTCCGACCTGTGTGCCGTCGACTACCTCCGGCACCTCGATCGCGAGGTACTGCCCGGCGTCGAGCCCGAGCGCTTCGAGGTGGTCGTCAACCTGACGTCGATCACGCGGGCGGAGCGACTCCGCATCCGGGTGCAGGTGCCCGAGCGCGACCCGAGGCTCCCGACGCTCTTCGGTGTCTATCCGGGCACCGAGGCGATGGAGCGCGAGGCCTACGACATGTTCGGGATCGTCTTCGACGGCCACCCGGACATGACGCGCATACTCATGCCCGACGACTGGGAAGGTCACCCGCTGCGCAAGGACTACAGCGTCGGTCGCGTCCCGGTGCAGTTCAAGGAAGCCCCGGGACCGCGATGAGCGAGCCGACCGCACCGGCACCGGCCGGGCAGCCGACCGAGCCGGCCGAGGGCGACTGGGCGGAGCACGACTCGGCCGTCCTGCGCCTGCCCGACGGGCTCGTCTTCGACTCCGACGACCTCGACGTCGAGTTCGGCGAGGACGAGACGATGATCATCAACATGGGTCCCCAGCACCCGTCCACCCACGGTGTGCTGCGGATCATGATGGAGCTCGAAGGCGAGACGGTGCTTCGCTCCAAGCCGGTGATCGGGTACCTGCACACGGGCATGGAGAAAACGGGCGAGGAGCTCACCTACGTGCAGGGAGCCACGAACGTCACCCGCATGGACTACCTCTCGCCCCTCCACAACGAGCTCGTCTACTCGCTCGCCACAGAGGAGCTCCTCGGCATCGAGGTGCCGCCGCGGGCGACGTGGATCCGCATGCTCATGTGCGAGTTGAACCGGATCTCCTCCCATGTGATGTGGACCGCCACGAACGGCATGGACCTCGCCTCCACCTCGATGATGATCTACGGCTTCCGTGAGCGGGAGATGATCCTGTCGTTCTTCGAGAAGACGACCGGCCTGCGCATGAACCACGACTACATCCGCCCGGGCGGTGTCGCCGCCGACCTGCCCGACGGCTGGGAGGACGACGTGGCGGCGATCATCGACACGATCCCGGGCCGAGTGGACGAGTACGACGAGCTCTTGACGGGCCAGCCGATCTTCCGGGAACGCTGCGAGGGCGTGGGCATCATCAGCCCCGAGGTGGCCCTCGCCCTCGGTGCCACCGGACCTATCCTGCGGGCATCCGGCGTGGCCTGGGATCTCCGCCAGGCGATGCCGTACCTGTACTACGACCAGGTGGACTTCGACGTCATCGCCGGCACGGTGGGCGACACCTTCGACCGTTATGCCGTCCGCCTGAACGAGATACGCGAATCGTGCCGGATCGTCGCCCAGATCCTCGACAAGCTCCCGCCGGGTGACTACCGCTCGCAGGACAAGAAGGTGACCCCTCCACCGCGGGCCCGCATCGACGAGTCGATGGAGGCCCTGATCCACCATTTCAAGATCTTCACGCGTGGCTTCGAGGTACCGGCAGGCGAGGCCTACGCGGCGGTGGAGTCACCTCGCGGCGAGCTCGGCTGCTACCTGGTCTCCGACGGCACGAACAAGCCGTATCGCCTGCACGTGCGGGCGCCCAGCTTCGTCAACCTGCAGTCGCTCCCCGCCTTGCTGCGGGGCGGGCTCATCGCCGATGCCATCGCCATCATCTCCTCGGTCGATCCGGTCATGGGGGAGGTGGACCGGTGACGGCCGACGAAGGCCTCAGCAGCTTGAGCCTCGCGCGAGCCGAGGCGATCGTCGCCTGCTACCCCGAGCGGCGATCCGCCCTCATCCCGCTGTGCCACCTCGCTCAATCCGAGCACGGGTACCTCACGGCCGCCGCCATGGAGGACATCGCCGGGCTTGTGGGCTGCTCGCCGGCGGAGGTGCGCGGCACGGCCAGCTTCTACGACATGCTCCACCTCGAGCCCGTCGGGCGCTACGTCTTCGCCGTCTGCACGAACATCGCCTGCATGCTGGCGGGCGCCTACGAGATCCTCTCGCACGCCGAGCGCCGCCTCGGCATCCGCGTCGGCCAGAGCACTGCGGACGAGATGTTCACCCTCGAGGAGGCCGAGTGCCTCGCCGGCTGCGACAAGGCGGTGTGCGTGCAGGTGAACCATCGGTTCTTCGGCCCCATCGACGAAGATGCCTTCGACCGCCTCGTCGACGACCTGGCGGAGGGAAGGCTGGCCGACACCGTCCCACCACATGGCGTGCTCAGTCGGGTGAGCCGGACGATCGGGATGCCGGCCAAGGAGGCCAGGGAGGCGAAAGAGGCCAAGGAGGCCAAGGAGGCCAGGGAGGCAAGAGGCGCCGGCGGGGCGGGCGCAGCCGGGGCTGCCGGCGCTGCCGGCGGGAGCGGCTCGTGATCACCGATCACCCCCGCATCGTCACCTCGCGGGTGGCCTACGAAGACTCCTACACGCTCGAGCGGTTTCTCGCCACGGGTGGCTACGACGGCTTGCGCAAGGCGCTCTCCATGACCCCCGGGCAGGTGCACGACGAGGTCAACGCCGCCAGCCTGCTCGGACGTGGGGGTGCGGGCTTCCCGGCCGGCCGCAAGTGGTCGATGCGGCGCCCGGCGGAGACCACCTACCTCGTCGTCAACGGGGACGAGAGCGAACCGGCCACATTCAAGGACCACATGCTCATCGAGCGTGATCCCCACCAGATCATCGAGGGCGCCGTCATCGCCGCCTACGCCGTCGGAGCCGCCGCCGCCTTCATCTTCTGCCGGGGCGAGTTCGCCCTCGGCTACGAACGGTTGCTGCAGGCCTGCGACGAGGCCTACGGCCAGGGGATGCTCGGGAGCGACATCCTCGGGTCGGGTTTCTCTCTCGATCTCGTCATCCACCCTGGAGCCGGCGCCTACATCTGCGGAGACGAGACGGGGCTGCTAGAGAGTCTCGAGGGTAAGCGGGGGTTCCCGCGCATCAAGCCCCCGTACTTCCCCGCCGCCGCCGGCCTCTACGGCGAGCCGACGATCGTCAACAACGTCGAGACGGTGTCGAGCCTGCCCTGGATCGTGCTCAACGGCGGCGCCGCCTTCGCCGCCCTCGGCGAAGGCTCCTCGGCGGGCACGCGGCTGTTCGCCCTCTCCGGCCGAGTGGAGCGACCCGGCTGGTACGAGATCGAGATGTCGAAGACGACCTTCCGCGACCTCATCTACGACCCGTCGCTCGGCGGCGGCGTGCGCGGGGGGCGCGAGCTGAAGGCGTTCATCCCCGGGGGCGCCTCGGCCCCCTGGTTCTTCCCCGAGCACCTCGACATAGGGCTGGACCAGGACGCCGTCGGCAAGGCCGGCTCGATGCTGGGTTCCGGCTCGATCGTCGTCATGGACGACACGACCTGCGCCGTGCGGGCGGCCTGGCGGATCACGCGCTTTTTCGCCCGGGAGTCGTGCGGGCAGTGCACCCCCTGCCGGGAGGGGAGCGGCTGGGCCGAGAAGATCCTGCGGCGCATCGAGGACGGTTACGGGCGCGAGGAGGACCTCGACCTGTTGATGGACCTGTGCGACAACATCTCTCCCGGCTTGGGCTGGCCCCCGCAACAGACCACGATCTGCCCTCTCGGCCCCTCCATCCCGTCGTCGATCGTCTCGGGGATCTCACGCTTTCGTGACGAGTACCTCCTGCACGTCAAAGAGGGCGGCTGCCCGCTCGCGCCGGACGAGGTGCGCCGTGGTTGAGATCGTCCTCGACGGCCGCCCCGTGCACGCAGCCGACGGTGAGCTCATCATCGCGGCGGCCGAGCGCGCCGGCGTGTACATCCCGCGCTTTTGCTACCACCCCCGAATGAAGCCGGTGGGGATGTGCCGCATGTGCCTCGTCGAGGTCTCGGGGCCGCGGGGAGCTTCCCTGCAGCCGGCGTGCTTCCTGTCCGTCGCCGACGGCCAGGAGATCTCGACGACCTCGCCGGCGGCCCGCAAGGCGCAGGAGGGCGTCCTCGAGTTCCTCCTCGTGAACCACCCGCTCGACTGCCCGGTGTGCGACAAGGGAGGCGAGTGCCCCTTGCAGGACCAGGCCGTTTCCTACGGGCCGGGCGAGAGCCGCTTCATCGAGGAGAAACGCCACTGGGCCAAGCCCATCGCCCTCGGCCCCCTCACGCTCCTCGACCGGGAGCGCTGCATCCAGTGCGCCCGATGCACCCGCTTCGCCGAGGAGATCGCCGGTGAGCCGCTCATCGACTTCTACGAACGCGGCGAGCGCATCGAGGTGGCCGTCTTTCCGGAGCGGCCCTTCACGTCGTACTTCAGCGGCAACACCGTGCAGATCTGCCCCGTCGGCGCCCTCACCTCCGTGCCCTACCGCTTCAAGTCGCGGCCCTGGGATCTCGAGCAGGTCGAGTCCACCTGCACCTACTGCGCCGTCGGCTGCCGCCTGGCTGCGCAGTCGTCGGCAGGCTCGCTCGTGCGTTACCTCGGTATCGACTCCGAGCCGGTCAACCAGAGCTGGCTGTGCGATCGCGGCCGCTACGGCTACGAGGCGACCTCGAGCCCTGCGCGCCTGACGACACCGCTCCTCCGCCGCGACGGCGAGCTCGTGCCCGTCGGTTGGAACGAGGCGCTGCGCGTGGTGGCCGACCACCTCGGCAAGGTCCCGGGCGAGACCGTGGGGATCATCGGAGGTGCCCGGCTCGCCAACGAGGACGCCTACGCCTGGTCGAAGCTTGCCCGCAGTGTCATCGGCACCGACAACCTCGACGCCCAGCTCGGCGACGGCCTGCCGGCCGAGTTGGTGTGCTCGCTCCCGCGGGCGACCATCGAGGACACCTGCTCCGCCAAGGCGGTCGTCGTGCTGGCCGGGGACCTGCGTGAGGACCTGCCCGTGCTCTTCCTGCGGCTGCGGGCGGCGGCGGACCAGGCGGGCCTGCAGGTCATCGACTGCTCGCCCGTGCCGACGTCGCTCGCCGCCGTCGCCGCCACTTCGCTTGTCTATCGCCCGGGCGAGTCCGTCTCGCTCGCCCGCGGGCTCGTCGGGGCCGGGGCGGAGGTCCCCGCCGTCAGTCCTGCGCGCCTCGCCAAGGCACGCGACGTGCTCTCGGGCGCTCTCGAGAGCGCCCCGGACGGCAGCGGCATCGTCATCGTGCTCGGCCGGCCCTCGTTGACGGAATCGCCCGCCCAGCTGGCGGCGGCCGCCGAGGTGCTGGCCGATGCGTGGCCGGCGGCGCGGTTCCTGCCCGCCCTGCGACGAGCCAACGTCCTCGGAGCCCTCGACATGGGCTGTGCGCCTGGCATCCTGCCGGGTCGCGTCTCGCGGGCTGAAGGCGACGGGTGGTACCGCGCGAGCTGGGGCTCGCTGCCCGAGCATGAGGGCCTGGACACCGCCGCCATGCTGGAAGCGGCCACGAACGCCGACATCGGGACGCTTCTGCTCCTCGGCTCCGACCCTCTCTCGGACTTCCCCGACCGTCGCCTCGCCACGAAGGCGCTCGAGGCCGTTCCCTTCCTCGTTGCCGTCGACGCCCTCCCGAGCCCCTCGACGATGCTGGCCGACGTGGTGCTCCCCGTCGCCACCTCGATCGAGCGGGCGGGATCGACGACCAACATCGAGGGGAGGGTCACGCGCCTCAACCAGAAACTCGTGCCCCCCGGCCAGGCCCGTCCCGACTGGATCGTCGCCGTCGAGCTGGCCCGGCTCCTCGGCGGCGAGCTCGGTTTCGAGAGCGTCGACGAGATCTGGGAGGAGATCGAGGCGCTCGTTCCCTCCCATCGCGGCTGCACCCTGGCGGTCCTACTGGCTCCCTCGGCGGACGACGGGATCGTCCTGCCGCTGCCGCCGACGGCCGTGACGCCCCGTTCGCCCGAGCGCATCGACCCGATGGCCACCCCGGGGATCACCTCGGTGGAGGAGCAGGGAGCGCCCTTGTACACCGGCGCCGTCCTCGAGCCGGGGACACCCGAGGCCCCGCGCTCCAGCAGCCACTCCGGCAGCGACTCGCCGCCGAGCCGGCCAGGGCTCATGACGTTGCAGGCCGCCCATTTCCCCGCCCCGACCTCGCCGCCGCTCGACGGCTACGCCTTCCGCCTCGTCACGCGGCGATCGCTCTATGACCAGGGCACCCTCCTGCAAGCGTCCCCGTCGCTGGCGTCGCTCGTGCCGAGCCAGGCGCTCCGCCTGCGCCCGAAGGAGATGGAGCAGCTCGGCGTGCACGAGGGCGAGGACGTGCGCGTTCGCTCGCTCACGGGCGAGCTGATCGTGCCCGTCGTCGCCGACGACTCGTTGCCGGGAGGTGTGGCCGTGCTCCCCTTTGGCGTCGTCCCCGTCGACCAACCGAGTGTCGCCGACCTGCTGGACTGCGCGGCGATCGTCTCTCACGTGCGAGTGGAGACACTGGCGTAATGGGCGATCCCCTCTTCCTTCAGGGCGTCGACCTCGGCGTCTTTGTCATCGCCGTCGTCAAGGTCGTCGTCGCCTTTGCGGTGCTGCTCGTCTCGGTCATGTTGATGATCTGGTTCGAGCGCAAGGTCATCTCCGACATGCAGAACCGCATCGGGCCGAACCGTGCCGGCCCCTACGGCATCCTCCAGACGCTCGCCGACGGCATAAAGCTCTTCTTCAAAGAGGATCTGATGCCGACGCAGGCCGACCGCGTCGTCTTCAAGCTGGCGCCCTACCTGGCGCTGCTACCGGCGCTGCTGATCTTCACCATCGTCCCCGTCGGCGGCGTCGTCACGATCGCCCATCACATCGTCGAGCTGCAGGTCG